>ERZ780162.2842-NODE-2842-length-10403-cov-2.304986_pt1 | contig 10403 bp, 8 predicted proteins | sample MGYA00511474_ERZ780162 | MGnify/ENA primary metagenome ERZ780162 (study PRJEB29588, sample SAMEA2143633) | human gut metagenome | biome: human gut; feature: human-associated habitat; material: faeces | place: Denmark | collected 2008/2010 ...
CAAGCAGCTGATGGCAGGAGGCGGTGTCGTTCTGATCGGCACCCAGCTGGTACCGTTACTGTCCGGATTGTTCAGCTGAGAGAAGCAGGAGGGAGATGACTCATGGATCGGATATTTGAAGCGATTGAAGAATGGATGAGGAATCTTCTGACAGGCATGGTAAGTTCCAACCTGACAACAATGTATACCGATGTCAATGAAAAGACCGGTCAGATTGCTGCTCAGGTTGGGCAGACACCGCAGGGCTGGAATGGGAACATTTTCAGCATGATACAAAATCTTTCCGATTCGGTCATTGTACCGATTGCCGGTATGATTATTACCTTTGTGCTTTGTTATGAGCTGATTTCCATGTTAACAGAAAAGAACAATATGCATGACATTGATACATGGATGTTCTTTAAATATTTTTTCAAGATGTGGGTGGCAGTCTGGATCGTCAGCCATACATTCACGATTACCATGGCGGTATTTGATGTCGGGCAGTCAGTAGTGAGCCGGGCCGCTGGTGTCATCAGTTCCGATACAGCGATCAATATAGATACGATGATCACCACGATGGAAACGGCAATGGAATCTATGGAAATCGGTGAACTTGTCATACTGGCACTGGAAACGATGCTTGTGAGCCTGTGTATGAAGGTTATCTCAGTCTTTATTACAGTGATTTTGTATGGGCGTATGATTGAAATCTATCTCTATTCGTCCGTTGGAGCTATTCCATTTGCAACTATGTCTAACCGGGAATGGGGGCAGATTGGAAATAACTATCTTCGTGGATTGTTTGCACTGGCATTTCAGGGATTCTTTATGATGGTCTGCGTGGGAATTTACGCAGTCTTAGTAGCGAATATCCAGATGTCAGATAACATACATTCTGCATTGTTCGGCGTGATGGCATACACGGTGATCCTGTGTTTCAGTCTGATGAAAACAGGAAACTTTGCCCGTAGTATCTTCAACGCTCACTAAGAAAGGAGGAACTGGCAATGGCATTTGTATCAGTGCCTAAAGACTTAACCAAGGTCAAAAATAAGATCATCTTCAACCTGACCAAACGGCAGCTGATCTGTTTTGGGATTGCAGCGGCAGTGGGAGTCCCGTTTTATTTCCTTACCAGAGGGATCATTGGTTCCAGTAACGCAGCCACCGGGATGTGCCTTTTGATGCTTCCGGCATTTTTATTTGCCATGTATGAAAAGGATGGACTTCCGTTAGAAAAGGTTTTGAAAAATATGATTACCGTGAAATTTATCCGTCCTCCAGTACGGAAGTATCAGATGGAAAATCTGTATGAGAAGAAATTTATCATGGTCAGAAAAAAGAAGGGAGGACAGAAGAGTGTTAAAAAGAAAAAACGATAGACAGCCGCAGAGACTGGAAGAAGAACGTTATCCAAATGATTACTGGCTGGATGAAGAGGATGGTGGAGATGATATTCCAGATCCAGCGGTCAGCAGTAAGCCGGTAAGCGGCAGACTGCACAGTGAGCCAATGGTAACGGGTTATGAAGCATTGGAAAGACAGAGAGGGGTACGCCGACCAAACAGGAAGCTGACCCGCCGGGAAAAGAAGGCTTTGAAAAGGGCACAGAAATATGAAGCGAAACTTCATAAAGAGCATGAAAAAGCGGATAAGAAAAATGCGAAGAAAGAAGCGAAGCTTGCGGCAAAAGCAGAGAAACAGGCAATGCGTGAAGCAAAGAAAAGTGCAAAGAAGAAAAAGAGCAGTTCAGCTACAGCACCGCCGAGACAGCAGCCGGAAGGGAAGAAGGTTTCAGGAGGAAAAGGTGGAACCACTGAAAAGAAAGTAGTAAATACTGCCAAAGATAAACGGATTACAGCACAGCAGTCCATTCCTTATCATGAGATGGGGAGAGATGGTATCTGCCGTGTGCAGGATAAATTTTATTCCAAGACCATCCGTTTTTATGACATCAACTACCAGTTAGCTCAGAATGAGGATAAAAATGCGATCTTTGAAAACTGGTGTGACTTCTTAAATTATTTTGACAGCACGATTCATTTTCAGCTTTCCTTTATCAATCAGCACAGCAACATGGCGGAGTATGAAAAGGTTATCCATATCAATCCGCAGGAGGATGAGTTTGATGATCTGCGTATGGAGTTTGCACAGATGCTTAATAATCAGCTGGCGAAAGGAAATAATGGTCTGATGCGTACCAAGTATATCACGTTTGGTATTGAAGCAGAGAATATCCGGGAAGCACGACCGAAGTTGGAACGTATCGAGTCGGATATTATGAATAACTTCAAGATTCTTGGAGTGACAGCTTATCCGCTGAATGGAACGGAAAGGCTGCAGATCATGTACGAGACATTCAATCAGGATAGTGAAGTCCCTTTCCATTTTTCTTATGATGAGGTACTTCGGACAGGTCTTAGCACAAAGGATTATATCGCACCGACCAGCTTTGTATTTAAGAATGGAAAAGACTTTCAGATGGGTGGAACGATAGGAGCCGTTTCTTATCTTCAGATTCTTGCACCGGAGCTTACGGACAAGATGCTGGCAGAGTTTTTGGAGATGGACAGTAACCTGATGGTTAATCTCCATATACAGTCTATCGACCAGATGAAAGCAATCAAGCTGGTAAAGAGTAAGGTAACAGATATTAACAGGATGAAAATTGAGGAGCAGAAAAAAGCGGTACGTTCCGGATATGACATGGACATTATCCCATCAGACTTAAATACATATGGTGGAGAAGCCAAGAGACTTCTGGAAGATTTACAGTCCAGGAATGAGAGGATGTTCCTTGTAACGGCACTGTTTTTAAACACGGCAGAGACAAAGCAGGAGCTTGAAAATGTCGTATTCCAGACCGCCGGTATTGCACAGAAATATAACTGTGCATTGAAACGTCTGGATTATCAGCAGGAGCAGGGGCTTATGAGTTGCCTGCCGCTTGCCATGAATCTTGTGCCGATCAAAAGGGCACTTACCACAACATCTACGGCAATCTTTGTTCCATTTACCACACAGGAATTGTTTATGGGTGGGGAATCCATTTATTATGGTTTAAATGCCCTTTCCAATAATCTGATCATGGCAGACAGAAAGAAACTGAAAAACCCGAATGGTTTGATTTTGGGTACACCGGGTGCCGGTAAGTCATTTGCGGCAAAGCGTGAGATCACCAACGCATTTATCGTGACAAAAGATGACATTATCGTGTGTGATCCGGAAGGAGAGTATTATCCATTGTTCCGGGCATTTCATGGACAGGTTATCCGCATTTCACCGACCAGCCATGATTATATCAATCCGATGGACATCAATCTGGATTACGCAGATGATGATGACCCACTTTCCTTAAAGTCCGATTTTATCCTGTCTCTTTGTGAGCTGGTAGTTGGTGGGAAGAATGGACTGGAGCCGGTAGAAAAAACAGTTATTGACCGTTGTGTACGTCTGGTGTATCAGGACTTTCTTTCTGACCCGGTACCGGAAAAGATGCCGATCTTAGAGGATTTATATAATCTTCTCCGTGAGCAGAAGGAACAGGAGGCACAGCGTCTTGCGACTGCACTGGAAATCTACGTCAATGGTTCTTTGAGAGTATTCAACCACAGAACCAACGTGGAACTGAGTAACCGCATGGTATGTTTCGACATCAAAGATTTGGGAAAACAGCTGAAAAAGCTTGGTATGCTGATCGTACAGGATCAGGTATGGAACAGAGTGACGATTAACCGTTCAGCGAATAAGAGTACCAGATACTATATTGATGAATTTCATCTGCTTTTAAAAGAAGAGCAGACAGCTGCGTACAGTGTGGAAATCTGGAAGCGGTTCCGTAAATGGGGCGGTATTCCGACGGGTATCACACAGAACGTAAAAGACCTGCTTGCCAGCCGTGAGATAGAAAATATCTTTGAAAACTCTGACTTTATCCTGATGTTAAACCAGGCATCCGGTGACAGGCAGATTCTTGCAAAGCAGCTGAACATTTCACCACATCAGCTTTCTTATGTTACCAACAGTGGAGAAGGTGAGGGACTGGTCTTTTATGGCAGTACCATTATCCCGTTTAAGGATAAATTTGATAATTCTCTGATGCTGTATGCGTTGATGACTTCTAAGCCAGATGAGGTAGAGAAGCGTAAAAAACTTGGTATCGGAGAAAGAGACGATTAAAAAATATAAAAAACAAAATAGAACAAAAGCAGGGGATGAGCCGGGAAAGGATTTCCGGCCTTTTTTCTGCCAAAAAATGAAATGGAGGATTACTACATGAGAGATTATACGAATTTTGAGAGATGCAATGGGGAACCTTGCTGTGTATTTGCAGAGAGGATCTGTGCAGACAATTATAAAGAACTTTTAGAAAAAGGAAAGGACAGTAACGGGGAGGAGGTGTTTGGCGAGATGTTAGATGATCTGCTGTATTTAGCGGAACTGATTGACTTTATGGGGATTACTTCCTGTCTGGCTGCAAGAGGAACATTGAGTGAAAGACTTACAGATAAGCTGACAGATTCCATTGCAGGACTGGCAGATGAGGTACTGGAAAAATGGGAGAACTATCAGGATAAAGCAGAATAACAGGTAAACAGTAAAGGGGATGGTGAGATTTGCAGGAGCATGAGTATAAGGCGAGAGATAAAACCGTCCAGAAGATGAGCCGTGATGGTCTTAGAGAAGAGAATCTTCGGAATAAAGAAGAAAAAAGGATCACTGGACGGGACATGGATACAGAGGTTTCCCGTAGTGAAAAAAAGGATGAACTGGATTTCAGTAAGAGAAGGCGTGAGCATATCAATGAAAAAAGGGGAACAGAACATCCGGAGCAAAGTTCAAAAAAAACCAGATATAGTAGAGAATCTGTACTGGACGAGAAGTCAGAACAAGATATAGACGGAGAACTGGATAGGGAACAAGTAGACGATGAAAGCACAGCTGCAACGAAATCCGCATTTCGCAGTGAGAGCATCCGTGGACAGCCAAGGGGAGAACGGGCTTATCTGGAAACGGTTGCAGACAACCGGGATCTCCGTAAGAAAAAGATGGTCAGAGATTATGCGTCAAAAGAAAGACGGAAGGAAAAGGAGGCTTCCGAAGAAAGCAAGACGGCAAAGAGAGAAGCTGCCCGGTACAGGGAAACTTCAGAAGTGGCAGAAGAGTCTCTGGATGGATTTTCGGAGGAAATCAAAGGCAAATCGAAGCGGGAACGTGTGCTGAAAGAACAGCGGAAAAAGAGTTCCAGATTATCGTTTGGTGATGAAAGTGATGGCATGGTACATGGAGCCGGTATCGGTATCCGAAGTTCTGCATCTGCCGTGAAAGATGCTGCGGCTACGGCGGCTCATTGGAAAACCCATGAGGCAGAAGAGGATAATGCTGCGGTAGAAGGGGCACACCGGGCAGAGCTTGCAGGAGAAAGCCTTGCAAGAAAATCCATTTATACAAGGGAACGCTTAAAGCAAAGGAGGGAACAGTCAAAAAGACTGAAAGAAAGCGTTATTGATGAAGCAGAAAAAAGCAGGCTGATGTTTGAATCTGTTTATGGAAATGAAGCAAAAAATATGGTGAAGAAGGAAGCGGAGCAGAAAAGAAAATCTGCATTGCAAAAGCTGTTCCAGAAAAAACGCTATCAGAAACAGTATCAGGCAGCAAAGCAGAGCAAAAAGGCAAAGGATGCGGCGATCACTTCAGCACAGAAATTTACAGAGAAAGCAAAAGATGCAGTCAAAATGATTGCGGCACAAAACCGTGGAATTTTTGCTACGATAGCTATCTTTGGATTGATCTTTGTCTTGATTGCAGCAAGTTTTACCAGCTGCAGTGCATCCCTGCAAGGAGCTTCGTCAGCCATTATTTCCACCAGTTATTCCAGTACAGATGAGGACATTTATGCCGCTGAAAATGCATACCGGGCATTAGAAGAAGCCTTAAATACGCAGATCAATCAGATGGAATCCACGCATCCGGATTACGATGAATACCGGTACCAGATTGATGAGATCGGTCATAATCCATATCAGCTGATCTCGTATCTGACCGTAAAATACGGTGGTTTTACTTATGATGAAGTAGCAGAGGAGATAGAGTCCATTTTCCGTCAGCAGTATGGTATTACGACAGATTCTACCAGGGAGACAGTTACCGAAACAAAGACAGTTCGGGTAGGAGAATCACTGGGACAGGTTGTCACCAGTGGGTATTGTAACTGCTCCATCTGCTGTGGGCAGTGGAGTGGAGGACCGACAGCCAGCGGTGCGATGCCGACAGCCAATCATACGATCGCCGTAGATGCATCAAATCCTTTTGTACCGATGGGAACCCATGTCGTTATGAATGGCGTGGAATATGTAGTAGAAGATACCGGAGCTTTTGCAAGATATGGTGTTCAGTTTGATGTTTATTATGATAACCATGCAGCAGCTTCCGCACACGGACACCAGACATGGGAGGCATACATAGCAGACAGCAATGGAAGCCAGGAAGTGCAGGTTACGACAACGAAAGAAGTAAACCGTCTGGATGTTACTATGACCAATCATAATCTGGATACGGTGTTAAGAAGCCGTATGACAGAAGAGGAACAGGAAAGATACGATGCGTATAACAAATATTATGGAAATCGTGATTACCTGTTTGACTTAAACAGCATACCCACCGGAAGTGGAGGCTTTGGTTATACCATACCGACAGATGCTTTATCTGATCCACAGTTTGCAAAGATGATCCGGGAAGCAGAGAAATATCTGGGAGTTCCTTATGTCTGGGGTGGTTATTCCCCAAGTGGATTTGATTGTTCCGGATTTGTAAGCTGGGTTATCAATAATTGTGGAAATGGATGGAATATTGGAAGATGTACTGCCGATGGGCTTCGTTCTCACTGTTCGCAGGTATCTCCATCGGAAGCAAAACCGGGAGACTTGATCTTCTTCCAGGGAACCTATAACACAAGTGGAGCGAGTCATGTTGGAATCTATGTCGGCAATAACATGATGATCCATTGTGGTAAGCCGGTGCAATATACAAGTATCGCAAGTGCCTACTGGCAGGAACATTTTATGGCATTTGGTCGTCTGCATTAGAGGAGGTGACAGGCAGATGAACATGAAATTGAAAAAGATTCTGGATGATATTCAGAAAACAGAGGATAAGATTGCAGAGCTTCAGGAACATCTGAAACGGCAGAATACTTTAAAACAGCAGATGGAAGATATGGAGATTATCAAATCATTTCGTTCTATGAAGCTGGGCAGTCGGGAGCTGCTGGTACTGCTTGACGGGATTCAGAAAGGAACCGTTACGATTCAGATGAATGAGGACGGCGGTATCACAGTGGAAGATACCAAGGAGACACCCCAAAAAGAAAGCGATAACAGACCACCTGTGGGGCAGGTGGCAGAAAGAGAGGTTTTAGACGATGAGGAATAAAGTGGTAAAGAAACTGCTGATGCTTGCCATGGTGGTAACGATGCTTTCCGGGACATCTATTGCTACTGTCTATGCAAATGCGAATCCACCGGCAGAAGAGACAACGACAGAAGTAGTGCAGGAGACTTCTACGGAAACAACCGAAGATACGGAGAAGAAAGAGGATACCGGAAGGGTGAGTGGAGAGAGTAACAATTCCGCTTTTTCTACACCGGGAAATGCCCAGCTTGTAGATGATAAGGAAAATGATGATACAAAACAGTTCCTTACTATCCAGACGAAAAAGGGGAATACTTTTTACATGGTCATTGACCGTTCCAGTAATACAGAGAACGTATATATGATGTCTCTGGTCGATGAGAACGATCTGGCAGAATTTCTGGATGAAACAGAAAAAGACAAGGAAACTGAAGAATCAACCGTAGTGATCCCGGAAACCACACCGGAGACTACACCAGCAGCAGAGGAGGAAACCGAAGTGAAGAAAGAAGAAAAGACAGAAGAAAAGACAGGAATGAATGTAAAAGGACTTGGAGCAATCGTACTTGCAGCGATTGTAGTTGCAGCAATCTTAGGCTTTGCAGGAATCGCAGTCTATAAGAAACATGGACGCAGTAAGGACGAAGATTATGTAAGTGAACAGCTTGAATTTTCAGACGGTCCGTATGTAAATGAAGAGGACGATGAAAAAGAAGAATAAGCGTTTTTAAGAGATGGAAACAGTAATAAGGACAGGGGCAGCCAGAGCAGTTTGGCTGCCCTTTTTTCAGAAAGGACAAAAAAAGCGTATGTCAAAATTTTTAGTGATCGCAGAGAAGCCAAGTGTAGCACAAAGTTATGCGAAAAATCTGTCCGCTTATAAGCGGGAGGACGGTTATCTGGAGGGAGAAAGCTGTATTGTCAGCTGGTGCTTAGGACATCTGGCAGAATACGCACAGCCAGAGGAATATGACCCGAAATATGAAAAATGGCAGTTCGATGATCTGCCAATCCTTCCAGAAGCATGGAAGTTGAAAGTTTCCAAGGATAAAAAGAAGCAGTTTGATGTCTTAAAAGGTCTGATGAACCGAAGCGATGTGGAATATCTGGTAAATGGCTGTGATGCAGGAAGAGAAGGAGAACTGATCTTTCAGAGAGTATATGACCTTGCCGGATGCAGGAAACCAGTGAAACGTCTGTGGATCAGCTCGATGGAAGATGCCGCCATTCAGAAAGGTTTCCAGACAATGAAAAGTGAGGAAGAATATAAGAATCTCTGTATGGCTGCGGTGTGCAGGGCACAGGCTGACTGGCTGATCGGAATGAATGGAACCAGAGCATACACCACGAGATATTTTAAACGATTGGTTGTGGGCAGGGTACAGACCCCAACCCTTGCCATGCTTGCAGAACGGCAGGAGAGGATCGAGCATTTCCAAAAAGAAGCGTTTTATAAGGTAGCACTGACAGATGGAAAACTTACAGTAGTTTCCGAGAACATTGCAAATGAAGAAGCTGCGGATCTGCTTGCAGCGTTATGTAATGGTTCGACCGCTGTGGTCACACAGATGAAGAAAGAACGTAAGAAATCATTTCCACCGAAACTTTATGATCTGACAAGCCTGCAGAGAGAAGCCAACCGTTACTTTGGATATACAGCGAAACACACACTGGATATGTTACAGGAATTATATGAAGAAAAGCTGGTTACTTATCCAAGAACAGACAGCCAGTTTGTAACGGAGGATATGAAAGATTCGGTAGAGGAACTGGTAGGAAAAATGCCAGTATTACTTTCGTTTGTAGATTATGGACAGTTGGGGCATGGCATAAAAAGGGTGATCAACAATGCAAAGGTATCTGATCACCATGCGATTCTTCCGACGAAAGAAGCCGTGGAGAAAGGAATTGCTGATTTACCGGCGGATAAAAAGAATCTGATGAGGCTGATCTGTCAGCAGCTGGTACAGGCAACCGGAGAAGAATATCTGTATGAGCAGACAGATATTACGGTAAAGTGCCAGGAACATGATTTTAAAGCCAGAGGGAAGATTCCAGTACAGATGGGATTTAAGGAAGTAGAAAAGGCATTTAAACAGCTGTGTGTCAAAGCGGGACCAGTGGAGGAAAAGGAAAAAGAGACTTCGATTCCTGCTGGGTATGAAGAAGGGATGAGGCTTTTTCCAGTAAAAGCAGAGAAAACCACACATTATACCTCTCCGCCGAAACCATTCAATGAAGATACGCTCCTCGCTGCAATGGAAACAGCCGGTAATAAGGAGTTTGATTCTGAAACAGAAAAGAAAGGGCTGGGGACTCCGGCAACAAGGGCAAGTATCATTGAAAAATTGGTTTCTTCCGGTTATGCACAGAGAAAGGGTAAGCAGATATTACCAAGTACCGAGGGAAAGGAATTGGTAAAGGTCATGCCAGAGTATCTGAAATCAGCAGTAATGACAGCGGAATGGGAGAACCAGCTGTTGCTGATGGAAAAGGGAGAGATTACAGATACTCAGTTTATGGGAGAGATTACTTCTCTTGTACGTAAGATTTTAGAGGTATGCAGGGAGATACCGGAAGAGGAACGCAGGAGATTCCAGATGGAGAGGGAAGTGATCGGCAAATGTCCGGTCTGTGGCTGTGATGTTTTCGAGGGGAAACAGAATTTTTACTGCTCAAACCGTCAGTGTGATTTTGCCCTTTGGAAAGAAAACCGTTTCCTGGGAAGCATGGAGAAAAATCTGGATAAAAAGATGGCAAGAGAACTTCTTGATAAGGCTTGTACCCATGTAAAAGGTCTGTATTCTAAAAAGAAAGATATGAAATTTGATGCAGATCTGTTACTCACGCTGGAGGATGGCAAGCCGAGATTCCATCTGGAATTCCCAAAGAAGAAAAAGAAATAAGACAAGGAGGTAAAGCGATATGTCTAAATTACAGGACATCCGGGATCTGGCACAGGAACATGCCGTATCAGTGAGCGGTTCCCCCAGAGACTGGATGGATTATAT
>ERZ780162.2843-NODE-2843-length-10402-cov-4.046584_pt1 | contig 10402 bp, 10 predicted proteins | sample MGYA00511474_ERZ780162 | MGnify/ENA primary metagenome ERZ780162 (study PRJEB29588, sample SAMEA2143633) | human gut metagenome | biome: human gut; feature: human-associated habitat; material: faeces | place: Denmark | collected 2008/2010 ...
TCTGATGTCCAAAGCAGTATCTCCCATCCGGCAGAAATCCCGTTGTATCCAGTGTTTTGATTGCATTATAATATGCCTCATTGATCTTATCATCCTCCGAAAAACGAGGGACTTTACGTTTCAGTTTCTCCATATCGTAGTTTTTGTCTATCTCTTCCAATAAAGCTTCATTTTTTCTTGCAAGAACAGCCTCTTCGCTCTGGCTCTCCTTTCGCTCAATGTATTCTCTTTGTTTCCTGTTCAACATTTCTTCATCCCAGTCCAGCAGAAGAAACTCTGATGAGCAGACTGTGTCAAGCTCCGACACTTCATAATATTGCGGCAATACCACACTTTTGTCGCCGACACCCATTCCACATGCATAGAATGTGCCGTCTGTTTTTTCAATGATCGTATTATCCACATAATCATTACCGAATTCTTCCATATCGGTAATATCATCCTCTTTGGCTGAATAATTCAAAAGTCCTGTCCACACGCGCTGCACGTCTTCTGCCACCTGCACCGGTGTTTCAATCATCGTGGCTTTATCCGTTCCGCAGTTTCCACTAAAGTTGTATCCCCACGTCCAGAGTGTTCCATCTTCCTTCAGTGCGGCGTGGTTAAACCATCCGCCTGTGATCATCTTCACATCTGTCAGAATCTGCTGTGGCATTGTGATACAATATCCCGTACTCTGATAATTCCAGATCATTCCCCATGTCCAGACTGTACCATCCTTTTTCAATGCAACTACATCATCACGTCCGCACCTCGCATAACTGACATCTTCCAGCAAAAGTGCCGGACTGGTGACATACCGTTTTGTCGGATATGCCAAATCTTCCACTGGCATTTCTGTATGCTGCAATAACATATAGGTAGAATCATTTCCAAGACCATAAAGTTTCCCTTCCTCCGTCAGATAGACAACAAAGTCTTTCTGGGAATAGTCCACATGCACAACGTGTTCCGCGATTTTACTTTTTTTCTCATGAAATTCCTCGTCCGCATACCCAAGTCCAATCTGCGCATACTCATTATGTCCACTGCCCCAGAGCACACCATCCTCATCAATGGTATACAGATTGAACTGGTCGCCACAGGATTTCATATAATAATCTTCGATTGTCTGTGCATCCAGCCGCATATCGTAAAGATCGCCCGCGTCGAAAGAATATCCTGTCTCTTCTTCTGTCTGCGTGTCACTTTCCGTCTGTGAAACAGTTTCGATGGAATTATTTTGAGTTTCATTTTCCTCCATAAACACCATTCCTACAAAAATAATGACCGCCAATGCAATCGTTCCGCCTGTGATGCCGCACTTGATACGATTCTCTTTATTTGCAAAATACTGTTTGATTTTACTGCTCATATTGCTTTCCCTCTATACTAATCTTCCACTTAACCAGATATTCCTATATGCTAAAGATAATGTGTATGATGCTTAAATCTGTAAACTATATTTTCAGTTTACAGTATTTTATTTTTTTATGCAAGAAAACGCAAACTATTTTCTTAGTTTTTTAAAACTATATACGCTCAAAGTTAAATGTGATAACAAAAAATTTACTTTCTGGTTTCTATTCTTCAAACTATATGCTTCTTAATAAGTGATTTGCAAATCAAATATCACACATAAAGGAGAAAAATTATGGTAGTAAAAAGAGGAGAAACAGGAACCTATGTAAAATGGTTACAGCAGGGATTGCACATCATGTGCTGCTATGACGGAACCATAGATTCCACATTCGGCGCAGGTACGGAATCCGGCGTCAAAAAATATCAGGGTAAAAACGGACTGGATCAGGATGGTATGGCAGGTCCTGCCACCTGGAACTGCCTGATGAGCGATATTCAGGCAATTCAGACTGCACTCAAAAGTAAAGGTTACTACAGATATGGCAGTGTTTCAGGTTATGCAAATGATGAAACTTACAACAGCGTACTTGAATTTCAGGGAAATAATCATCTCGATAAAGATGGAAGAGTTGGTCCTCTGACACGTGAATTATTATTTGATACTTTGACCAACGATTACGCAGTTCTTCCAATGTCACGCGGTTCAAAAGGTACTTATGTAAATTATCTGCAGCGCGCATTGAGAATGTTATGCTGCTCTCCCGGAGCTATTGATGGTACATTTGGAGCCGGTACAGAAACAGCCGTTTCAAAATTCCAGGCAAAATACAATCTTTCACAGACCGGTACAGTAGACACGACAACCTGGGATACATTAAAAAGTAAAATTCTTGAAGTAGAACAGAAACTTTCGTCCCTGAATTATTCCCTTGGAAAAGTAGATGGCATTGCAACTGCCGCAACTGGTGAAGCCCTTGTAAAATTTCAGGCAGACAACAGTCTCGCACAGGATGGACAGATTGGACCTGCTACACGAAAAGCTTTATTTGGAACTACCGTGGAAGGCGGCAATGATGATCTACCTTTAAAAAGAGGAAGCCGCGGTCCTAATGTATTATATCTTCAGCAGGCATTACGCATTATGGTTATTAATCCCAAAGGTACGGATGGTGTATTCGGTCCCGGATGTGAAAGTGCAGTAAGCCGCTATCAGTCAAAAAAGGGATTATCTTCTACCGGCATTGTTGATATTGATACCTGGGAAAAACTGCGTGCAGATATCACTCCAATTCAGATTGCCCTCAAAAATAAAGGTTATGATATTCCAGCATGTGATGGTATCGCTACAGAGGATACTTACAACGCAGTGCTCAAATACCAGACTGATAATGGTATGACTGCTGACGGAATGGTCGGACCAGCCACAAGAGCTGCCCTGCTCGGAGGTACAGATGGTTCCGGAACAGTTTCATATGTCCAGAAGCTTGGTTCCAATGGTGCATTAGCCCGTTATTTACAGCACATGTTAAATGTACTGGGATACCAGATTACCATTAATGGTATTTTTTCCGAAGAAACAAAAAATGCTGTTCTTTCCTTTCAGACTGCACATGGATTAGATCCCGACGGTCAGGTTGGTCCTGCTACCTGGACGAAACTTTTTGAGGTATATAGCGTACCCGTAAGCGGAACAGGTCTTCAGCGTTTTCTTAATATTGCAAAATATGAAGCGGATTGGGGATATCATGAGGACAACGAAAATAATATTACTCCATACGGTCAGTGGTATGGTCTAAACGGAAATGCATGGTGTGCAATGTTCGTTTCCTGGTGTGCACATTACGCCGGAATTACAAACACTTTAGTACCAAAATATTCCTGGTGTCCTTCCGGTGTCAGCTGGTATAAAAGCCGGGGACGCTATCATATTTCTGGAAATGGCTATGTTCCAAAAATTGGTGATATTATTTTCTTTTATAATGCTCAGGCAGGAAGAGTTTCCCACACTGGTATTGTAATTGAAGGAACTACAACACATGTCTCAACAATTGAAGGAAATTCCAGTGATGGTGTAAGACGTAAAACTTATAACCTGTACGATCCTTCCATTGACGGATATGGCGACAACGGCGGTACACCTATTCATTCCAATAAACCTCACGCCACGGAAGAAGAAATTAAGGTCAAAATGACGGAATATTTTCATGATCTTTTACTCCCGCTTGGTGTTGATGAGGAAATTACAGATGGTATTTTAAAGAATGGCTGCACAGTTCCTACAGGAATTCCTGGTTTGACACTGTCTGTCAGAATGGTACGTGACATGGCAATTAATACTGATGGTGTTAGTATCAATTTAGAAAATGGTGAACTTACCCCATCACTTGATGTTGCTGATGATCTTTCGATTGCATTTAGTTCCGTAGATATGGGTGTTCTTTCAGATATTCGGTCACTATTCAAATCAATTGCCCTGTCCATCAATACAGGTACAGGTAATGTTTCCTTTGAACTAACTGCTAAATCCTTTTCTATGTCTATTCAGTTTTCAAAAGACTTAGAAATCAAAGATGGGGTATCCATTGAAGCTGGTGTTGAATATAAATTGACTTATGAAATGCCTGATATTAAAGATGAGATCACACAGGCTCTTTCCGAAATAACAGAGACAATTCTCACTTTTTACGAAGAACACAAAACTGTTGCACGAGTTATTATGGTAGTGTCTATTCTTTTTTTAGCAGGACTTGCAACATACAGTTTTTTATCTACTTCTGCTGGTATTGCATTACTTACAGCTATTAAAGCAGGCCTGCTCCAGTTACTACCAATCTGGATCAGTCAATTTTAATCTGCATAAATAAACCTCCACACAAAATAGCTCATATCTGTAAGAAAATGAATATATTTTCACTCGTTTCAATACTTTAAATAACATCATGGAACAGGCATCTTATATGATTCCTGTTCCATAATGTTACATTCTTACCCCAGATAATTTCACTCTTAACAATGCTCTAAGCTTCTCTCTATCCTCTTGTGAAATACATTTTCTATCAACTACAAAAACAAATTTTCCTTTTGTCATAAAAATCCAGAAATTGTTCTTCGCATAGCATTTTGCGATTCTTGAATAATCCAAATGAAAGGTCGTATCATTCAAACTACTCCATACCACGATTTCATCTTCCTCAAACTTTACTTTTTGTATGTACTCTCCATTTTTATTCTTTACCTCTTTCGGACACATCTGATCAATGTTTTTTTTCTATACATTACATATAACCATATGAAAAATAACGTAGTTATAACCATAAAACTTATCATACCATAATCTTTGTCCGGATAAAACAATACCGTACAACAAAACAAAGCAAAAAAAATTTCAAAATAAAGTAAAAATAAAATGATTGGCTTTCTAATTGCTTTATATATTTTTTTGCATTTTTTTCTATTTATTACTGTAACAAATTCCATTTTTATTACTCTCCTCTGTTTTTTCTTTTTTTCTCATGAACTTTTACCTGTGGCATTTTCTCCCGAATCAGCGCAAGAAATATTTCTCTTTCCTCATGTGTCATATGCTCTTTATCAAGAAGGATAAACCTCTTTCACCCTAAAACTATTCTTCCAGTTCCTCAATTGCTTTCCGAAGTTCCTCAATCTCCGCTTTGGAAGCCGGTTCATCCTTATAAAAAGCGGTGATAAACTGCTTCAGCGAACCATTATTCCAGAATGCGACAAACTCTCTCGCCTGCTCACTCTTGTAGTCCTCTTCCGTGATGAGTATTTCATAGGTGATCGTTCTTCCGGCTCGTTTCATTTGGATATAATTTTTGATACAGAGTTTTGCAAGGTATGTGGATACCGTCTGTGGTTTCCACTCTTTTCCGTATCCCTCATTTGCATTTTTTACGATCTCTGCCAGTGACATCTCATGGTCTGCGTCCCAGATACACTTCATCACAATTGTTTCTGCTGCGGTCAGTTGTTTTGCATTCATTTTCTTTTCCTCCTGAATCATTCCATAACTATATAAACTATAAATTTAATTTGCAATTACTTACTATATACTATACGATTTGCTTCCATATTGCAATCTTTTTCTGCGCATCCCTGCGGCGCATTACTACTTTCCCTCAACAGGGTACTTCCATTTTTTAGGCTCAAAAAGGACTGCACAAGGCAGTCCTCTCTCTGTTCTCTCTATTTTTCTATTCTTCATCAATTGCTGCAATCGCCTTCAGATTCTCCAATGCTTCGAATGTATGATCGACAGCTGTTGAAAAATTGCTTACACTGTCATGCAGACCATCCATATCCGTTCTGCTTGCGGAAGTGCTTGCAGAAATCTCCTGCGTGATTCCTGACAAAGTAGAGATTCCGTCTACGATCACTTCATTGGCACTTAGAACGGCAGATACCTCATCGCTTACCGTCGTCATATCTCCTACTAAAGATTTCACATCTTCCTCAACGGTTATAAAGCTTTCATGTACCGTTTTTACCTTTTCACGCTGCACATCGATACTGTCTACCGCATTCTTAAGTTCGGTCTGTGTATCCTTTGTGATAGCAGTCAGTTCATTCATGATCTGTGTGATCTGCTCCGTTGATACCTTGGTCATTTCTGCCAGCTGGCGGATTTCCTCTGCAACAACGGCAAAACCTTTTCCGGCATCTCCTGCTCGGGCAGCCTCGATTGAAGCGTTCAGTGCCAACAGGTTTGTCTGGCTGGAAATATTTAAAATTGCATCTGTGATTCCGGATACTTTTCCAACATGTTCCACCAGTTTCTCAATGGTCTGGGAAATCTGCTCTGTGGACTGATCTACGATCACGGACTGTCTTGCCAGTTCATCCGACTCATTCTTGCCAGTTTCAATGACCCCCCGCAGCTTCTCCGTTGTCTCCAAAGCTCCTGCTGCCGTCTGATTGGTGTGCTCTAAACGCTCCTGGATCTCATTTGTTTTTTCTGACTGCGTCTGTGTCTGTGTTGCTGAACTGTCAGCGCCATTTGCAATGATTCCGATTGCGATCTGCGTATTGTCGATCGTGCTGGATATCTGGGATAAATCTTTTCTGACCTGCGTAAACTGCGCATCCACATCGTTTACGATAGTCTCAACTTCTTTTGCTACCTGTAACTGCTTCTCTGCTTTTACTTTTACTGCGTTCGTCTCCTCATTGGAAAACTCGATCAGACGCCTGATCGCCTTACATCCGCCAAACACACACATGATCAGGCAGATACATACGAGAAAAACCGTATTCAACTGTTCTGCCTTGTCCGCCGGATTATTTACAAGGATCTGGGCCATCTTGGTAATAATAAATACTAAGGTTGCACCCGCTCCCCACATGATCAGAAATTCGTTCAAATATACAGACAATGAAAGCAAAACCGGGAAAATCAGCATCATAACTGTTGGGTTCTGTAAATAAGAAATAATTCCAAATCCGATACAAAATCCAACTGCTATAAACAGTTCCGCTTTTCTTTCATAAATATTCTTTGCCACAAAAATGGCTGTCAGCGCATACCAGATCACATAAAATGAAACAAATATTATTTTCTCAAGCGTTGTCCGATCCGATGTGAGCATGATCAAAATATAAAAAACATATGCCATTGTAACGGTAAGACACGTCGTGATGTTGGCACGTTTCATTTGATCCGGTGGTAAATCTTTTCTGGTAAATTTCATATTCCTATGCCCCTTTACATAAAAAATAGCAGCTCTGTAATCAAATATTTTCATTTTTATTACAATGCACAAATCTATCTCTATGATAATACTTCATTCGACAAACGTAAACATCTTTTTCGAAATAGGGAGCAAAAAATTTTCGTTATTTTTTATCCGACAGCACAAAAAGAACTGCTGCATATTTCTATGCGCAGTCCTTTTTTATTAAGAAATGAATATTCAAAATGGCCGGTTATTATTTTACTGCATCAAACGCTTCCTGCAGATCATAGAGGATATCGTCGATATTTTCTGTACCGATGGAAAGACGGATGGTGTTTGGCTTGATTCCCTGCTCTGCCTGTTCCGCCTCATTTAATTCCGCATGTGTGGTAGATGCCGGATGGATGACAAGGGATTTTACATCCGCTACATTTGCAAGTAAGGAGAATAACTGTAAATGATCGATAAACTCCTGCGCTTTTTTGTCATCGCCTTTGATCTCAAATGTGAAAATGGAACCGCCGCCGTTCGGGAAATATTTTTTATATAATCTCTGCTGCTCCGGATCTTCGGAAACGGATGGATGATTTACTTTTTCAACCAGTGGCTGTTTCTCTAAAAACTCCACAACCTTTAATGCATTTTCCACATGACGCTCGACTCTTAAGGATAATGTCTCTAAGCCCTGTAAAAAGATAAATGCATGGATTGGAGAAAGTGTTGCTCCGGTATCCCTTAATAAAATAGCACGGATTCTTGTCACGAATGCTGCCGGTCCTGCTGCCGCTGCGAAGCTGACACCATGATAGCTTGGGTTTGGTTCCGTGAGCTGTGGGAATTTTCCGGATGCAGCCCAGTCAAATTTTCCACCGTCAATGATGACACCACCGATTGTGGTTCCGTGTCCACCAATGAATTTGGTTGCGGAATGAACCACGATATCTGCGCCGTACTCGATTGGACGGATCAGATATGGCGTGCCGAACGTATTGTCGATGACAAGTGGAATTTTATGTTTGTGTGCGATCTCTGCGAGTGCTTCGATATCCACTACTTCAGAGTTTGGATTGCCGAGTGTCTCAATGTAAACTGCTTTTGTGTTGTCCTTGATAGCGCCTTCTACTTCCTCTAAGTTAAAAGGATCAACAAACGTGGTCGTAACGCCAAAATCTACTAATGTATGTGCCAGCAGATTATAAGTGCCGCCGTAAATATTTTTTGCAGATACGATATGATCACCTGCCTGTGCAAGGTTTTCAATCGTGTATGTAACGGCTGCTGCACCGGAACCGACTGCAAGCGCTGCCACGCCGCCCTCTAATGCTGCAATACGCTGTTCAAAAATATCCTCTGTCGGATTGGTCAGTCTTCCGTAAATATTTCCTGCGTCACGCAAACCGAAACGGTCTGCTGCATGCTTTGAATTGTGGAATACGTAAGAAGATGTCTGGTAAATCGGAACTGCTCTTGCATCGGTCACCGGATCTGGTTCTTCCTGTCCAACGTGTAACTGTAAGGTTTCAAATTTTAATTTTCTCTCTTTTAATGTACTCATGTGTTTTCCCATCCTTTTTCTATGTTTTCATTCTTTTTGCCTGCCTGTTTTTCTCAGGTTCTGCTGTTGGAATTATCATATCAAATCAATCGAAAAAGTGTTAATCCATAAAACCATGAGCCGATTATAGGGAAATCCTATAGCAGTATTATTCCCTGTCCTGTTTTTTCCTGCACTCCCTGCACAAGCCATAAATAATGGAATTTTTGCATTGCAGTGTAAATCCATGATCTTTTAAAACATGCTCAGCGATCTCATCCATAAACGCACATTCCAGATGTATGATGCATCCGCAGGAGACACATTTCAAATGGAGATGTTCCTCACAGTGATGTCCCATCTCCACGTACTGATACACCGCCTGGCTCCCCTTCTCTGCCACATATTTCATGACAGTTCCCTCTTTGGCAAGTTTATCCAGGTAACGGTAAATCGTTGTGATGTTCACCTCGTTATCGTGTTTTTTCAAATACTGGTCAATGTCCGTCACCGTCACTGTGCGGTCGCTGTTTGCCATGAGATATTCTAAAATTTTCTTTCTGCTGGTCGTTGCATAACCATTTCCTGCCATTTTTTCATCTCTTTTCTTTCTCTGTATATGCTTTCACTGTAGCAGATACAATTTTTAACTCTTTCCTCTTAATTTCATACTTCCGCGTATCAATTATTCATCTACATCTGTTAAAATACAATCCCAAGTAACTCAATGATCACGCCCCAAACAACACCGAATCCATAAAGTGCTGCCATAATTCCAGCGTTCTGCTTCCAATTGCGGTTCAAACGGAACAAAACCAAAAGTCCAACTCCGGCATTTACCAAAAGTCCTGACATCATCGCTCCTGCTCCGATAATTCCACTTAAATAGAGTTCCGTGATTACCACGGAGGATGCGCAGTTTGGAATCAGTCCGACAAGTGCCGCGATCATCTCTCCCACAACCGGAATATTCTGAAATACCACCGCAAGATGATCTTCTCCGATCATTTCAATTACCAATGTCAATATAAATGTGATAAGCAAAATGTATACAAAAATTTTCAAAGTATGTTTCAGCGCAGATTTTAAAACGCCGTCCTCACAACTGCAATGTTCTTCCTCACAGACCACATGAATATCCATGTCTTTTTCTTTCTTTTTGAAAACATTCACATAAACCAGTTCTGCAAGAAATCCTGAAATGATCGCAATGCAGACTTTTGCTGCAAGAATTTTAATAATCGTTGCCAGTGCGACTGACTCTGAAATGAAAATCGGCAGCATCTCATCCGACGTGGACAAAAATACGGCAAGCAGCGTTCCCACCGTAATGACACGTCCGGCATAAAGGCTGGCCGCTGCTGCTGAAAAACCACATTGCGGCATAATTCCAAGAAGTCCGCCCCACAGCGGTCCGACTTTCCCTGCATCTTTAATCTTGTTCTGTACTTTTCCGCCTGTCGTGTGTTCTAACAATTCCATTAATAAATAAGTGAAAAACAGAAATGGAAGCAGCTTCACGCTGTCCTCGATCGTGTGTGATAATGTATGTTCTAAAATGTGTAACATAACAAACGCCTCCTGCATTTGGTTGTTTTAATCTTGATTTATTCAAATTGCAAGTTATTTGTTTTTGCATTTTGTGTGCATTTGCAAATTGTTTGCATTTTTAAGCTGCATTGGTTATTATACACGCTTGGAGATGGTTGTCAAGGGGGATTTTTAAAAGAAAATCAAATATAATATGCAAAAAAAGATGACAAATGTTATAAAGTTCTGCTTGCCTGCAATTATCTCTCATGTTACAATGACAGAAAGCATATTTTACAAAATC
>ERZ780162.2850-NODE-2850-length-10387-cov-4.928959_pt1 | contig 10387 bp, 6 predicted proteins | sample MGYA00511474_ERZ780162 | MGnify/ENA primary metagenome ERZ780162 (study PRJEB29588, sample SAMEA2143633) | human gut metagenome | biome: human gut; feature: human-associated habitat; material: faeces | place: Denmark | collected 2008/2010 ...
GGTGGCGTTCAGCTCCAGCCAGCCGCCTGCCGGGGCGGGCGCAAAACCCTTGACTCGCAGCACCTGCCCGCACTCGGGCGCTGCGAACAGCCGCTGTGCGGCGGTCTGCAGCTGCTGTGGGGTGAGGTGCAGTTCCAGAAAGCAAAGGGAGGTAAAGGCCGCGTGCTGGTCAAAATGCAGCTTTTCGCAGCTGGCCTGCCGGTAGCCGCAGGCGGCAAGGGCGGCAAGGTCGGCATCGGTCAGAGCGTCCCAGTCCTTGGCAAGGATCTCCCCCGGCGCAAAGCGGCGGGAAGATTTTGCGGCTTCCAGTGCACGCTCCAAGTGGGCAGCGGCGGCATCGCACTGGGCGGGCGCTGCCAGCTGGGCGCGGCTCAGCAGCACGCAGCCCGCGTTCATGGTCTCGGACGCCAGCAGGTACTCTGCCTGCGGCGAAAGCGTTTCCGGCAGAAGGGCGTCCACAATGGCAATGACGCTGCCCAGCTGATACCACCGGTCCAGCGGGTCGTCCCGCAGGATATCGAAAAACTCGTCCACATCAAAGATGCCGCTGGGCTCCACCACCACCCGGTCAAAGCCGCGCATGGCCATGGCGATGAGCTTGGTGCGCATGCGCCGCTGGTGGGTGTCGCAGTCACACCCGCCGCTGATGGTCTCCAGATCGCACCGGTCGCCCAGCAGGTCCTGCACCAACATGGCATCCACGTTCACCGCGCCGAAGTCGTTTTCCAGAATGCAGACGTTGTGCCCCTGCTCCACCAGATACCGGACGTACCGGCGCAGAAAGGTCGTTTTGCCGGCCCCCAGAAACCCGGTGATCAGATCCACCTGTACCATTTTTTCAAAGCACCTCCCGTGCCGTTTTTCGTTCCACCCCAGTATACCGCAGCACCCGGCCAAACACCAGAGGTAAATTGGCCGGGTGCCAAATTGCGTTCCTCACCGTATAAAAAGAGCAGGATATTCCAGTTCTATATGGAATTTCCTGCTCTTTTGGGCGGTTCAGAAGCGCTTCCGGCGGTCGCTGTCCTAGATAGCTCGGATGATCTCCGCTGCCTCCGGGGCAATGGGGTCGGGCACAGCGGCCGGCCGCGCCAGGAAGTAGCCCTGCAGCAGGTCGGCCCCCAGGTCGATGACGGTGCGCATCTCGGCGGCCGTTTCCACACCCTCGGCAATGATCTGCATGCTGCGCGGCTGGGCGTAGCGCACCACGTTGCGCAGGATCTGCTGCTTGTCGGGGTCCGAATCAATGCCGCGGATGATGCTGATATCCACCTTGATGAACCGGGGCGCCAACTCCAGCAGGCTGCCCTCGTTGGAGTAGCCGCTGCCGTAGTCATCCAGCGCAAACATGCCGGAGAAGCCCGGAGCGTGGCGCTTGCTCTCCAGTGCCTGCCGGTTCATCTCCTCTTCCTCGGTGATCTCAATGACCATCTGGCGGCGCAGCTCGTGCCAGCGCTGGTCCATATACTCGCTGTCCTCCCGGCGCAGGCAGACGCTGGCAATGGAGTTGATGAAGATCAGGGCCTGCCGGTCCACGAGATTTTTGCTGCGCAGGTTGTCAAAGCCTTCCAGCGCCTTGCGGAAGGTCAGCCGCTCGATCTCATACAGCGCGCCCTGCTCCCGGGCCAGCTTCATGATGGTGGCCGGAGAACGCAGGGTGGGCAGGTCCGACCGCATCAGTGCTTCGTAGGCGTGCACCCTGCCGGTCTGTGCCGAGAAGATGGGCTGGAAGTAGTAGTACATCCGCTCTTCGCTGATGAGCTGGTGGAACTCCCGCCGGGTGCGGGCGATGTAGGCCTCCTGATTGTACACGCCGATGTCAAAGTCCTTCATCTGCCCCTTGGTGGAGTGCTTGACCTGATACATGGCAAAGTCTGCATATTTTTTCAGGGTCTCGATGTCCCGGCCATCCTCCGGGTACCAGGCCACGCCGCCGGAAATACTGATGTGCAGGTCGCTGCCGCTGGGCAGTACCACCACGGCCTGCTGCATGGCGCGGGTCAGTGCTTCCAGCTTTTCGCGCAGTTGCTCCCGGCCGGGATAGCCGTAGAACAGCAGCAGGAACTCGTCGCCGGAAAGGCGGGCCACCACAGTGCCGCTGGGCGAGCCCTGCTGTAAGCTGTGGGCCGTCTGCCGCAGATAAACGTCACCCCAGTCGTGGCCATACGTGTCGTTGATGGTCTTGAGGTTGTCGAGGTCGGTCATCATCAGGGCCGCGTGACGGAGAGTATCGGGCTTCTCGAACAGCTCCCCGCAGACCCGGAAGAAGGCCTGACGGCTGTACAGCCCGGTCAGGGCGTCATAATCACGCTCGTGCTCGATGCGGCTGCGCTCGGCCACCGCCGCCTTGTAGTTGTCGGTGCTCAGGGTCACGATGGCTTCCGCCAGCTGGTCCAGCTCCCGGATGCCGGTACGGGAAAATTCCGGCACGGCCTTCCGCTGTTCCTGTGCGTCCATCAGCTCTTTCGAGAGCTGGGCAACGGGCTGTGCCAGACCATAGCTGACGAAGAAGGCGCAGGCCAGACCGACGCCCAGTGTCAGCAGTACGGCAAGGCCCAGCAGCTTCGTCACCGACTGGGAGAAGCTGAACAGATCGTTCCCGCCCACCACGCCGACGAGCAGCCACCGCTCACCCGAGAAGGGGGCGTTGCGGCTGTACAGGTCGATCTGCCGGATGCTGGCGATCTGCTGCTTACCGTTCATCATGTAATACCAGCAGTTGTTGCTGCGCTGGAGCGTCAGTTCCCATTTCGCATTCCGCAGCGGTACGCTCTGCTCACCGGTGTTGGAGGTGACATGAAGAGCCAGCACCTCGCCCCGCAGGTCGGAGGTGGTGGAGGCCAGCAGATAGCTGCCGTGATGGTCGTTCTGCAGCTCGTCCCACGGGAGTTTGGTGTTCATATAGCTTTCCAGCAGCTCGACGCCCAGAACGCCGTAGACTGTGCCGTCGTCCAGGATAAGGGGCTGCGCGTAGGCGATGGCCTCGCGGTCGTCGCCCAGCAGCTTATACGGCAGAGTCGTCCAGCGGCCATAGTTTGCCGCCCCCATACGCTCGTCGTCTTCGTAGGCAGTCTGGAAGGGACGGACATAAAACACATCCTGCTCTCCGTCCAGATACTGCAGTGCAGGCGACCACGCCTTATCCGTAGTGATGTCAAAGGTCTGCACCAGCTCCGACGGAGCGCACTCAAGCAAAATATCCGAGTTTACCACAGAGGGGGCTGCATCCGGGTCGAGGTCGCGCAGGTAAACGCAGGGCAGGCGGTCTCCGGAGGTGCGGTCCGTGAAGTCGTGGGTATTCAGGATGAGGAAGATGCCCGAAATGCGCTTGGAGCGCAGCGTCTCAAGCATCCTGGGGGCTGCAGCCTGCAGCAGCGGCAGGCTGTCGCTGCTGCTGGAATCCAGCGTCTTGAGGGAAAGTGTTTCGTCGTCCAGCATCTGCTGGGCGGTCTCATTGATGTAGGTCGAAAGATCCGTCAGTTCCTGTGCCTGCTGGAGCTGGTCCTGAATGTAGCCTGCACGGTTCTCCACCTGCTTGTCCAGGATGTCCACCGCGTTCTCATCCAGTTGGAGGGTAACGCCGCTGATCGCAGTGGCCGAAGCCATCAGCATGACCACGATGGCCAGCATGACCATCAGCGCCGAGAAGATGGTAACGAAAATCGTATGCTCTCTTCCCTTCGCTTCATCCCGCATCAGCAGTTTCATGCTTTTCCCCTCCTTCCGCTCGTTTTTGTAAGATGCCTCAGCCCTCGTACTGGCTCAGTGCGTCACAGAGGCTCTGGTACCATGCCTCAAAATACTCATCGGTCAGGAATTCCGCCTCGGCCTCTTCCGCACTCTCGCCTGCTGCGAGACACTCTTCCACTGTGGCGCGGTCTGCCGTGGCAAGGTCGCTCATGCTGTAGTTCAGCTTGCTGCGGGCGTCGGTGCCGCCCTCAAAGGCTTTGGTCGTGTACAGTTCATTGGTGTTCACTGCGTCCACGGCCTCCATCAGGACGTTTTCCATGTTGCCGGTCAGGGCGAGGCCGCTGCTGTGGATAGCATCCATATCGTTGGCGGCATGGGTCACGGGCAGATAGCCGGAACCCACTGCAAATGCGATGTTGTTTTCCGGCTGGGTGAACCACTTGAGAAAGACCACGCTGGCTTCCACCTCGGCATCGGTGGTCTTTGCCACGGCCATACCAGCACCCTGCTGGACAGAGACTTTTTTGCCGCCCTCAAAGTGCGGCGTGGGCAGGACTTTCGGCTCGATGTCGTGGCTCTCGGTGTCGCTCAGCATCACCTGCGTCGGGAAGTAGGTCGCGCTGGAGTTGGAGCCGATGTAGGCCAGAATGCTGCCGATTTTAATATCGTCGCTGCGGAAGTGGCCGCTGGCGGCGGCCCAGCCCTTGATGTAGGGAACATAGTAGTTATCCCACAGCTTGCGGGCCACGTCCTCGCTCAGGCCCATGGTCATCTTGCCGTCCTTGACGTCAAAGATGGTATCGCCCAGCTCTTTTGCACCGATGAGCATATAGTTTGCCATCGCGTCGCGTCCAAACAGGGCTTTGCCGTCGTTGGGCGTATCGGTCTGGGCATCCGTCCAGTTGTAGTAGGCTTCGGCAGTCTTGACCAGACCCTCCACCGTCTCAAGGTCGGAATACCGTGCGCCGGTGGCAGCGAAGGGCTTCCAGTCGGTATCGTTCAGGAACAGAAGCTCCGTGGACTTTGCCACCGGGAAGATCTTGATGCTGCCGCTGTCGTCGAAGTCGCCCTCGGTCAGGTAGCTGTCCACATAGGCGGCGCGCTCCTCGTCGGTGAAATAGGGAGCAAGGTCAGCCAGCTCGCCCATCTGGTCCATGGCATAGGCGGTGTCTGCATAGGCCATAAAGATGTTGGGCATGGCAGAAGCGCCCACCTTGCCCTGTGCCGCAGCCATCACCTGCGCCTCGAGGTCGTTGACGCTGCCCTGGCTGTAGCTCTCCACGGTGATGTTCTTTTCCTTGCCGACGGTATTGTTGAAGGTATCCACCAGTTTATTGAAGCTTTCCAGCTGGTCGCCATTGTAATATGTCCAGACGCTCAGATTTACCGGCTCGGTGTTTATCTGTGCGGTGCTCTGAGCACCCCCGCAGCCCACGAGGCCCAGCACCAGCGCTGCAGCCGCCGCAAACGCGGCCAGACGGCGCATTCCGCTTCGTTTCACCATTAACTTTCTCCCCATTATGAAGATCTATTGATTCCCAGAGATATTTTTATCATACCACCACGCAGCCAGAGATGTAAACATGTTCTGGCAAAATCAGCAATATCACAACAACTCTTTTCGGATTTTGTCGATTTTTGCGTTTTCCTTTTTCCACAAAAAAGCAGGGCAGGCCCGCGCCGTCCAAAGCTTCCAGCTTTTGGCAAAGCGCAGGTCTGCCCTGCATCGGATATTCAGATTACAGCTTGCTCAGCTGGGGACCCTGTGCGGTGTCCTTGACAGCCCAGCCCAGTTCGGTCAGCTGTGCGCGGATGGCATCGGCGGTGGCCCAGTCCTTGGCCTTCTTGGCAGCAGCACGCTTCTCCACCAGTGCGGTCACCTCGGCAGGCACCTCGTCCTTCTTGCGGTTGTACAGCAGACCCAGCACGCCGGTGATCTCGTCAAAGGCGGCGGCAGCAGTCTCCAGTGCAGCCTTGCTGGAAGCAGCAGACAGGGTGTTGATCTCCTTGACCAGATCAAACACGGAAGCAAGCGCATCCGGGGTGTTCAGGTCATCGTCCATGGCGGTGCAGAACTTGGTGCGTGCCTCGGCGGCCTTTTCCTTCAGGGTCTCGTCGGTGCCGAAGTCGGTCTTGCTCAGGGCAAAGTCCAGATTCTCGCGGCAGGTGTACAGGCGCTCCAGACTGTTCTTGCAGCTCTCGATGAGGTCCACGGTGTAGTTCAGGGGCATGCGGTAGCCGGCGGTCAGCATGAAGTAGCGGATGGGCTCGTAGCCGTAGAGGTTTGCCACATCCCGCACGGTAAAGAAGTTGTGCAGGCTCTTGGACATCTTCTGATTGTCCACGTTGATGAAACCGTTGTGCATCCAGTAGCGGGCAAACTCACAGCCGTTGGCGCACTCGCTCTGGGCGATCTCGTTCTCGTGGTGGGGGAAGATCAGATCCTGACCGCCGCAGTGCAGGTCGATGGTCTTGCCCAGATGGGTGCGGCTCATGGCACTGCACTCGATATGCCAGCCGGGACGGCCCATGCCATAGGGGCTTTCCCAGGCGGGCTCGCCGGGCTTGGCAGCCTTCCAGACGGCAAAGTCGGCGGGGTCTTCCTTCAGGTCATCCTCCATCTGGCTGCGCAGCTCACGGTTGCCGCTCTCCAGATCGTCCAGCTTGAGGTGGCTCAGCTTGCCGTACTCCGGGTCGCTCTTGACGCGGAAGTAGACATCCCCGTTCTTGGCAACGTAGGCATGGCCGGAATCGATCAGGTCCTTGACGATGTCCAGGATCTGCTGGATGTGCTCCGTTGCACGGGGCTGGACGGTGGGCTTTTTGCAGTTCAGACCGGCGGCATCCTTGAGGTACTCGGCCTCAAAGCGCTGGGCCACTTCCTTCATGGAGGTGCCCTCCTCCTGGCCCTTCTTGATGAGCTTATCATCAATATCGGTGATGTTGGAGACATAGATAACCTTGTTGCCGCGGTATTCCAGATAGCGGCGCAGGGTATCGAACACGATCAGCGGGCGGGCGTTGCCGATGTGGATATAGTTGTAAACGGTGGGGCCGCAGACATAGATGCGGTATTCGCCGGGCACCTGCGGCACAAACTCTTCCTTCTGTCGGGTCAGGGTGTTGAAAATCTGCATAAGAACTCTCCTTCTTGTAGGGCAAACAAAAGCCGCAGCAGAACCTCTCAGTCTCGCTTCGCTGACTTACGAAAACAGAGAAGTAAAAAAGCCCCCGATGTGATATAATCTCCCATATCACATCGAAGGCGGTTTTCAAAATCGCGGTTCCACTTCTGTTTGTCGCTCAAAGCCGATAACGGCGGCTGCCGCGCCGCGATACTCCCCAGCAGGTTTCCCGCGGCGTGCTGTCCGGGCGCACTTCACACACGCTGCTGCAAACAGGCTCCCAGCCAACGGCCCGTTCTCTCTGTCCAGCTCACCTTTGCGCTACTCTGCCCGGGTAAACGCATTTTTCCTGATACATCTGTATTATAGCCGGGCCGGGGGGAGAAGTCAAGCAGAACGCAGGCGCTGGCATTTCAGAAGCCCCCTGCCCCGATTCAATCGATCTCGTGCTTTTTACAGAAGTGCTTGCTGGCAAAGTACATTCCCGCCCAGATGGCAATGGCAAGCACGAGGTAGAACGGGTTCTTCATGGCAGATACCAGCGACTGCCCGAAAAGGGCCATCATGGCCACCATCACGCCCTTGCCCAGCAGCATGGTGACAAGGTAGCGCTTCTCGTCAAAATCAGAGATGCCAAAGGCAAAGTGCATAAAGGACGAGGGCGTAAAAGGCAGGAGCGACAGCATGAACAGGGACGCGGTGTCGAACCGGCTGACCCATTGCTCCGCCTTTTGCAGCTTGGCGGAGCGGCGGGCAAATTTCCAGAAAAAACGCTTGACGACACGCCGCCAGAGCAGGAACATCACAGTGCCGCCCAGCATCACCCCGGCCCAGCTGTACACAAAGCCCAGAAGCCCGCCGTGGGCCGCAACATTCAGCGCCACAATGGCGATGAGCGGCAGCGGTGGAAAAAAGGATTCCACCATCGCAAGGATCACGGGCGCAATGGGGCCAAGGTCGCCAAAGCCTTCCAGCAGGGCCTCCCAGAATTCCAGCGTTCCCAGCTGGTGGAGCCAGCCTATCATCGTCATTTCCATCCCGCGTGTTCCTTCCCTCTCATTTTTCTTTAGTATATCCGGTTTCTATGACACGCCCGTGAACAAAATACGAGCTTTTTTTGTCCTATCACCTATACTACGAGACTGCGGGGGCGTTTCCTGCACAGGGCGGGGATCTTTATGCTTTTCCGGCGGCTTCGGCAGCGGCCTTTTCGGCCCGGGCCTGCATCCGCTCGATCTGCTGGGCGCGCATCCGCTCCCAGCGGGCAAGTCCGGCTTCGTCCGGGATCTGGACGCAGCGGGCAAAGCTCCAGTGCAGGCCGTCCCGCCGGGCCAGCTTATAGCGCTGGAATACGCCCTTTCCAACCTCATTGCCGGTACCGGCGCAGGCAGGGCAGACCGACAAGGTATACCAGCCGCTGTTGCCCTTTTTCAGCCAGATATCATCCGGCTGCAGATCCCCGCCGCACACCGGGCAGCTGGCAGTGATGATCTTTGGATCGCTGCGCCAGGCAGACTGCTCCACATAGCCGCGGAACACCCGGAAGTCCCGGTAATCGCCGGGGGCGGGGCAGAGGCTTGCCCGCAGGGATTCCTCCTCGGTGGGGTAGGCCGCCAGACCCGCCCGCAGGTCAAGCTTGCGGCAGACATCGGCGGTGTAAAGGGTATCGGACAGGGCATCGTGGAACGGGCGCTCCATCGGGATGCCCATCCGGGTCACAACGCTTTCCAGCGTCATGCCCTCGCCCTCCTTGCGGGGGTGCTCCCGCAGGAAGATCTGCTGCAGATCATACCACTGGGTGGGGCGGCTCTCGTCCAGATTGCAGAGGAAAAGGTTCTGCTTGAGCACCGGCACGTCATCCATGCCCCACTCGGCAAACTCGGCATCCGGGCCGCACCACTGCATAAAGCGGCGCAGCCCCTGCACGATGGGCTCGCCCCGGTCCAGGTCGGCCTGGGTCAGGCCCGTCACCTTGGCGATGTGGTGCTGCAGGGTGCGGAAAATGCGGGGCCGCAGGTGGATGGAGAAGGTATCCAGCACGTTGGCATCCTCGTCGATCTTCACTGCGCCGATCTCGATGATCTCGCCCCGGAAGGTCTGCTGCACGCCATGATAATTAAAGATGTACGGCTTATAGCCGATGTTCCATTCCAGATCAAATAAAACCAGATTGCGTGGCATTGTTGTTTGTGTTCCTCTCAGTTCAGGATAAATTTTTCGATAGCCTTGGCCACGCCGTCGTGGTTGTTGTCGGCGGCGGTGACGTAATCAGCCACAGCCTTGACGGCATCCTCGGCATTCTGCATGGCAACGCCCACCCCGGCATAGGAGATCATGGAGCGGTCGTTCAGGCCGTCGCCGCAGGCCATCAGGTTCTCCCGGGTCAGGCCCATCCGCTCCAGCAGGGCGGCAAGGCTCCTGTCCTTTGCCACGCCCAGCGGCACGGCCTCGATGAAGAAGGGGCTGGAGGGGTACAGGTCGATCCGGCCCGCAAACTGCTCCTTTCCGGCGGCACAGACAGCATCCCGCCGGGCAGGGTCAAGGGTGATGAGCATTTTGCAGATCGGATAGTCCACATAGGAGGCAAGATCATCCACATGGATCATCGGCAGCTTTGTGGTAAAGCACTCCTTGTTTGCCCACACGTCCTGATCCCGCTCACACACGATGCCCTCGCTGTTATAGGTCAGGATGGCCACATCCTGCCGGGCTGCAAATTCGCAGAGCTCCGGGACGAACTCCGCTCCCAGCTGCACCTGATACAGGGCCTCGCCGGTCATGCAGTCCACGATCTTGCCGCCGTTGTAGGCCAGCACACAGCCGCCCTTTTTGTCCAGCCCCAGCTCCTTTGCCAGCGGCAGAATGCCCGCTGTGGGGCGGCCGGAGGCCAGCACGATGGTCACGCCCTGTGCGGCGGCGGCATCCAGCGCCGCGCGGGTGCGGGGGGTAACGATCTTTTCGTCATTGGTCAGGGTGCCGTCCAAGTCCAGAGCCAGCACCCGGATATTCGATCTTGCCATGATTTTTATTCCTCGTTCTCAGGCAGGGGCTTCCCGCCGGATATTTTATTACTTACCCATCTATTTTACAATGCTTTCCCTTTTCTGTAAAGCAGGAAACCTGTTCCCCGCCCAGAGACAAGCAAAAAAGCCGCCCGGCGAGCAAAACCGGACGGCTGAGAAGGAAGAAAACGCGGTATTACAGGATGTCGATGTATTCCCCGGCCAGTGCCTTGTTCATGCTGCGGACGGCGCAGAACTTGCCGCACATGGAGCAGGTGTCGCTGTGGTCATCCTCAGGCAGGCGGGCATCCCGGATGGCCTTGGCGGTCTCGGGGTCAAGAGCGCAGGCGAACTGGGCATCCCAGTCCAGCACGCGGCGGGCATCGCCCATCTTGTCGTCGATATCCCTGGCATGGGGGATGCCCTTGGCGATATCGGCCGCATGGGCGGCGATCTTGGAGGCCACGATGCCCTGCTTCACATCGTCCACGTTGGGCAGAGCCAGATGCTCGGCGGGGGTGACATAGCACAGGAAGGCTGCACCGCTCATGGCGGCAACGGCACCGCCGA
>ERZ780162.2853-NODE-2853-length-10381-cov-4.305830_pt1 | contig 10381 bp, 9 predicted proteins | sample MGYA00511474_ERZ780162 | MGnify/ENA primary metagenome ERZ780162 (study PRJEB29588, sample SAMEA2143633) | human gut metagenome | biome: human gut; feature: human-associated habitat; material: faeces | place: Denmark | collected 2008/2010 ...
GTGTGCCCGCTTGTGGGCAAGGACACCCAGGAGCGCGATGCGATGGCGGGGGAAGGGGCCGCCGCGTCGCGCGAGGAGCCCGACGGCGGGGCGTACCACCCGACGGTCGCCATTGAGGACGATGCCGACTTGGAGCATGACGACGTGGCCGCGGCGACGCGTGAGGCGGAGATGCTCCAGGGGAGCACGTTTTTCGATTGGAGGGTCGAGCTTTTGCACGGTGGCTTGCCATCCTCCGAGAAACAGCAGGTCATGCAGCGCTTCCATGATAATGAGACGCAGGTTCTGGTCGCCACCACAGTCATCGAGGTGGGCGTGGACGTTCCCAACGCGACCGTCATGATCGTGGAGGACGCCGACCGCTTCGGCCTCTCGCAGCTCCACCAGCTGCGCGGCCGCGTCGGTCGCGGCGAGAAGCCTGCCTGGGTATTCCTTGTGTCCGCCTCGAAGCAAGACGTCGCCCTCGAGCGCCTTCGCGCGATGGAGACTTGCGACGACGGCTTTGAGCTCGCCCGCATCGACTTGTCGCTTCGCCGTGAAGGCGATATCCTGGGCAATCGCCAGAGCGGTGCCTCGGTGCTGAAGCTGGTGAACGTGGTGCGCGACGGGGGGCTTATCGAAGCGGCCCATGCCGACGCGCGCGAGCTTTTGGAAAACGACCCCGACCTTGACGCTCCCGATCACGCGGCGCTCGGGCGGGAAGTACGGTTGCTGCTCGGCGCCACACGCGCTGGGGAAGGCGGATAGCATGAGAATCATCGCAGGTGAATACCGTGGCCGCGTTATCAAGGCCCCTAAGGGGGATGGCACGCGCCCGACGACCGATCGCGTGCGCGAGTCGCTGATGAGCGCGCTTGCCTCCGCGCGCGGGGGCCTTGAGGGTGCGGTCGTGCTCGACGCCTTTGCAGGGTCGGGGGCACTAGGCCTCGAGGCTCTCTCTCGCGGCGCCGCATCGGCGTGCTTCTTCGAGCGCGATGGCGCGGCGTCTGTGGTGTCGGGGAACTTGCGTACGCTCGGCCTTGAGCCGCGCCGTGCCCGCCTCGTGCGCGCCGATGTGCTCGAGAAGCCGCCTCTGCGCCAACGTCCCGCGTTCGACCTGGTGTTTCTCGATCCACCCTACGCGCTTGCCGCGGAGGAGTCCCTCAGGATGGTGGCGAACCTCGCGAAGACGGGGGCCGTCTCGGGCGACGCTATTGTGGTGTACGAGCATGCGCTCTCGACGAATGCCGATGCCGACGAGGCGGAGGCGGCGTGTGGGTTCGCGCTTTCTTCCCGCAAGAAATACGGCGAGACGGCGGTCGATATCCTGCGCTTGGCGGATACGCTCGGGTAGCGCGCGGCGGGCGCAATTATTATTTTGCGCCCGCGCCACGCCGAGGCTTATGAATGCTCTGTGGTGCGTTTTGCCAAATCAGGGCGTCGTGATATGATAAGTGGACTCATGTGCGCACAAAGCGCAGCACACGAAACGCAGATTACACGCTGCATAACAGCAGGTTGGAAGGAATAACATGGACGAAACCGGGGTCTTGGATCTTCTCGAGGAACTCTCGATTTTGCTTGAGGATGCAAAGCCAGTTTTCGGCAAGAACAACCTTCGCCAGGTTGACGTGTCCGCCGCTTTCGAGATCATCGACGAGATCCGCGACACGTTCCCGAGCGAATTCGCGCAGTCGCGCCAGATTGTGCGCGAACGTCAGAGCCTTCTTGATGATGCGGAAGCCGAAGCGAACCGCATGATTGAAGATGCGCGCAGCCAGGCGATGACCATCGCCTCCGAGCAGGAGATCGTGCGCATCTCCCAGCAGCAGGCCGACACCATCTTGGCCGATGCCCGCGAGCTTGAGCGTCAGACGCGCGCCGGCGCGGAAGACTACGCCGACGAGGTGTTCGGTCACGTCGAGCAGAGCCTCGATACGCTTCTCGGCAACGTGCGCCGCTGCCGCGATCGTCTGAACGCCGGGTCGACCAACGTCGGTCGCGGCTAATGGACGAGCTTTCCAGCGTTAGGAGCTCCCTGCGCGCCGTCTCAGGGGATCAACTTTCCCTCGAGGTTCCCGCCGAGCTATTCTCGCCTGCAGAGTTTGCCCAGTTCGAGGGTGCCGTTGCCGTTGATGAGTTCGAATGCGGCCCTGACTCGTACCGCTTCAGTGAGCCGCTTTCGTGGCATGCCGACGTCTCCAACACAGGCGACGCGCTGCTCGTCACGGGGAGCGTCACAGGAGAGGCGCGCACCGATTGCGCGCGCTGCCTCGAGGACGCGGTCTTCGATGTCGAGGGCGAAATCGAAGGATACTTCCTGCTCGACGGCGCGGAGATCCCCGAAGGCGCCGACGAGGACGAGTTCGACCGTCTGCCTGCGAACCACGTGCTCGATATGGAGTCGCTCGTCGTTGCGGCCATCGTGTTCGAGCTTCCGCTCGTCCCTTTGTGCGACGAGGACTGCAAGGGCCTGTGCCCCACTTGCGGCGCCAACTTGAACGAGGGGCCGTGCGGGTGCGGGAAGGAGCAATCTGATGGGCCCGATGAGTTCGAGCTGGCGAAGAACCCCTTTGCGGCGCTTGCGAACTTCTCCTTCGATTCCGACGAATCGGCCGATTAAGCTTAGTCGCGTTCACTTTTCAGCGCGTCCGTCGAAATGGCGGGCGCGTTTTTTTAGCGGTTTCGAGCCCTTGCATCCTGAAAAGCTCCTCCGAGCCTCTCTTCCGCTCTCGCGCCCTCGCGCGCACCTTGCCCCCGAAGCCTTCCTCCTCGCCTTCGCCCCGCGCTTTTTTTCCTTGCGATTGCTTAGCTCATCTCTGCGTTCGAGAGGCCGCGCTCGGCGACTTCCATCTGCGCAAACTCGATGAATCGCTTCTCCGCGCTGGTGAGTTCCGCATTTTCGGAGTAGACCATGTAGAAGGTGCGGTAGTTGTTCTCGTTCTCGATTTCAAGGCGGCACACATCGAGCTGGTCGAATATGGCGAGCCGTGGCACGACCGCGATGCCGAAGCCGGCAGCCACCATGCCGGTGACCGTATAGTCCTCGCGCTCCTCGGAAAGGTAGCGCACCGACACCCCGGCGTCCGAGTACATTTTGTCAACCGTCTGTCGAAGCCCCGTCCCTGGGGCGAACCCGACCTGCGGATAGCGTGCCGCCTCGATAAGGTTCACGCTGTCCTTTCGCGCGAGCTCATGGTCGCGGGGCGCGATGACGACGAGCTTCTGCTTCGCGACGGCGATATGCTTAAGCTCCTCGTTACCCACTCGCGAGCACAGCCCGATTCCCGATCGCCCTTCCTCGATGTCGGCCGCCACCTCGGACGCTATCCCTAGCCGTAAATCGAACTTGCATTCCTCATCGGGGAAGGCCTGCTTGAAACGCGTAATTGCGTTTGGGAGGAATATCGCGCCGAGGACGCGCATGAGCGAGATGCGCACGATCGAGGCGCCTCCTGCGATCGTCCGTGCGCGCGCCTTCCCGATGTCGAGCTCCTCGATTGCACGGTCGACGTGCTTGAGGTACTCCTCGCCGGCGGGCGTGAGGCGCACCCCGCGTGCAGTGCGCTCGAACAGCTTGATTTCCGTGCGCGCCTCGAGCTGCGATATCGCGTAGGAAAGCGCTGGCTGGCTGATAAAGAGCTGCTTTGCCGCAGCGGTGTAACTGCCGCACGCCGCGAGCGTCTGAAAGTATCTCAAGTGGTCGAAATCCATTGCCGTGAACCTTCTCGATTGTCTTTGCAACACTATTTTTCTTGAATCTACCAGGTATTATCAACTTCTTTTATAGCTCGTCCATCCATTCTATTGGATTTGCACATTCGTGTTGCGAAATAATGCGCCCTGTCTCGCGACGGGCAACACGAAACAGGGGAGAGATACCGGCGACCGGAGGGAAAGCATGTAATCGCCGATGCGCGCCCGTCCCCCTCGCGGCTGTGGCCGTAGGACCAAGGAGGGCATGCATGGCAGCCTCATCGAAAATGCTCTCGAAAGAGCAAATTGCCAACTTATCCAAACGGGAGAAGACGACGATCCTCATTGCGATTTTGTCGCTGTACTTCGTCGTCTGCTCGACGATGACCATCTCGCCGGCGTTGCAGACGCTCTACAACGCGTTCCCTGATTTCGATCGCACCACCGTCATGTACATCTACACGCTGCCTTCACTCGTGGGCATTCCGGTGACTATCTTGATCGGCCTCATCGCGGGCACCAAGGTGCGCTATCGCACCATCCTGCTTTCCGCAACGGCGCTTATGGTCGTCATGGGCACAGCGCCGTTCTTCATCGATAACCTGTATGCCATCCTCGCATGTCGCTTCCTGTTCGGCATCGGCCAGGCCTCCTGCCTCGGTGTCGAGGTGAGCCTTATGTACATGTTCTTCTCGGGCAAGGAGCTTGCTCGCTACATGGGCTTCACCCAGGTCGCAGGTTCTCTCGGCAACATCGTGTTCATGCAGATCGGTGGCATTTTGGCTACGACCGGCTGGCATATGGTCTTCCTCGCATACCTCATCGTCACCGTCGCCTTCGTGCTTGTACTGCTCTTCATGAAGGAGCCCGAGTTGAGCGCTCCCGCGAAGAAGGCGAAGGCCTCCGACGCCGCCGCAGGTGCCGTTTCCGCCAAGAAGGACCGTATCCCGCTTGCTTCCTGGGTGTGCATCTTCCTCGTGTTCTTCTTCACCCTCGTGTTCCAGGGCTTGACCGTGAGCCTCTCCTCGCTTGTGAGCGAGCTCGGCATTGGCGATGCAGCCACGACCGGCACCCTCTCTTCCATCTCCATGGTGTTCGGCATGATTGTGAGCGCATTCTTCGGCCCGATTTTCGGCGTGACCAAGCGTTTCGGCGGCCGCGTGCTCTGCCTGTTCGGCATGGCCGCTGCGTTTCTCATCATGATCAACATGCGCTCCTTCGTCGGTATCGCTGCCTCGATGTGCCTGTTCAGCTTCTTCGGCCTGCAGGTCATGATCAGCTCCATGGCGTCTGCCGCCAACGGCGCGCCCGACTCCGTGAAGGGCAAGATCGGTGCCTTCTGCCAGACCGGCGTGAAGATTGCCGTGTTCATCGTGTCCTACTACACCGCCGCCTCGCTTGCCGTGGCCCCCGCGACCGGCCTGTACGCCTTCGCCCCCTCGGCTGCCCAGTACTCCGCTGACCTCTGGACGGGTGCGCTTCTCTGCATCATCTGCGGTGTTGTCGGAATTGTGGCGCTTGTCGCCAAGAAGGGGAAAGGCTCGAAGGCAGTAAAGACCGAGACTGCGAGCAAAGCCGCTTAAATCTTTCGAGGAAAAGAGACGATTGAAATGACTGAAGAAATGAACGAGGCGCCCTTCAAGGCTGTCGATATGTCCCAGTTCAAGCGCACCTATCTCGACATTCCCTACGCCGATGCGCACGAGCGCGAGAAGCTCGACCTCGTGCTTCCCGACGAAGGCGAGGGCCCCTTCCCGGTGGTCGTTGCGGTGCACGGCGGCGCGTGGAAGCTCCGTTTCAAGCGCGCGGATAACATCGCGGGACTTTTCCAGGCGGCCTCGCAGGGCTACGCGGTCGCGAGCGTCGGGTATCGCTTGAGCTCGCACGCGAAATGGCCTGCCCAGGTCAATGACGTGAAGGCGGCGATTCGCTACCTTCGCAACCATGCCGAGGAGTATCATCTCGACCCCACGTGCGTGATCGTGTGCGGTAATTCTTCGGGCGGTCATATCGCCCAGACCGTTGCCGCGACCAACGACGACATCGACTTCGAGGACTGCCTGCTTGGCGACTGCGGCGACTCGTCGGTTCAGGGCTGCTTCTCGATGTACGGCGTGTCCGACATCTACGTTTGCGAGCACCAGACGGGCCATCGCGATGACGGGGACAACCCGATGTCGCCTCCCGACCAAGTGATGGGCTTCTGCATCGTGGCCGAGCCGGAGGAGCGCTGCGAGATGGCAAGCTCCGTGAAGGCCATCAAGCGCCGCCCCGACGGGGTGCCCCCGATGCTCATCCAGCATGGAACGGGCGATGCGGTTGTTCCCTTCGAGCAGTCGGTGGCGCTCTACGAGACGCTGCAGGGCTTAGGCGACGGCGAGTGCATTGCCTATCGCTCAGCCGACCCCCACAAAGAGTACAAGCTGCTCAAAGACGAGCTTGCCGGCAAGCGTGCGGTTCTCGAGCTCGTGGAGGGAGCCGAGCATGGTGACGAGTGGTTCAAGACATCGGAGAACATGGATCGCTTCCTCGACTTCGCCGACGAGATCTCGGGAATCGATCGCAGTGCTCACCCGCGCACGCCGCTTCCCAAGATCGAGCTTGTGCCGTCGTATCTGTAGGAAGGTTCGAGGCGTAGCGCGGCTCGCGAGTCTGCGGGCCTGTGGGAGCACCTAAATATATGGTGGGGGCGCGGCTCTCTGCGGCTGCGAATAGGCGAGGGCGCGCGCTGTGCGAACGGTGCGCGCCCTTGTTTTGTCGCGGTGTCTGCGTTTTTCTGCGCATTATGTGGTAAGCTGAGGTGGAAACGCGCACAAGGCCTTGCGCCGTTCGTTTCTCTTTGCTATCATATCTCTTCGCGTGTTTACCCAGTGATAAGCGGGCGGTTCGGAAATCCGTCCGATGTTTTACAAAGGAGCTAGATCATGGCAGTACCTAAGCAAAAAACGGGTCGTGCAAGCACCCATACTCGTCGCAGCGCTAACGACCGCATCGACGCACCTTCTCGTTCCGTGTGCCCGCAGTGCGGCGAAGTGAAGCTTCCGCATCGCGTGTGCCCGAACTGCGGCTTCTACAAGAACCGCGAAGTCATCGAGACCGAATAGCGGCTTGCGGGCTCGCCGAGTCCGACCTAGCTTCTTAACATAGGCAAGCCTGGAGCCTCCCATTTCCGTGCGCCCTTGCGCGCGGACAGGAGGCTTTTTCACGAGGTGGGTGCAATCGCGTCTGCCGGATAGGAGTTCACCTTGGGAAGGAAATCTCGCGAACTGGCCGCTGCGCGCGCTGCGGCCGAGGCGTTTCCCGGAACCGTTCTTGCAGTTGACGCCATGGGCGGCGACAACGCGCCCTCCGTCGTGCTCGAAGGTGTCGCAGCAGCGCTTGAAGCCGACCCTGCGCTCAAGATCGTTTTGTGCGGGCCTGACGAGGTGGTGACCCCGTTCGCCGCGAACCATGAGCGCTGCGAGGCGCGCGCTACCACCCAGGTGATCGATATGGGCGAGCACCCCGCCCGCGCCGTGCGACAGAAGAAGGACTCCTCGCTCGTGGTCGGCTGCCGTTTGGTGAAGGAAGGCCAGGCGGCGGGCTTCTTCTCCGCAGGGTCTACGGGCGCATGCCTCGCCGCTGCGACCCTCGTGGTCGGGCGTGTGAAGGGCGTGCAGCGTCCAGCTCTCGCCATGCCCCTTCCCGCGCCGTCCCACCCGGTCCTTCTGTGCGACGTGGGCGCGAACGCCGACTGCAAGCCTGCCTACCTCGTGCAGTTCGCCCGCATGGCGGGTATCTACGCCGAACGCATCTTGGGTATCCCGAATCCGCGCATCGGCCTTCTCAACATCGGCGAGGAGGAGGAGAAGGGCAACGACCTCGCGATCAAGACGCATGCGCTCATGGCCAAGCAGGTGCCAGGCTTTGCGGGCAACGCCGAGGGACGCGATATCCTTACGGGCGATTTTGACGTCGTGGTGTGCGACGGTTTCACCGGCAATGTGACCCTCAAGACCATCGAGGGCACGTCGAAGGTGCTTTTCAAGATGGTGAAGGAAGCCATGATGTCGTCTGCAAAGGCGAAGATCGGCGCACTCGCGCTCAAAAGCGAGCTTTACGAGCTGAAAGACCGCATGAGCGCCGACACCTACGGCGGTGCGCCGCTTCTGGGCTGCAAGGGCGCCGTCGTCGTTGGGCACGGGTCCTCGAACGCGAAGGCGGTGAAGAACGGCATCCTCGTGACCGCCCGCGCCGCCCGGGAGAACGTTTCTGAAATAATCGCGCAGACGCTCGCAGGCTCCGACGCAAATAATTCTGAACAGGTAGAATAAACGTTTAAGCAATCAGAAGACACGATAATCGCAAGGTGGTCGGATATCAGCATGTCGATGACTGAAGAACAGCAGGAAAAGCTCGCACGCGCCCAGGAAATCTTGGGCTACGAATTCAAACAGGAGCAGCTGCTCCTCTCGGCAATCACGCACCCTTCGGCAACGGAGGGCCGTCCGGTCAAATATTCCTACGAGCGCCTGGAGTTCTTGGGCGACTCCATCGTGGGCGCCATCGTCGCGGCGATCGCGTTCGACAGCTTCCACGAGATCGACGAGGGCGGGCTCACCCGCATCAAGGTGGCGCTCGTCGCGGGCTCGAGCCTGTCGGATGTGGCCGCGAAGCTCGGTTTCGCCGACATCATCGTGTTTGGCTCCTCCGAGACGGGCACGGGCAAGCGAGGCCTTCATTCCGCGCTCGAGAACGTCTACGAGGCAGTCGTTGCCGCGCTCTACCTCGACGGCGGAATCGACGCTGCGGTGAAGTTCGTGCGCCGCACGCTCATCCCGCATATGTCGCTCGATCTGGCCGCGCAGCCCGAAAACCCCAAGAGCGCCCTTCAGGAGAAGCTGCAGGAGGGCGGCATCACGCCGACTTACAAGCTGATCGAAACGCAGGGCCCGCCGCACGACCGCACGTTCGTCGCTCAGGTCTACGCGGGCGACCAGGGACTTGCCCGCGGCACCGGTCGCACGAAGAAGGAGGCCGAGAGTCAGGCTGCGAAGAGCACGCTCGCGCGCCTCGGCGAGTTCTTCGGGCTCGGCCTGACCGAGGAAGAGCGCGCTGCAAAGGAAAAGGCTGCGGCGCAGGCCAAGGCCGAGAAGGCAGCCGCCCGAGCCGCCAAGGAGGAAGCTGCAGCGCATGCGAAGGCCGAGAAGGCCTCCGAGCGCGCCCGCATCAAAGCTGAGAAGGAAGCTGCACGCCTTCAGAAGAAGCAGGGCTAGCGAATGCACCTCAAATCCCTCGTCCTCAAAGGCTTTAAGTCCTTTGCCGATCGAAGCGCGCTCACGCTCGAGCCGGGCATCACGGCGATCGTGGGCCCGAACGGATCGGGCAAATCGAACATCTCTGATGCCGTGCTGTGGGTGCTCGGCGAGCGCAATGCCAAGCACCTGCGCGGACAGGCCATGGAAGATGTCATTTTCGCCGGCTCCTCCGCCCGTCGTGCGGCAGGGCTTGCAGAAGTCGATTTGGTGCTCGACAACTCCGACGGCACGCTTCCCGTCGACTACGACGAGGTCGCGATTACGCGCTGTATGTACCGCTCGGGCGAAAGCGAGTACCTGATCAACGGCACGGTTGCGCGCCGTATGGACGTGCTCGACATCCTTCACGACTCGGGACTTGGGACGGGCACGCACTCGATCATCTCGCAGGGCAGCCTCGACTCCATTTTGCAATCGAAACCCGAAGACCGCCGCGCGCTCATCGAAGAGGCCGCGGGAACGCTCAAGCACAAGCAGCGCAAGGCGAAAAGCGAGCGCAAGCTGGCCCAGATGGACCAGCATCTCGCGCGCGTGCGCGACGTGACCGCCGAGGTCGAACGTCAGCTGAAACCGCTCGAGCGCAAGGCGAAGCGCGCTCGCACCTACATCGGGCTTTCCGCCGAGCTCTCCGATCTGAAGCTTAAGCTTGCTGTCGACGACTTGCGCCAGCTTCAGGAAAAGCACGCTGCCGCCACGGCGCGCGAGGAAGCCGTTGCTGCCGAGCTCGAGGCGAAGCGCGCGGAGATTTCGGCTGCGGAAGTTGCTGCCGAGGCGCTGCAGGAAAAGATCCGCCAAGAGGGAGCCAGTGCCGGCGAGCTTACGCGCCAGCATCGTCAGGCTTCGGGCGCCGTTGAGCGCATCGAGTCTGCTGAGCTTGTCATGCGCGAGCGCAAGCGCGCAGCGACCTCCCGTGCGGGTGAGCTTGCGGTGTCGCTCGAGGCGAACGCCGCTCGCGCAAAGACCGCCCAAGCCGATCTCGATGCTGCAAACGCCCAGCTTGCAAGCGTGCAGGCCGAGCGTGCGCAAGCTGAAGAAAAGGTATCGCGGCTTGCTGCCGACCATGCGGACGTGACGTCGAGGCGCGCCGAGACCGAGAAGCGCGCAACCGAGCTCGGTCGGGCGAGCCGCGATTTGGAATCGCGCATCAACTCGGCCCGCGCCAAGCATGCCGAGCTTAAAGAGGCCCTCACGAACGGGCTCGCGCACATGAAGATCATCGAGGGGCACACCCAGGAGCTTACCCTTCAGTTCGACCGCGCCCAGGCCGAGGCTTCCCAGGCGGAGGCCCATGCCCGAATGCTCGCCGAAGAGCTCTCGGCGCTCGAGCAGGTCGAGAAGGAATCCCGCATGCACGTGGGCGAGGCTGTGCGCGTCGCCGAGGAGGCACGTGCCGCCCGCGACGAGGCGAG
>ERZ780162.2855-NODE-2855-length-10378-cov-10.462753_pt1 | contig 10378 bp, 7 predicted proteins | sample MGYA00511474_ERZ780162 | MGnify/ENA primary metagenome ERZ780162 (study PRJEB29588, sample SAMEA2143633) | human gut metagenome | biome: human gut; feature: human-associated habitat; material: faeces | place: Denmark | collected 2008/2010 ...
CCGCGCCCCGTGCGGACGCGGCCGGGCTCGGGGCCGGACGGGCCGGGCGAATATGGGACATTTCTCGCGGCGCATATCCAGCAATCATTCAGCATGCGATTTTAGTGTGTGCATTATGGATGCCAAAGTACGGGTGCACGGCCATTTCAACGGCCTGAAGACAACGCTGCTGTTTGCCCTGATGTGGGCCATCATCATGCTGATTTGGTGGGCCACGGGCGGCAGTCGGCAAACCCTGAGCATCTATATCGTCATCGGCCTGATTACCACGTTCGGCACCTACTGGTTCTCCGACAAACTCGCCATCGCCTCCATGGGTGCGCGGGAAGTCAGCGAACAGGAAGCCCCGGAAATCTACCAGATCGTGCGTGAACTGAGCGCCAAGGCCGGCAAGCCGATGCCGCGCATCTACATCGCCCCCACCATGAGCCCGAACGCCTTCGCCACCGGACGCAACGAACGGCACGCGGCTGTCTGCTGCACCCAAGGCATCCTGCAGATTCTCAACGCCCGTGAACTGCGTGGTGTGCTGGGCCACGAACTTATGCACGTGTACAACCACGACATCCTGACTTCCGCCATCGCCTCTGCCATGGCCACTGTCATCTCCTATCTGGGCTATTCGCTGATGTATTTCGGTGGCGGCTCGCGAGACGACCGCGATAGTTCCGGTGGCCTCGGCCTGATCGGCGCATTGCTGAGCGTGATTCTCGCGCCGATTGCCGCGTCTTTGATCCAGATGGCCATCTCCCGCACCCGCGAATACGACGCCGATGAAGACGGCAGCTTGCTCACCGGCGATCCCGAGGCCCTGGCTTCCGCGCTGAACAAGATTTCCTACGGCGCACAGACCGCGCCGATGCGCAAAACCGCCGGCACCCAGTCCGTCTCCGCAATGATGATCGCCAACCCGTTCTCCGCGGTCGGTTTCTCGCGCTTGTTCTCCACGCACCCGCCGACCGATGAGCGCATAGCGCGTCTCATGCAGATGGCCAACGAAATGAACGGCACGCCGATCGCTCCGCCCACCTACTCCACGCGCGTCGGCAGGTGACGTGCTAGGATAACTATTCGTGCCTCGTTTGGCTGAGCATGCTCGTCACGTGAGGTGCAGCAGCCGTAAGGCATGCGGACATAGTTCATCGGTAGAATGAAAGCTTCCCAAGCTTTAGAGGCGGGTTCGACTCCCGTTGTCCGCTCCATTGATTTTCAATGATTTTCATTATTTCCGGGAAAGTGTCGCGCACGATCGCAAAACTACGCGCTATTTGAGCGCTTTGCCCGCGGAACCCAGCTGCCGGCAAGCCTCGACCACGCGGGCGGACATGGAATCCTCAGCCTTACGGCCCCAAGAACGCGGATCGTAGAACTTCTTCTCGCCCACTTCGCCGTCGATCTTCAGCACCTTGTCGTAGTTCTCGAACACGTGGTCGGCGATTGGACGGGTGAAGGCGTACTGGGTATCGGTGTCGATGTTCATCTTGATCACGCCGTAGCTTACAGCTTCGGCGATTTCTTCCGGGCGTGAACCGGAGCCGCCGTGGAACACCAGCTCAAACGGCTTGCCGTTGGGGAAATCGACTATGCCGGCCGCGCTAGGCAACTCGCCTTCGGCCACCGCGCGCGCCACACGCGCCTGAATGTCGCCGAGTAGCGACGGACGCAGCTTGACCACGCCGGGCTTGTAGGCACCATGCACATTGCCGAATGTGAAAGCGGCCATGTACCGGCCACGTTCGCCCAAACCCAGTCGGCGGGCGACTTCGAGGCCATCTTCCGGAGTGGAATACAGCTTTTCATTGATTTCGGCGGAGTGACCGTCTTCCTCACCGCCGACCGCGCCGATTTCGATTTCGAGCACGGTGTGCGCCTTCTGCGACTTGTCGAGCAGTTCCTCGGCGATGTCCAGATTTTCCTTGAGCGGCACGGTGGAGCCATCCCACATATGCGACTGGAATGTGGGCTCCTGGCCTCGTGCCACCTGATCGGCCTCATGCGCGAGCAGAGGACGCACCCACTCATCCAGATACTGCTTGGCGCAGTGGTCGGTGTGCAGGGCGATGGTGATGTTCGGGTATTTCGCAGCCACTTCATGTGCGAAAGCCGCCAGTGCCAGCGAGCCGGTAACGCGATCATTGACCCCTATGCCGGAGACGTAAGCCGCGCCTCCCACGGAAATCTGGATGATGCCGTCGGACTCGGCGTCTGCGAAGCCCTTCAATGCGGCATTCAGCGTCTGTGAGCTGGTTACGTTGATGGCTGGATAGGCGTAACCGCCTCGGCGGGCGGCCTCGAGCATTTCGGCATAGCGTTCCGGTGTTGCGATCGTCATGGCTTCATTATCGCGCGAGGCATGCCCTCTAGGCTCCGTTCTTCAACCTGTGCGCTGTGCGATTGGTCACAGCATCGCCTCGTACGAGTAGAAATTCGTCACCCATTCCGGGTCGTCGCACCTCCAGCCTCGCCCTGCGTGAGACGAAACTTCGCAGGGTAGAGGGTGTACGGTAGTCTGTTTCCGGCGGAATCGTGCGAATGCGGAGGTGCATCATGCCTGGAATTGTTCTTATTGGTGCTCAGTGGGGCGACGAGGGTAAAGGCAAGGCTACCGATTTGATCGGCACCAAGGTCGATTACGTCGCGCGCTTCAACGGCGGCAACAACGCGGGCCATAGCGTGGTGGTCGGCGATGAGTCGTACGCCCTGCACCTGCTGCCTTCCGGTATTATCAACCCGAACCTGACCCCGGTGATCGGCAACGGCGTGGTCGTGGACCCGGAAGTGCTCTTCGAGGAGATTGACGGCCTGGAATCCCGCGGCATCGATTGCTCCCACCTCAAGGTGAGCGAGGCCGCACACATCATCGCGCCCTACCACCGCACACTCGACAAGGTGACTGAACGCTTCCTTGGCAAGCACAAGATCGGCACCACCGGCCGTGGCATCGGCCCGGCCTACGCGGACAAGATCAACCGTGTCGGCATCCGCGTGCATGACCTGTTCAACGCCGACCATCTGCACGACAAGGTGGAGGCCAGCCTGCACCAGAAGAACCAGATGCTGGTCAAGCTCTACAACCGTCGTCCGATTGACGTGGACCGGACCACCGAGGAGCTGCTGAAGCTCGGCGAACGCCTCAAGCCGTACGTGGCCAACACCGGCCTGATTCTCAACAAGGCGCTTGACGAAGGCAAGACCGTACTGTTCGAAGGCGCTCAGGCCACCATGCTTGACGTGGACCACGGCACCTACCCGTTCGTCACCTCTTCCAACCCGACCGCCGGCGGCGCCTGCACCGGCACCGGCGTGGGCCCCACCAAGATCACCCGCGTAGTCGGCGTCTCCAAGGCCTACGTCACTCGCGTGGGCGAAGGCCCATTCCCCACCGAACTGCTGGACGAGTCCGGCGAATGGCTGCGTCAGCAGGGCCACGAATTCGGCGTGACCACCGGCCGCCCGCGTCGCTGTGGCTGGTTCGATGCAGTCGTCAACCGGTACGCCTCCCAGGTCAACGGCCTGACCGACATCGTGCTCACCAAGCTCGACGTGCTCACCGGCCTGAAGGAGATTCCGATCTGCGTGGCTTACGACGTGGACGGCGAACGTCACGACGATATGCCGACCGATCAGGCCGCTTTCGCCGCCGCCAAGCCGATTTACGAGACCATGCCCGGCTGGGACGAAGACATCTCCGACTGCCACTCCTTCGACGAGCTGCCCGCCACCTGCCAGGCCTACGTCAAGCGTTTGGAAGAGCTGAGCGGCTGCCGTATCTCCGCGATCGGCACCGGTCCGCAGCGCGATCATGTCATCCAGATCAATTCGCTGGTCGACTGACCGTCTGCAACGAATTTCCCGGCTTGACTGGTAACGACGCGGCACATGATATCCGCCGGCTGATTCCGCGATTCGACCACTTGAAGTGGAAGATGGCGGCGGCCGGCATAGTCATTGGTCTGGTTTCAGGATTGCTGGTTGTCGTATACCGTCTCGGCATCGAATACGGCACGGATGCGTCCCGTTGGATATATGCGCGGATTCGCGAGACCCCGTGGCTGATTGCGCCGTGGGCGGTTGCCGCGGTGGCGGCCGCGCTGGCAATCGCGTGGATGGTCGGCAAGGAGCCGATGGCTGGTGGCAGCGGCATCCCGCAGACCAACGGCGTGGTGATATGCGGCTTGAAGATGCGTTGGCAGACGATTCTGCCAGTCCGTTTCGTCGGTGGACTGTTGGGCGCGTTGTTTGGTCTGTCGCTCGGCCGTGAGGGGCCGTCCATTCAGATTGGTGCGTCGGGCGCGCAGTGTGTATCCCACCGTTTGCGCGGCCGCCGCCGTGAGGACATGCAGGAGCATTATCTGGTCACCGCCGGTGCCGCGGCCGGCTTGTCCGCCGCGTTCAGCGCGCCGCTGTCCGGCATGATGTTCGCTTTGGAAGGGGTGCATCGGAGTTTTTCCCCTGCGATTCTGATGGGCGCCACCGCCGCATCGCTGACCGCCGATTTCGTCTCAAAATACTGTTTCGGTCTGCGTCCGGTTTTGGATTTCGGTGATATCGGTCAGCTGTCGTTGGAAGAGTATGTGTGGCTGATTCCGTTGGGATTGGTGGCCGGTTTGGTTGGTTCGCTGATGAACCGCTCGTTGCTTGGCTTCCAGACGCTGTACGGCAAACTGCCGGCATGGAGCCGCCCGATGATTGCGATTGCGATCGCGTTGCCTGTCGGCATCTGGTTGCCCGATGTGCTCGGCGGCGGCTCGAATCTGATTGATACCGCCGAACATGCGCGCGTCGGCTTGGGAATGCTGTGTCTGCTGTTCGTGGCGAAGATGCTGTTCACATCCACGAGTTTCGGCTCAGGCGCGCCTGGCGGTATTTTCATGCCGATTCTTGCGGTCGGTTCGTTGGCCGGCGGCATCTGCGGTGAAGTGTTGCATCGATTCGGTGATCTGCCATCCGACGCAGTGGCGGTGTTTGCGGTGTGCGTGATGACGGGCACGCTCGCCGCGTCCGTGAAAACGCCGATCACGTCGATTCTGTTGGCTGTGGAGATGTCTGGAACGTTGACGCACATGCTGCCGGTCGCGGCCGTCGCTTTCATCGCGCTGTTGGTGTCCGATTTGCTGCGCACCAAACCGATTTATGGGGAGTTGCTGGAGCGGTACGTGCGCGCGCAAGGCATGCAGATGGCGATCGCAAGCCATGTGGGCAGCGGCATTATGGAACTGCCATTGGAAATGGGAGCGATTGCGGACGGCAAGCGGGTGCGTGACGTGCGTTGGCCGTCTGGGTGCCTGATCATCGGCCTGCGTCGCGGCGAAAGCGAGATCGTGCCGCGCGGCGATACACGGCTGCGTGCCGGCGACTATCTGGTGGTGCTGTTCAGTGGCGAGGAGGAGCGCGAGGTGCGACCTGCGATGCGGCGGCTGTGTGATGCCCGGCTTGACTGAGCCTGGCTGAATTCGGCTGGACTCTGGATGTACGAATCTGCGGAATCGGACATCCAGGGTGCATACGTTGGCGCTCCGTGTAAACTCATATGCGTTAGGAAGGCGGCAACCGCGGCCCAGCTCGTTGTTGCACGGCCTATGGGCGGAACAACGCTGTCCGCGGAAGGCCAGTACAGGGGGAGCGCAATGGAATCGCAAGAACAATCGCCGGGAGACGTGGTGACTGCGGGTGAGGACTCACATCCCATCACGCAGGCAATCGACGCTGTTGAGGTGACGCATGCTGGTGCAACCGCGCCCGCCGCTAACACCATGGATCCGCCTACGATTCCCCTGGCGCCGATGAAACGTATGCAGGCGCGGTTCAATCCGCTCGCCGACGGACTGATGTATGTTGTGGTGTTCGTCGGTGGATTTGTTGGAGTCGGCTGTCGGCATGCGTTGGATATGCTCCTGCCGTCGGTCAGCGGGACGCCATTCGTTGTGGGCACGTTTGTGTCGAATATGGTCGCCTGCTTCCTGTTCGCGATGCTGACCGAATTCATGGCGACCGCTTCGTGGCTGCGTCGCCGGGTGCGGCAGGTTGTCAGCCGTGGTGTTGGGCTCGGCTTGCTCGGCGGGCTTTCGACGATGTCCGGCGTGATGCTGGAAGCGATGGAAGGTTTGCACGAGCGGCATATCGCCAGTGCGCTTGGCTATCTTGCGGGAAATTTTGCAGGCGGTTTGCTCACTGCCGCCGCCGGCGTGGTTCTGATGCAGGCACTGCTGTCACGGAGTACTCGAAAGCGGGTTCGGGGTGCGTTTTCAGCTGTTTCCGTGTCCGATTCTGCCGAATCGGACACGCAGGGCGTACGCCATGTGAAAGTGGCCGACGTGGCGCGTTCTGCCGCGCAGGCCGCAATGGAAGCCGCGCAGGCGGCGCAGCAGGCCGCGCAGACGGGACAGGTTCCGCGAGTCGAAACGCCAACCGTGCCGCCGACCGCCAGCCAGCCTATGCAGACAGGCCGCGTTCCGCAGATTCCTCCGCTGGCCGTTCCTCAGCTGACGCAGCCGGCGCATCCGTTGCTGCGCGAGCCGGATACTCCAGACTTGGGGCAGCTGCCCGAGATTCAGCAGTCGCAGCCGATCCAGCAGCCCCAGCAGCAGTCGCAGCCAATCCAGCAGCCGGCCAACCCGCTTCCACCCAGCTTCGAGCCCAAACCGATCACTGCGGAGATTTCGCTTGTCGCCGACCCGACTACCGGGGAGGTGCGCTGATGATGTGGATGATCTGTCTGTTCGGCGGTCTGGGAGCCATGGCCCGTTACGTGCTCGACGTGTCAATTCAACAAGGCTGGAACCGCGAGAATCGAAGAACGAATCGCAACTTCCCGCTATCCACGCTCGTCATCAACGGCGTCGCCTCGCTATGCGCGGGCATCGCCATGATGTCCTACTATTCGCAATCGGTGGATATGGACACGGTCATGATGTTCGTTGTCGGATTTCTCGGTGGTTTCTCAACATTCTCCACGGCGCTCAACGAAGTGGTTTCATTGATTCGCCAGCGTCGTTTTACGCTGGCTCTGGGCTATGGAATAGCAACCGTCGCGGTGCCTCTCATTTGTGTGGCCGCCGGTTTCGGCATTGCGCTGCTTGCCAATCCGGCGTAATTTTCACGTTACACGGACGGTCGCTGAGTAACGTGAAAGAAATCTGAGCGCAACCGCCATCAAGGCCGCCAGTCCGGATGCAACGCTGATGATTGCATTCGACCAGACCAAGCCGCTGCTGAAGGCCTTCGCCTCCGCGGGAGTCGACACTAAGAAGCTGTATTTCGTTGCCGGACTGTCGAACAGGTTCGAGAGAATGTAAATGAATGTAATATTTCGTGGTAAGCACGTGAGCATACAACGATAGAACAGTGATAACGGGGAAGGTGCGATCATGGTCGGCATGCGCGATGTGGCGAAGAAGGCCGGGGTGTCTCTGAGCACCGTCTCGCTGGTGGTGAACGGCAACGGGTACGTGTCTGATGACATGCGCGAACGTGTGCGCAAAGCCATGCAAGCCCTCAATTATGTGCCGAACGAGCTTGCCCGCAATCTGTATCATGATCGTACGAATCTGGTCGGCGTCATCGTGCCCACCATCCGCCACCCGTTCTTTGCAACGTTTACCGCACATCTGCAGCATGCGCTCGCCGCGCAAGGATTACGCACTATGTTGTGCTCTACCGCAGATGAGGCGGACGGCGAAATCCAGTATGTCGACATGTTGCGTCGGCACATGATGGACGGCATCGTCATGTGTGCGCACACTTCGCATCCCGGCGATTATTGGACGTCGATTCATCGCCCGATCGTCGCGTTCGACCGTGTGCTTGGAGACGGTATTTCGTCGATTGGATCCGACCACGAGCAGGGTGGGCGATTGATTGCGCAGATGCTGATCCGCAATGGTACCAAACATGTGGTGATGATTGGCGGTCCGCGAGATCAATTCTTCGATTTGGCTGCGCGCGGAGAAGTCGAGGAAGGACCGTTCGATTTGGGAAAGACCACGTTCCCGACGGTGCGCTACTACCTCACGTTGGAACAGGAATTGACCTCCGCAGGCGTGAAATACGAGTATGTTGAAGCTGGCGAAGTGATGGATTTTGCCGGCTATCATCGTGCGGTCAGCAATGCGCTCGACAAGGTGACGATCGACGGTGTCGATGCCGTGGTCAGTTCCGATATTGGCGCGTCGTTCTGCGTGCGCGAAGCGTTGGGCCGTGGAATTTCCATTCCTGACGAGCTGCAGATCGTTGCCTACGATGGTACGTATTTGACTGATTTGGCCGGCATGAAGCTGACCGCGGTCGCGCAGGATTTCTCGGCGATCGCACAGTCGGCGGCCGACCATATCGTGCAGGCGATTGCCAATGAGGAAGTGGCCGCGGCTAACGCTTCACGCAAGAACATCCCCAAGCCGTTCGAGCCGAACGTGCTTATTCCCATGACACTGGTGCCAGGCGATACCACGCGTTGATACTGTGCGTCTTCATGCGTGTGCCCGGTGTGGATCGCATCGATTTCAGCGGCGTCCACAACCGGCGAACGCCCGTCGATAGTCGTGCTCATCATCCGACTTGTGCACATGTGTCCGATTCTGCCGAATCGGACGTCTGAGTTCCGAAAAATGTGTTCTGTGTGTCCGATTCTGGAGAATCGGTCATGTGTGATGTGAATTGGGATGTTTGGATGTCCGTTTCTGCAGAATCATCTTTGCTCTGTACTCGTTGATTCGCAAATACGGCGCATGGCTCGTCATACCGGCCATGCTCGGCGGCGCGGCCTTCCTGGCGGACTCGGTGCTGACGCCGGCCGTGTCGATTTCGTCCGCCGTCGAAGGCCTGAAGACGCTGCCGGCGTTGGAGCATCTGTTCACCGAGAACAAGGATCTGACGATGATGATCACCGCGGTGATCATCGTGATCCTGTTCGCCGTGCAGTCGCGCGGCACCGAATCGATCGGCAAGGTCTTCGGCTCGGTGGTGATGGTCTGGTTCGCGTTCCTGGCGATCGTCGGCGTGGTAGCCATCGGCAACGACTGGTCCGTGCTCGCCGCACTCAACCCGTACTACGGCATCAAGTTCCTGTTCAGTCCGAATAACGCCACCGGTCTGGCGCTGATGGGCACCGTGTTCCTTTCGACCACCGGCGCCGAGGCGCTGTACTCGGATATGGGCCACGTGGGCCGCGGCAACATCTACTTCACCTGGCCGTTCATCAAGGTGGCGCTGGTGCTCAACTACTTCGGCCAGGGCGCGTGGATGCTGCGCAACCAGAACAACCCCGAACTGGCCGACGCCGAGGGGATCAACCCGTTCTTCCAGATGATGGATCCGAACGTGCGCTATGTGGCCGTCGTGCTGTCGGTCACCGCCGGCATCATCGCCTCCCAGGCGCTGATTACGGGCGCGTTCACCATGGTCTCCGAGGCCACCGGCCTCAACTGGATGCCGCATCTGCAGGTCCGTTACCCTGCCCGTACCCGCGGCCAGCTGTACATTCCGGTCGTCAACGTGGTGCTGTGCGTGGCCACGCTGGCCGTGCTGCTGCTGTTCCGCGATTCGGAACATATCTCGGCGGCCTACGGCTTGGCACTGACCATCACGATGATCACCACCACGATCCTGCTGGGCATCTACCTGTGGCACCGCAGCAACAAGTTCGGCGCCGTTGTGTTCACCGTCGTGTTCCTGGCGATCCAGGTCCTGTTCTTCGCCGCCTCGATGGCCAAGTTCCTGCACGGCGGCTGGTTCACGCTGCTGCTCACGCTGGCGATCCTCATGATCATGTACACGTGGAACGAGGGCACCAAACTGGAGCGCTCGCAGCGTCGGCACATGATGCCGAAGGACTTCCTCCCCGCGCTGGACAAGCTGCACGGCGATAGCCGCATCCACCGGTTCGCGGACAACATCGTCTACCTGACCAGCGATCCGGACCTGAAGCGTCTCGATACGGACATCTTCTTCTCGATCTTCGCCGACCACCCCAAGCGCGCCCGCGCATGGTGGGCGGTGGCCGTCGAGACCACCGACGAGCCGTTCACCCGTGAGTATTCGGTCGAGAGCTTCGGTACCGACTACCTGTTCCGTGTGCGCATCCGCCTCGGCTTCAAGGTCTCGCAGTCCATCCCGGCCTACCTGCATCAGATCATGCACGATCTGGAGAAGACCGGCGAGCTGCCGAACCAGCAGTCGATCTACCCGAAGCTTGACGCCGATCCCGGCATCGGCACCATCCGCTACGTGGTGATCCACAAGGCGCTGATGCCCGAGTCGAAGGTCTCCGGCCGTGGCGCCCTCTCGCTGCAGATCAAGTACGCGATCCGCCGCGTGGCCGGTTCCCCGGTCAAGTGGTTCGGCCTGGCGCCGTACAACCCGCTGGTCGAGGTGCAGCCGCTGT
>ERZ780162.2859-NODE-2859-length-10365-cov-6.949952_pt1 | contig 10365 bp, 7 predicted proteins | sample MGYA00511474_ERZ780162 | MGnify/ENA primary metagenome ERZ780162 (study PRJEB29588, sample SAMEA2143633) | human gut metagenome | biome: human gut; feature: human-associated habitat; material: faeces | place: Denmark | collected 2008/2010 ...
CATGAAATATTCGGGCAGGTGTCCTGTCAGCGTATAGTCGTTGCTCGACATGGTGAAACGCTCCGAGTAGAACGCCCACTTGTAAAGGAACGCCCACGACCGCCACGACAACCGTCCTGTCAGCGAGGCGGAATGCTCCGGCACGTAGGGTAACTGTTTGCCCACCGACTGGTCAGCAGGTGACATTTTCTCGCCCTCGTTGATAGAGGGTGTCCACGAATAGGAACCGTTCAGGTCAATGAGCCAATCCTTTGCCGGCTGCACGGCCAGGTTCGCCTTGACCTCGATGCCGTAGGCGTGTACCTTCTTCACGTTGCGGGGCGAAAAGAAGCCTTTGGTGGTGGGCAGCCAGATAATCCAATCGTCGATGTAGGAATCGAACCAGTTCACGCCGCCGCTCAACTTATAGACATTTTCTTTGCCGACCTCGAAACTTACACCTGCATCGTAGCTGAAACCATGCTCGTTTCTCAGATTGGGATTGCCACCGGGCAGAAAATAGAGGTCATTCAGCGTCGGGAAACGGTAATTGCGTGAAACAGAAGCTTTGAGCATCACATTCCCTTTCGGAGAAATGATGCCGTCAATAAAAAAAGCCGGTATAAGCGGAGCCCACTCGGAACCGTACATTTCTTCTCGCAACACAACCGACATGCCAAGCCGGTCTATCGGTTGCCACTTGGCAGATACGGAGCCGGAAAGTTCCACGCGTCCTTTGTCATAGCCCACGATGGCTTTGCCTCCGTCCTGCAAGATGATATTCTTGTCCTCACTGCGTACCAAATGCTGGTGAGCCGATACGTTAGCGGTGAAAAACCAACGTTTTGTCGGACTGTATTCACCTTCAGCCTGCCCGTAGAACGTATTTACCTTGCTACGGGAACGGGTCATCGACGCCCAGTTATCAGGTGCGACCTCACGCTTGTAGTCGTAGGCCATCCATGTGTGTATGTAACCGCCTTTCACGCCGAGTTTCCAGTTGCTTTTGATATGATCCCACGAAAGGACACTGCGGAAAGTCTGTTCCCGCTGGCGGTTCTCGAAGTCGGTTGCATCTCCGTAGTCGGTCGTCAACATCGGAAGTTCCCGGTTGGAGTTGATATACCATGCGTTCAGGCCTAATTTGTCGCCTTTGCGGGTGTTGTAATAGACCTCTTGAAGCAGGTGCAGGTCCTTGAACGCCCCGGAGCGGTTGCGCTCTTTAGGGTGATACTGCCCGATGATGTTCTTGTCCTCGTCGTAGATGTTTATCTTCTTGTCGTGGTTGGTGTACTTGTAATCGTTGGGCGAGGAAGAATAGACCGCACGGGTGGAGATGTGCCACCGCTCGCTTCCGTAGGTGAAGCGGGCGAACTCGTCGAATGTCCGGAACGATCCGATGCCCTGCACGTACTGGGCGTTGAACCCTTCAGCGACTTCAGGAGCCGTGCCGAGTTTGACCAGACCGCCCAGTCCACCGCCAGTCTCGTTCACCGATGAAGTACCGTGCAGCAGCGATGCGTTGTCTATGAAGTAGGACGGAATGGTGGAGAAGTCTGTCATGCCGAGCATGGGGTTGTTGATGCGCATCCCGTTCCACGTCACCTGCGTATGGCTGGGCGACGTGCCTCGGAAGGCGACGGTCGAGAGCGTGGCGCGGCCGTAGCTCTTGACAAACACGGACGAGTTGAACGTCAGGATGTCCGCCATCGAGAGGGCGATATTTTCTTTCAGTGCGAGTGAATCGAACTTCGTCTTCTGCACGCCGATTTCCTTCATCGGCCGTTTGCCCCATACGGTCACCTCGTCTATCTGGTGAATACGCCGGGTGATTCCCTGCGCAGACAGCACGGATGGACAGACAACCAATATTGAGAAAAGTAAATATTTTGTATATGTCATTTCCTTTTGTTTTTAATATGGTTATTTACCGCAGCATATGCAGAGAATGATGCCCGCATAAAATCTTGATAGGCATTGAATCCGTTTTCTTCAAGCAGTTGGTCGTATTCGTCCTCGAATGAAAGTTCCTGATGAACCGTCTCTTGTTTCTCAATGTGGTGTTTTACCCGATTCAGATCATTGAATGACACGCTAAACGAATCAAATCCGGCTGCCCATCCTGAAAAATCCGCATATTCCGGATATTTTCGATAGACAACGCCTGTAGAACTTTTTACTTTATTGATAATCTTTGCGAAGTCCGTGGGAGATGGTATCTCTACAAGTATATGAACATGATTGAGAAAAGCATTGCAGGCATAGACATGACAGCCTTTCCTTGTGAAAATTTGTACCATCTGATCGAGAATCATTCCTTTGGTTGTCATTGGAATCGTCATCTCCTGTCTTTTCGTGATGAAAATAATATGGTATATATGCCGCAATTTATTCTTCATTTCCAACAAAATGCACCGGGGATAATCCCGACATAAAATTCATCTATCAATTTCCCTTCGGGCGAGTAGCGGTATATCATGCCCTGCTGCTGGTAATCGATGGCATCGGCGATGTACACTTCTCCGTTGGCGGGGTTTACCGTCAGTCCGTAATAAATCGTGCCGCTGTATTCGAGGAACGGACGTACCGGCACATGGCTGGCTGTCACGTCCATGCTCCAAATGGCCTTGTTGATCCAGTAGAGTTTGTCCCTGTCGCCATTGAGCTGTACCTCCGAGGGCCAGTCGCCCAACTTGAACTTGAACTGCTTCTCCACCGTGAATGTCTCGGCGTCGATGCGGTAGAGCGACGGGGCTTCGTAACCGTAGGGGCTGCCCTCATAACCGCCGTCGGTCACCGTCCACATTTTGTTGTACTTGTCCATGACCAGCGATGTCGGTTGTATGCCGACCTTCAGTTCATCGACTACTTGATCGGTTTCGGTGTCGATTTTGATGATGCGGTTCTGGTAACTCCAGCAGTTGCAATAGACGTATTTGCCGTACTGCACCATTTGCTCCGTCGAGCCGCTTTCCATCGTCATGTCCGGCACTTGAATATAGCCGGTAATTTCGTATTTCTTCGGGTTGATGATGAAGATGCGGTTGTCCCACAATTGGGTGACGTATGCTTTTTCGTCGCTTAGGAAATGAATGTAGCGCGGCGAGGTCAGGTTCTCGATGCGTCCCACCTCCTTGAAGGTGTTCAGGTCGATGGCGAAAATCACGTGGGAGTTGTTCACCACGACCCAGCCCTTGTTGTCGTAGATGGTCATCGACTGCGCCACGTCGCCGAGTTTCATGCCGTTGGCACGGAAGAAGATTTCGTTCTGTACCTGTTTGGTCGCAGGGTCGTAATAGGACAAGGTAGCATTGCCGTACTGGAAGTTGCCCTCGTTGGTGATGAACAGTCCGGCTCCCGTGGCGTTGAAATCTTCCACGGCATCGCCGTAGTCCCACTTCATGCAGGATGTCAAGGATAGTGTCACTCCGACAACTACGCTCCATAGCAGATATTTCAATTGGTGATAGGTCATACCGTTATTTTTATAGTTAATCCCCGGCAGCTTACCTTACGGTAAGCATACCGAGGATTGGCAGAAAACTTATTGTTTGGTTATCTATTCGGCAGGCTTGTACTTCCCGTCTTTCATATCTTGGTATGTGGGGTTATAAGCACATTCTCTGACAGACCATTGAGATTCTCCTGTTAGAACATTGTTTTCAAACAGGTATTTGAAAGAACTGAAATCGCTAACATCTCCTTGCCCGCTTATACTAATCCCTTTTACTGATTTGAGACCTGAAAAATCAATGGACAAAATACCATTAGAACCAAAATCAGAATACGGGCATGTTATTGAAAGATTTTCGGATATTGATTCAACGGTAGGATAAGACACCTCATCAGCCGTCATACCCCATACAACAGTAGATGTTACAATATTAAACAGTCCGTTTATCGTTTTTAATTTGGGACATAAAATATTAGTAACATCAATCTTAAACTCAATTTGTGTATTTGCTCCATCCGTCCCAATGCTTTCCAAACTGGTAAACTCAATATCATTCTTAAGTTTGTAAGTCGTAACTGAACATGAACCGAGAATTTTTTTCAATGACGGGAAGGTAATATTATTTGCATTCGTATTATTTTCTAATGTTAAAGTACCTCCTATTTCCTGCAATTTAGGAAATTCAATTTCCGCACCCGTATCAACACTTCCCGAATTCAATGCAATAGTCATATTTCCTGCCACACGAATAAATGGCATAACAAATTCTTTTACATAAAAATAATCTATGCATTGGAAGTCACCCTGTATATTTGAGATTCCTTCCAACGTAAATTCTGTCAATCGACAATCTTTAGGAAGTAGAAAAAGGCTACCGTTAAATGTTTCCGATCCTACGATTTTATTTAGTTGCTCACATTGTAGGGTAAGTGTATTTCCGTTAAAATTTATCTGGGACAAATCCAGTTCTTCTATGAGCAGATTAGTTAAAGTCATATCACCGAGTACATCTTTCAAAGAAGATATATTAAACTTATTGACTTTATTCGCATCCACACTGGTCTCTCCGCAGGAAATAAGACCGGGAAGTTCAACAATGGAAATCTCTTTGCAATTTTTTATAGTCAGTCCTCCAACCGAATGTAATTCGGTCATTGCAAGACTTCCGATGGAGGACATATCGGAGAATGAGGCAGTACCGGCCACACTTTCCAATGCCGGTAGATAAATTCCTTGCAGTTTGGGAAAATATTGGACTGTAAGTTCATTCCCGACCCGTTTGAGCGCTGAGAAAACAATGGCTTCGGTTGTCGCTGATTCTTTTTGTGCTACCGAACCTTTGACAATTAAGGAAGCTCCGACAGATTCAACGGCATTTGCATCCAAATCAAGCAAAGCATCGGAGGTTATATACATATCCTCACCAATGAACTCGACTTTGGGTATGGATATTTTTTCAATGACAGAACTGTTAACGACAAAATCGCCGGTCACTCCAAGCAAAGAGGGCAGATTAACCGTTTTGAGCGTTATGTTTTTACTGGTAGAAGTTGTCGATCCTAATTTGAAACTTCCGAGTTGTTCCAGATTATCCAACCCCGTCAAATCCGCTCCTTTGTAAGACGGATTGATAACAAGAGAGTTACTGATTTGTTTCAGGTTGGCAAGTCCGTCCAGATTGGTGATTTCTTCTCCGTCTGCCGTTCCGATGGTCAGGCTGCCTTCGATTTTGTTTATTCCTGTCTTGGCAAAATTATCCACCTCGGATTGCGTGGCAAGTACCACGCTGCCGCTCTGTTCGATGTCTGCATATTGATAAGTATAGGAATATACTTTGCTCTCCTGCATTCTGGAGGTGACTACGAATTTCCATTCATTTTCCCAATCCTCTATGGTTGATGGATTCGGGTTAATAGAGGCTCCCTCGCAAAGGGCATACTCTACGGTAGCCCCTTTCAGACTGGTATTATAAGGTATCTCAACTGTAATCTTGTCCCCGACTATCATGGCTTGATAGGTAATGCCATCTACAGTTAGAGCAAACTCGGAGATGAAGTGATCCTTGCCGTCTATTCCGCTTACTTCAGGGTCGTCATCACTACATGCAGCAAGGCAGAGCGTAGCGAAACAGAATAGGATGAAATGATATATTTTGTTCATAATGAATTTTATTTGTCGTTATTGTTGTTTTCATCACAGAACTTGAAAACTTCCGTGGAATTTTCCCCTAACCATCCGGCTTTTACATTGACTCCGGTCTGCACCTTGATAAAGTCGATATGGGAAAGGTTTGCAGGTGTACCGTCGATATTGACTGCATCGGAAATCTTAAAATAGTTTCCAAGTGCTCCCGCGTTAGGATTGTCTTTATTGGGCATATCATCACCAATATTATCGGCATATCCCCATCCGAACGGATTATTGGACCACATGCCTGTCGACGGGCTTTGTTCGGTACGTGCTTTCAGGCATGTGCCGTATAACGTATAGGAATCCTCTTCAATCCACAAAGGATAATAAAACTCTTGCGGGTGATAGTTGCCGAGACGGTCAATCGCCCCTTTATTTCCCTTGTTGTCTTGCCATTGGGTGTCCATGTTGGGACCGGGACGGAAATAAGTTACGGCATAGTCCTGAATGGTTTCGGGTTTTCCATATTCAGAACCCTTCAGTTCATACCATTCATCGTTGGGCAAGCCGTCTCCATTGACATCTTGCATTACCCATACAATGCCCGGTTCATTTGACGAATCAAAGGCATTTCCTTTGATGGAAAAATCATAACCGCCTTTGTTTTCGATACTGTGGTCGAATCCTACTACGATATATCCTCCCCAACCTCCAAGAGAAACATATTGTTCATTATCAAGACGTTTTTGTGCGTAAGCACAGGCTGCTTCGTGCGTGCTTTCCCCATTGAAACCTGCTGTATTCGTTTCGTTTACGAATTGTCCCGGAGCCGGAACAAATTCATATACTTTATTGCTGTAAATGGAATTTCCGGCAGCAAAAGGTCTTTTTCCGGCCGCTTCACAACATTTCACCGGAATATTGACACTGACTTCATCGACACCGGAAACAGCAATATTACGAGTGAGGGTTGCTTTTGTTATTTGATTATCGTATTTCACGGTAAAAGTAAGCGTGTGTTCTCCGGTTTTAGAGGGTTTGAAACCGTAAACCAAGGAATTGGCTCCCTCAATCGGTTGCCCGTCCAAAATCCATTGATAAGAAGGCTCGGCACTTATTGATACAAAGGGGCGGACAAACAAAGTACGTCCTAATTCTACGTATTTGGTATTATTCTCGGTAAAATATAAAGATGACGGAACTACGATTTCAATCGGAAGTTTATCGACAACCTCAATAGAAACTGTCTTCTCTGATTGTCCGTCTTCATTCGCTACAGTTAAAGTCAGTTCATAAGTTCCCAACTCATCTTGCTTGAATGTATAAGTATTTTCAGTTCCGACTTCGTTCCCGTTAAGAGTCCACAAATAAGTAGCTCCTTCTGCATTTTGAATGTCGGGTGTAAGGATATACTCACGTCCTGCGACAACTTTAAGCCCTATAGAGGGGGTTACCAATGAAATAACGGGCGGAGCCAATTCATTGACATCCACACGAATTTCTTCCTCTGTGCTGGCATCCCTCGTATCCACACGCAGGGTAACGTAATACGAACCGCATTCGTTGAAAATGTATTTCAATTGAGGCTCATCGGAAATGATACGACCGTTGCATTTCCATGAATAAACGGCGTAATCGACATTCTGATAGGTCGGCTCAATAACGACCTCTTTTCCTATCTTTACAACATAGATTCCGTCTTCGCTGTCCAATTCAATGACAGGAGGCACGGTCACGTCCTGCGATATTTCTTCGTCTTTGTTGCATGCAAATAGAAATATCGTCAAGGAGAATAAAAGCAAATACTTCTTCATTATATTTATAATTTTAACGCTGAAATTCCCTTGAAGAAAGTATTTAATTTCAATCTCCATTGGGATATAATAAAAAGGGGCAAATACTTAGCATTTGTCGTTAAAAAGCATTTGCCCCAAATTCATGTTATTCGTTTACGGTTACATCAATATCGTCTATGGCAACGTAAGCAGGAGTGTTCAATCCGTATGCGCTTGAATCGCTTCCTTTAAAATTGATAGCTACAGTACATACGCTGTCACCTAAACCGCTTAAATCCACTTGATTCCATCCGGTACGGATTTTATTGGTCAAACCTGATTCTGCATCTTTACTGGAATCGAAGTTTGCCAAATAGTATTCTACTTCCTTACCTGTAGGTTTACCCGTCGCATCCAACGCAACAAATACCACCTTAAACCATCCTTTTTGTGCCGACAAAGAGCCTTGTGTAAACGAGTTGCCATCCTTCATGACCAAGTAGGTATAAGTTGTATTGCAGACCCATACACTGTTGAATTTGCCATATTTCGGTGTACCCTTAACTGGCTTCTTTGGAATTTCGACTTTATATCCGGTTGCATTGGTCAAGTAAATCTTGGCGCACTTGTCATAGGTTGCTCCCGCATCATTGTATGAATCGCTATAACCGAAAGCAACGGCAAAATTTTTACCGCTATGACCGCCATTCTTATCATAAACGCTACATTGATTCTCATAATCACCCTGTGTCAGATTATGGAAATTAGAGATGGCAAAACCACCATTCCAAAACTCATATTCCCAAGGCTGTCCGCTTACCCATTCTTGTTCCAAATAGTTAATCGGGAACTGAATGTACGTACCGGTTTGCCCGATTTGAGTGATGTAGCCGGTCGTTACCTGCTTGCCGTTGGCCGTGGCAGAATAGAGATTGTTTCCATACTGGTCAGAAGCCATTACGCTGGAAGGTACGTTATCAAAATTGATAAGCGCATTGGTAGAACTTATCGCGCGGGTTTGAATCGCACTCTCCTCATACGGAGCAAGGAAGTCATCATCGGACGAACATCCTGTGAACACTGCGGCGGCCATTGCTACAACAGCCATTGCCAAGAATTTAAGATTCTTTTTCATAACTCAATTATTAAAAGTTAAACAAAAAAGTTTAATTACACATTCGTTTTCCTTGCGATAGATTTGCAACGAATGAGAAATCGGTTATCAAAAAGAATATTAGGTGTCTTTGGACGAGCCTCTGTTCATTTTAATCTAATGCCAATTATCCCGTGGTCACTAAATCATATCTCATCAAGCAGGTCTTCTGGCTCATCCCGCTTATCGCGCCTTCCCAGCTTTCACCAGTGGCAAAGAGTGCGATAAACTTTAATAGGACTTACAGCTGCGAGTACAGCTCCGGATTTTCACCGGGATTCCCTTTTAATTCCATTCGACGCTTCGATTGGAAACTTGACTGGTGCAAAGTTAATGGTTATTTTTTAATCTCGTTTCTTTTTCCCTAATTTTTATTTCAAGAAAAGATTATTTTATAGTGCGAATTGTATTTTCATGCCAACTAAACATTTATAACAACTATGAATAGTCCTTCCCCTTTATGAATAATAACATTTCTCAATTATGGCTTTTTCTCATCTCACGTCAGCAATTCTCTTCGGAGAGGTTTTCTATGCAAAGGTACAGCGTGCGTCCGGTCGTCAAGTACCGCTTTCGCTAACGGTTCCCGGATATTCTTCACGGCAGCCTTCCGCAAATCGAAGATGGGCTTTTAGCCCCCGTCTCGTTGCAGAACAAAGCCGGTCGAGCCGGGTTTTGCCCTTGCACTCGGCGGTTGGGTATTCCGTTCCATCCCGTACACTGTTTACTTGCCTTATCCGTCCTTTTTCCGCTGTCAGTCCTGCATAAAAATCATTCCCCGACGAGAAGCCGAAGAGCTTCAAGAAAAGGGAAACAAGAAAATGTTTGACAATCTAAAATTTACAATTATGCACAGCAGGATTTTTCAAATTTCAACGGAGCCGATAGACAAAGAAAACTATCTGAATGAGGACACACTCCAGCAAGGAGACGGGAGCTTCTATGACTATTGTTCAGAAATAGACGAGGAAAACCGTAAAGAGGATATTGCCAATTTGGTCAATCATGCCTTACCCAACGGAATGTTCGAGCTTATATCCGATGACACCATGCGCTATAATGGTGGAATAGAGCAATGGAAAGAGGAGTATGTCGCCAATATCAAAAAGAGAGCGGATGCTCTTACGGTAGATAATATGTTGGAATGGGGTTCGACCTATTATCTCAAACAGGCAGTGGAAAATCCGTTGGATGTCGCCTATCATTTCTATTTGGATGGCGATGGCTGCAGTCTTTTGCCGAACAGTCCTTTACGTTTATGGAGTTTGTTTGTAGGCTTGAACCGGGAACGATACTCTACATCGGAGGAGTTGTTGATTATCACTTCTGATGATTGTCCGAAACATTGGCAATCACCCGCCTCAAAAGCGGGTGGTTGCTCTCTTTTTTGCACAGGCTCCCCGATTACTTTTATAACATACTCTGCCGAGTTTCCGCCATCGGCTTCCCTGCCGGTATATTCCTGTTTTAAGGGTATAATCCCTTCACAGCCCCGACATACGCCGCAGGTCTGTTTTCGTGTGCAAAGGTACGGTGGACGAACATTGCCCAAGTACCGCTATCGCTACCTGAAATAAAATTTGACGACAACTTTCCGTAATCGGAGATGACGGTATTTCATAAAATTTCATTGCAGGTTCCTTGCTCATCGTTCTTGCATCCCCCCGTTTGTGACGCACATGAAAACAACCCCTTTGGGCGAAGTCAAAAGGCTTCAAGAAAAGGGAAATAAAAAAAACAATAAATCAAAAGACAATGAGCAAGTACGATTTCATCAAGCAAGGCAACCTCCTTTTTTGGCACACTGCCGATAATGATATAGAATGTCGAATTATCTCAACTCCCGAAAAAGTGGATAGTGACAGCATCATCTT
>ERZ780162.2870-NODE-2870-length-10334-cov-8.687032_pt1 | contig 10334 bp, 7 predicted proteins | sample MGYA00511474_ERZ780162 | MGnify/ENA primary metagenome ERZ780162 (study PRJEB29588, sample SAMEA2143633) | human gut metagenome | biome: human gut; feature: human-associated habitat; material: faeces | place: Denmark | collected 2008/2010 ...
GTCGGAAGGACGCCGCCGCCCTGCTGGCAGCCTACCGCTTTGACAACGAAGAATTGGAGGTGCTGGTCACCTCCCACGACAGCCGGAAGATCAATCAGGAATATCAGGAAAAGATGGTCGGTCTTGTGGCGGGACGGGCGTTCCGCAAGGTGTTCCTGCCCGCGCCCATCGCGGCGGCCTATACGGTGTGGCGCTCCATCGCCTTTATCTGGAAGGGAATCCGCTGCCTGCTGCACCGCAAGCTGGAAGTAGAGGTGCTGGATGCGCTCAGCATCACCGCCTCCCTCCTGCGGGGCGATTACAGCACCGCAGGGTCGGTGATGTTCCTGCTGACGGTGAGCAGCCTGCTGGAAGAGTGGACAAGGAAAAAGAGCTTGGATGACCTTGCCCGCAGCATGGCACTGAACGTGGATAAGGTCTGGGTGCGCACCCCGCAGGGCGAGGTGCTGGTGCCGTTGACCCGCGTCCACGCCGGGGACGAAGTAGTGGTGCGCTCCGGCAACATGATCCCGCTGGACGGCATGGTACTGGAGGGCGAAGCCATGGTGAACCAAGCCGCCCTCACCGGCGAGTCCATGCCGGTGCGCAAGACCACCGGTGCTACCGTCTACGCAGGCACGGTGGTGGAAGAGGGCGAATGCGTCCTTGTAGCCAAGGCAGAGGGCGGTGCCAACCGCTACGATAAGATCGTGGCGATGATCGAGGAATCGGAAAAGCTCAAGTCCGGCACCGAGAACCGGGCTTTGCAGCTGGCCGACCGTCTGGTGCCGTGGTGTCTTGCCGGTACAGTGGCTACCTACGCCTTTACCCGCAATGTCACCCGCGCCATCTCCATTTTGATGGTGGACTTCTCCTGTGCACTGAAGCTTTCCATGCCGCTGGCGGTGCTCTCTGCCATGCGGGAGTGCGGGGAATACCACATCACCGTAAAGGGCGGCAAGTATCTGGAAGCGCTGGCAAAGGCGGACACCATCGTGTTCGATAAGACCGGCACTCTCACCCGTGCCACCCCGCAGGTGGTGCAGGTAGTGCCTTTCTCCGGCTGTGAGGAGCAGGAGGTATTGCAGCTTGCCGCCTGTCTGGAAGAGCATTTCCCCCATTCCATGGCAAACGCCGTTGTCCGCGCCGCCAGAGAGCGGGGTATCTCCCACGAGGAGATGCACTCCGAGGTGGAGTACATCGTGGCGCACGGCATTGCCAGCCGGGTGGGCGGCACGCGGGTGGTCATTGGCAGCGCCCACTTCATTTTTGAGGACGAGGGCTGCACCATCCCGGCAGGGGAACAGGCAAAATTCGATGCGCTGGACCCGCAGTATTCCCACCTGTATCTGGCGGCTTCCGGGGTGCTGGCGGGGGTCATCTGCATCGCAGACCCCCTGCGCCCGGAGGCGGCACAGGTGCTGCATAAGCTCCGGAAGCTGGGCATTGCCCAGACGGTCATGATGACCGGCGACAGCGACCGCACTGCCCGCGCCATTGCGGCGCAGGTGGGGGTGGACCGCTGCTTTGCGGAGGTGCTGCCGGAGGATAAAGCCGCCTTTGTCCGTGACGCCAAGGCCGAAGGGCACACCGTTGTGATGATCGGTGACGGCATCAACGATTCTCCCGCCTTGTCGGCGGCAGATATCGGCATCGCCATCCATTCCGGTGCCGCCATCGCCCGGGAAATTGCCGATGTGACCATCCGTGCAGACAGTCTGGAAGAACTGGTGACCTTAAAAGCCATTGCCAACGCCCTGCAAAAGCGGGTGGGCAGCAATTACCGCTTTGTCCTCAGCTTCAACTCTGCGCTCATCCTTTTGGGTGCTCTGGGCATTCTGCCCCCTGCCACCAGCGCAATGCTGCATAACCTTTCCACCCTTGGCATCAGCCTGCGCAGCATGACAGACCTGCTGGAGCAGAAGCCTTCCCTGTAAAAATGGTACGCCGGAGTGTCCGCAGACGCTCCGGCGTACCGAAATGATAGACCTTCCCATAAAAAGGAGGCTGCTGCACAAATACTGCGCAGCGGCTTCCTTTTTGTTTCAGATAAACCGGCAGAAGCCCAGCCAGCAGCCCAGCAGGAAAAAGAGCAGCGCCTTACCCAGCACCGGCAGCCACTGGTGCTTACACAAGGCGGTATCCCACCGGTGGATGTTCTGTTTGGGGCAGGTGCCCACGCAGGCTTCACAGGCGATGCACTCCCCGCTGCGCAGGCTGCTTTCCTCCAGCTTCAGGCACACCGGGCACTGCTGTTTGCAGGCATTGCAGCCCGGGATGCAACTCTCGCTCTGCCGGTGCAGCCGCGCAAAGGGCAGCACCGGCAACAGGGCGAACACCGTACCCATGGGGCAGAGAAACTGACAGAAGAACCGGGGTTGCACCGCCATGCCCAGCAAAATGAGCGCAAGCAGCGCGATGCCCACACCGAAGCCCTCCGGCGGCAGACGCAGTGCCGTCAGGCGGGAAAATACCTCCCACGGGCTTGTGCCGGTCAGCAGCTTTTCCTGCCGGGTCACATACAGCGCTACCAGCCCTGCCAGCAGCAGATATTTGATCTTCTGCCCCCAAAGCACCGCCCGCTCTGGCAGCCGGAGCTGCTTTTTGCGGTGAAACAGCTTTTTCTGGATAAGGCCAGAAAGCGCCCAGACGGCATCGCCCAAGCTGCCAAAGGCGCAGGCGTACCCGCAGAAAAACCGGTCGAACAGCAACGTGAAGCCGCACAGCCCCAGCAGGGAAAGCGTAAAGCTGTCCGCCGAGAGCACCTCGCCCGCACCGATGTGCAGAAAGATCTGCTTTACCCCGGAAAACCCGGCCACGAACGCGCCCGGCATGGACACAAAGAAGAACAGCTGCACCCCGGTGCGCAGCCATGTACGGCGCTTTTTGTCCCGCTGACGCTGCTGCGCCGCAGTCAAAGGCTTTGCCTGTGTTTTTTCCATCATCCTGCCGCCTTTCCCAGTGCGTCCGCTACTGCACCGATGAGCCCTTCTGCCGTGAGGGTAGCACCGGAAACGGTATCCACCTCGGCAGACTGCACCGCCAGCATCTCGTCCAGCAAAGGCAGCGCCTGCTTATAGTAGGGCTTGTCCTCACCGGAAGCATCCAGCACCGATATATCGGTCATTTTTCCGTTCTGAATGGTTACCGACACCCGGATGACATCGCCAAAGCCAAAGGCGCTGCCCTCGTAGGTGCCGTCCCGGTAGCCGCTTTGGCTCTGCTCCGCCTGCGCTGCGCTCTGCGCCTGCAAAACGGAAGCGTTGTAGGCTTCCACCTCGGCAATCTCCTGCTTGCGCTGGCTTACCGCCGCAGCCCGGACCAGCGCCACCTGCTGGTATTGCCACAGGATGCCAAGGATCAGCAGCAGGTTCACTGCCCGGAGGAGAAAGTTTTTGTATTTCATTCTGCTGCTCCTTCCGTTTCAGGTTCGGTCCCGGTCTCTTCCGGCGGCAGCGCCGTCTCGGATGTCGGCAGCACTTCCTCAGAGGAAGCCGGTTCAGAATCGTCCGGTGTTTCTGCCGGGAAAAGCTGCTGCCACACTTCCTCGAACCACGTGGAAACAGCGCTCTTTTCCTCTGGCTGCACCACCTCCACGGTGGGCGCAGTGACCGGCGTTTCCTCGGGTTCTGCTGCTTCGGACGGTGCGACTTCTTCCACCACTTCTTCCGATGCAGCCTGCTCCGGGTCGGCTTCCTCTGCCGGGGCAACCGCTGCTTTTGCCAGCGCCAGCTTGACGGCGTTCAGGATACCGGTGGAGGAGTAGGTGGCACCGGAAACAGCATCCACATTGGGGTTTTGTCCTTCCAGAATGGCGGGGATGACCCGCTTTGCCCGGGAAAGATATTCCTCCTCGTCCTCAGCGCTCAGAATCGTGATATCGGTGATCTTATCCTCTGCCACCGTGATCTGCACTGTAATTTTGCCCTCAAAGCCTATGGCTTCGGCGGTGTAGATGCCATCACGGTAGGTGGAGGGTGCTGTAAATTCCTCCACCACCAGCGGTGCGGCGGGCTTGGGCTGCGGCGGCAGGGGATTGTTGACCACCTCGCCGGTCAGGGCGTTCTGCACCGCGCCCAGAATGCCCCGGCTGGTGTAGGTGGCCTCGGAAACGGCATCCACCTCCCAGCTCTGGGCATCCACTACAGTAGTCAAAAGCCGCTTTGCGCGCCGCAGAAACTGCTTGGTCTCGTGGGAAGCATCCAGAATTTCAACCTCCGTGATGCTGCCGTTTTCCATGGTGACCTGCACCCGGACGGTACCGCCGTAGCCTCGGGAAGAGCCGACGTAAACGCCGTCAGCATAGGGCAGCTTGGGCAGCGCTTCTTCCTCCGCTTCGGAGGAAGCGGCTTCCATCGGCTGCTCCACCACGGCTGTCAGCCTTTCCGGCACGGCAGCCAGCACCGGCACAGTGCGCGGCAGGGCAAAAAGCACAGCCGCCGCTGCCGCCACCGCCGGGAGCAGCTGCACCAGCGGCAGCAGCGTGTTGCTTCGTTTTTTGTTCATTCCAAGTCCTCCTGACACGGAAAAGCAAGGCCGCCTGCATAGAGCGACCTTGCTTTTTGGGTATTCTGTTTTTTGCCGGATCAGGCAGCTTTCAGGTTCTGCACGGCATCGGTCAGGTGGGTCACCTGCTCCAGTGCAGCGGCCTTATACAAGGTCTCGCGGCTCAGCAGTTCCACGCTCTCGGCCAGCTCGGTCTCCAGATTGGCGTAGCTGTCGGCGGTGTAAGCGGCCTTTGCCTTGCCCTGTGCTTCGGCAACTACAGCCTGCAGGGCGGCGCGGTCGGCATCGCTTGCCAGCTCGTGCTTGGCAAGGTTCTCGGCAGTGGTCTGGAACTTAACCACCGTATCGGCGTAGCCCAGTGCGCGGATGGTGATGGTCCAGTAGCCGGTGCCGTCCGTGCCTTCCGGCAGCTGGCAGCGGGCGGAATCGCTCAGACCCAGCTGGATGCCCATGGACTTGTGCATCCAGTTGTCGGCTGCAAACTTGGTGCCGTAGGAGGCCTTGGCGTGGGTGTAGGTGCTGTCATTGCCGTAGTAGGTCCACACCACGGACTGCATCCGGGAGCCCAGCTCGCCGTAGTTGCCGTTCAGGTCCACACGGATGAACTCGCCAAAGCTGCCCACATCGCTGCCGCTGCGCAGGTTCACGGTAAGACCACCAGCAGCTTTCTGGGCGGCTTCTGCCACGCCGGAACCGGTGCCGGTGTGTGCGGCGGAGAAGGTGTAGCCATCGCCGCTCTTGGTTGCATACTTCAGGCCGTTGGTGTTCTTGTCCACCGCAGCCGTCAGGGTGTAGGCGGTCAGGTTCTTTTCAGAGTAGCCGCCCACCAGCTGGCCGCCGTTTTCCACAACGGTGTACTTGGAGCAGAAATCTGCAAGGTCGCTGGTAGCCACGCGCACCGGCACATACTTGGTGCCCAGCACCTCGTAATGGTCCATCTGCACGGTAGAGCCATCAGCCTTAGTGATGGTGCCGCGGTTCCAGCCTACGGTAGTGCCATCGGCCAGATAGATGGTCTTGCCATCGTCCGACCAGTGGGAAACGGTGTAGGTGCTGCCGTCCTTGGCGTAGATGACAGCAGTGCTCTGGAAGCTGCCGCGGTGCAGACCATGGTTGGCGGTAGCGCGGGAAACGGCGTCAAATGCGCCAAGGTCGTGCTCCTCGTGGCTGTCCAGCTGCGCAGAAGCGGCAGTGCTGCCGGCAGCATAGACCTTCTCGTTTGCCCAGTACTCGTCCCAAGTCAGGGCAGCGTAAAGGTAGGTGTACTTTTTGCCCAGCAGAAAATCGAAAAAGCCGTTTTCCTCCTCGGCGGGGGCTGCTGCAAAGGCGGTAGCGGTCAGCAGGCTGAACGCCATAGCCGCTGAGAGCAGCAGGGAAAGAAATTTCTTTGTTCTCATGAAAAATGCTCCTTTCATCACACTGGCAGGGGATAGGGATCATGTGGTTAGCATCACCTAACATTGCGCGCAAAGAAAAACCTGCGGGGCAAAGCCCCTCAGATGGTTAGGATAAGCTAATTGACGGAAATTAAGATAACACGCATACAAAGGGATGTCAAGAAAAAGCAGGGATGTTTATTCAAACAAACTTTTTGGGGCGGGACAGGGAAAAGCAGTTGCGGCACGTCATCTTGTAGAGCAGTGCTTTTGCGGCTTGTACTCTGCCCCCCTGCGGGCGGCTGTGGGCAAAAGAAAAAGCGACAACCCGTGCAGGTGGGTCATCGCTTTTCTCGTCCCTTGCGGGACAGGCAGGGTAAATGATAAGAAGGTAAATGAAGAAAATAGCAAGGTAAAAACAAAGGCGCATACGGAGCCGAAGTTGCCGCTCCAAAGAGAAGATGTATCCAAGCTTCGCTTTTGTTGGATACAACATACCACTTTGGAACAGAAATTGCAAGAGGTTTTTTAAAATTTCTCCCCAAAAATACGCGGGAAATCGCATTTTTGTAGAAACGCACAAATTTTATAGAAAGTTCCCGGCAAACTGACGAACAAGCATAAAACGGAATGGCAGTCGGAAAACCGCACAGGGACACCTTTATAAAACCGGCAGGCAATGGAATCAACTTTTGCAGCCTGTCCGGAGCAAAAGCCTTCACCCTTTGGGGGAAGCCTTTATTCGGAAAGCGGTTTTTCGCGGGATGTAGCCTGCACCGCTTTACAAGCAGCCGGTGGTGTGTTAAGATGGACACATCTGCTGCAACCGGAAGAATGCACGCGCCGGGCAGCGGTGGCGTACCGGGAAAAGCGCCCGGTGCCGAGAGGGGAGAAACGAATGACAAAGCTACTGCATGGCAATGAAAAAAGCAGCCTGACCGGCGGGCGGGAGCCGCTGTTCAGCCAGAAGGAACTGCTGGTACTGGCCATTCCGCTGCTGGTGGAGCAGCTGCTGGAAGTGACGGTGGGCATGGCCGACACCATGATGGTGTCCCGCTGCGGCGAGGCGGCCATCTCCGGCGTCAGTCTGGTGGATATGATCAATAACCTTATCATCGTGCTGTTTGCGGCGCTGGCTACCGGCGGCGCGGTGGTGGTAAGCCAGTATCTGGGCGCAAAAGAGCGCGGGAATGCCGACAAAAGCGCCGGTCAGCTGCTGCTGCTCAGCGGCTTGTCCGGTGTGGTGATCGGCGCGGTATGCTTTGTGCTGGCCCGCCCTATGATCCGGCTGTTCTACGGCTCTATTGATACCGACGTGCTGGACGCGGGCGTGAAGTATTTGCAGATCATCGCCCTCAGCTACCCGTTTCTGGCGCTGTACAACGGCGGTGCGGCACTGTTCCGCAGCATCGGCAACTCCAAGATCTCCATGCAGATCAGCTTTCTGATGAACATCATCAACATCGTGGGCAACGCGGTGTGCATCTTCGGCTTCAAAATGGGCGTGGATGGCGTAGCATGGCCCAGCGTGGTGTCCCGCGTGGTGGCTGCGGCGCTGATCCTGCGCAAGTGCTACCGGGAGGATGCGGTGCTTACCGTGCCCAAGACCCTGCGGCTGGACGGCGGCATGGCAAAGCGCATTCTGGGCATCGGTATCCCCTCGGCCTTTGAAAACAGCCTGTTCGAGGCCGGGCGCATTCTGGTGGTGAGCATGATCTCCACCTTCGGCACGGTGCAGATCGCAGCCAACGCCGTGGCCAACAATCTGGACGGCATGGGCGTCATCCCGGGCAAGGCCATCAGTCTTGCCATGATCACGGTGGTGGGGCGCTGCATCGGTGCCGGCGACCACGAGCAGACCGTTTACTACACCCGCAAGCTGCTGCTGTGGGCTTACATTACCATGGGGCTTTCCAACGGAGCGATCCTGCTGTTCCTCCGGCAGTTGGTGGGCATCTACGCCCTTTCCGGCGAGACGATGGAGCTGGCCATCACGCTGGTCACCATCCATGCGGGCTGCGCCATCATCTTCTGGCCGCTGTCCTTCGTACTGCCCAACGCCCTGCGCGCGGCCAACGACGTGAAGTTCACCATGGTGGTGTCTATCCTCAGCATGGCCTGCTGGCGGCTGGGCTTCAGCTATCTGCTGTGCGTCCGCATGGGCTGGGGCGCTGTGGGTGTGTGGGTGGCTATGGTCATCGACTGGACCTGCCGCGTGACCTGCTTTGTGCTGCGCTTCCGCAGCGGCGCATGGAAAACAAAATATCAGGCATAACAATAAGGAGAAAAGCATGAAACTGATCAGCTGGAACGTGAACGGCCTGCGCGCCTGCCTGACCCACGGCTTTGCCGAGAGCTTTGCCGCGCTGGACGCGGACATCTTCTCGGTGCAGGAGACCAAGATGCAGCCGGGACAGGCAGATTTTGCGCCGGAGGGCTACACCGAATACACCTATTCTGCCGAGAAAAAGGGCTATTCCGGCACAGCCTGCTGGTGCAAAACCGCACCGCTGGCAGTGACCACCGGCATCGGGCTGGAACAGCACGACCACGAGGGGCGGGTGCTGACGCTGGAATACCCCGGCTTTTATCTGGTAAACTGCTACACCCCCAACAGTCAGGACGGGCTGAAGCGGCTGGACTACCGCATGGAGTGGGAGGACGCCTTCCGGGCGTACCTGCTGGCACTGGACGCAAAAAAGCCGGTGATCCTGTGCGGCGATCTGAACGTGGCGCACACCGAGATGGATATCAAAAACGCCAAGACCAACCGCATGAGCGCAGGCTTTACCGATCAGGAGCGCGCCAAAATGACCGAGCTGCTGGCGGCAGGTTTTGCGGACAGCTTCCGGGTGGTGCACCCGGACGAGGTGAAGTACAGCTGGTGGAGCTACCGCTTCCACGCGCGGGAAAAGAACGCGGGCTGGCGCATCGACTATTTTATCGTTTCCCGGCGCATTGCAGACCGCATCCGCGCCGCCGAGATCCACAACGAGATCTTCGGCTCCGACCATTGCCCGGTGGAGCTGCAGATCGACCTGTAATATAAGGAGAAGCCAATGCTGAAAAATTATCTTCTGATCTTCCTTATCTCCATGGTGCCCATCATTGAGCTGCGCGGAGCTATCCCCATCGGGCTGGGCATGGGGCTGCCGGTGCTGCCCACCTACCTTTTGTGCGTACTGGGCAACATGATCCCGGTGCCCTTCATCTACCTGTTCGCCCGCAAGTTCCTCATCTGGGGCTACCACAAGCCCCTTATCGGCCCCATCTGCCGCTTTTGCATCAACAAGGGCGAAAAGGGCGGCCGCGCACTGGAGGCCAAGGCCGGCAAGGGCATGACCGTGGCGCTGCTGCTGTTCGTGGGCATCCCGCTGCCGGGCACCGGTGCGTGGACGGGCACGCTGGCAGCCTCCATTCTGGATATGAAATTCAAGGATGTATTGATCGCCTGTATGGGCGGTGTACTGCTGGCGGGCATCATCATGGGCTTGGCAAGCGCCGGGCTGCTGGGCGCGCTCAGCGGGCTGTTTGCGGCAGGCTGACAAAACGCGGACGCTTTTGTCGTGAAAAATGCCGGTAGCTTTTCCGCCCGGAGTGTGTTACACTGGATAATAGTTGTGAAAACCGGGATCTGCTCCCGGTCAGAAAGGACGTTATAGAACATGGATCAGGCACTGAATCAGAAAATTGACGCATACATTGCGGAAAACAAGGAGCAGCTGCTGCAGGACATTGCCGCGCTGGTGGCCATCGACAGCGTGGAGGGCACCCCGGAAGAGGGCGCACCCTTCGGCAAGGGCCCCCGTGCCGCACTGGACAAGACGCTGGAGCTGGCAGCCGGCATGGGCCTTGCCACCCGCAACTGCGAGAACTACATGGGCTACGCAGAGCTGGCCGGTGCCGATCCGGAAAAGTATCTGGCCACCATCTGCCATGTGGACGTGGTGCCGGTGGGCAACGGCTGGACGGCCGACCCCTTCAAGATGCGCATCCAGGACGGCTGGCTGCTGGGCCGCGGCGTCTCGGACGACAAGGGCCCTATGGTGGTTGCCCTGTACGCCCTCAAGTTCCTCAAGGAGCAGGGCTATGAGCTGCGCTACCCCATCCGTGCCCTCATCGGTGACAACGAAGAGACCCACATGCAGGACGTGGAGTACTACCTGAAGAATTACCCGGCTCCGGTGTTCTGCTTTACCCCGGATGCCGAGTTCCCGGTGTGCAACGGCGAGAAGGGCCACTTCGGCGGCAAGATCGTCAGCCCGGTGTGCAACGGCGTGATCTGTGATTTTGAGGGCGGTGTGGCCAACAATGCCGTGCCGGACCGTGCCAGCGCTCTGCTGCACACCGACATCACCAAACTGAAGAACGCCCCCAACATCACGCTGGAGCCCGCCGGGGAAGGCTGCGTGCGGGTGCGCGGCTGGGGCAAGGCCGGCCACGCCGCCATGCCGGAAGGCACCGTGAATGCCA
>ERZ780162.2874-NODE-2874-length-10323-cov-3.011492_pt1 | contig 10323 bp, 6 predicted proteins | sample MGYA00511474_ERZ780162 | MGnify/ENA primary metagenome ERZ780162 (study PRJEB29588, sample SAMEA2143633) | human gut metagenome | biome: human gut; feature: human-associated habitat; material: faeces | place: Denmark | collected 2008/2010 ...
TGCTTTATTACCAACAACTTTAACATTGCTGATTACTGGAGCACCAACATTTTCAGATTTCTTTACAGATACTTTCTGGCTTCCTGTATAGCTCTTGCTATCAGCTTTAGCTGTTACAGTAGCAGTTCCATCACCATTGTCTTTTACATCGTATTCTGTTGCTGGAACGATTACGCTACCATTAAGTACAGTAGTTGTTAATTTACCGTTTGTTTCGGAAATTTCAACTGTTGTATTAGCAATGTCTTTTTTAACAATCTTCCATGTTATATCAATAGTATATGTGTTTGTAGTGTCATTTACAACTGGATTGCTGAATACTCCAGTCCATTCACCTGTACCATTGCTCAGTTTATATCCATTTTTAAGCTTTAATGTAGCTTTTAATACTTTATTTGAAGCTGTAACATCTACATTGTTAGAAAGTCCTGTGAATTCATAATCAGTTCCTTCTACTAATGTTTTATCGCCAACCTTAATTATTACATTTGGTGTAACAGCTACACCACCAGCATATTCTGTGTCTGATACAGTAATATTTTTGCGACCTACAGTAACTCCTTCAATTGCGAAGTCCTGAGCTTTTGTATAAGTTACATCGCTTCCTTCAAATTTTGTAGAACCAGCATAGTTTCCAATACCTGTAACATAAACATATGCTTTTGGTCCGGTAATATTATTGAAATACTTGATTTCATAATCTTTACCTTCAACAAGATTCATAGTTCCATATTTAGCTACGTTTGGAACAAATTTAATGTCTTTAAATGTTTTTTCTGTTCCGTCATATCCAAATACATAATTTGTTTTGGTAAAGTCAATCTTATCACCGTTTTCATCAAATGCGTAGAATGTACCATTTAAGTAGGTGTTAGTAAGTGCTCTAGGAAGAATCTTAAATCCAACTTCTTTAGTTTCACCAACAAAGTTAGTATTTGTTTTTACTGGTGCTAATGTTACTGTTGCATCACCAACATTTACATTTACTTTAGAAGTTGTTGGGTATGTAATTGCAAAATCAGAAGCGCTCAGCTCAACATCATTTAATGTAATTTTAAAATTAGAAGTTGTTGGCTTAATCTGACTTCCTGTATAGGTAAACGCTTCTTTTTCTGCGTCAGTAGTAGCTTTTGCTTCAACTTTAACATCACTCAGATTTGCTTTGTTAATTGTAAATTTAGCTGTCTGAGTTCCAGAATAATCACCTTTTCCTACAACAGTTACTGTAGCTTCACCAGCATTTTTGTTGTTAGAGCAGGACTGGATTTCGTAATCAATACCAGATGCCAGTTCTACACCATCAACTGTTAATTTTACAGTCGGTGTAATTGCTTTTCCAGTATAAGTATAAGATCCTACAACTTCAAGTTTTGCATTAGTATCAGCGATATCTTTGTTAGTTACAGTTGTTGTTTTGGAAGCAGTAACTTCAGTTGTACCAGTTGTATAGTTTTTGTTTTTGATATCTGTTTCTACTAATTTTGTAGTAATTGTTGCACCTACTGAAACAGGAGTTGTGCTTGAAGTATATGTTAATTTATATGCATCTGCCGGAACATCTTTTTTCTTTCCTGTAGCGCCTGCTTTAACAGTAACTTTTCCATCCATGTAGTCAGATGCGGTCTGAAGACTTCCATTGTACTGAACTTTTTCAGGAACAGTAATATCTGCAGCTTCGATTACTGCGGCATTAATTGCAAATGTACCAATTTTAACACGGCCACTATAGTTTCCAGTACCTACAATGTAAACTTCTACGTCTTTTTTGGAAACAGCCTTAGCATTTGTGTTATCATTTACATACTCTACTTTGTAATCACTTGTAGATAAGTTAACATTTGTAGTTCCACTAACAAATTTAACATCTTTAATATCTTTAGTGATTGCCTTACCAGTGTATGTTTCAGCTCCTAAATCTTCAGCAGAATTTGCTTGTTTATTTTTAGTTGTGCCAAGTGTATATCTTAATCCATCTACTGTAAGTTTATTTAATGTTACAGAAAGATTTACGGTTGTGTTTCCGATAACGTTTGTATTATCACCATTTACAGAAACAGATAAAGTTGTCGCACCACTTGCTAAAGTTGCTGGAGCAACAGTAATAGCAGAAGAAATATAAGATGTTACCTCTGTGTCGCCAATGTAGAAATGAATTGCATTCTTTACAGCTGTTGCATTAGATGCATCATCTTTTCCAATACTGTCAGTAACAATTTTGAAATCTGACATCTGATTAGCAACAACTTTAACTTTATCTGTTGTAGCTTTTGTTACATTACCTGTATAATTGCTATTTGTTTTTTCATCTTTATCTAAGGAGTCTGTAGCAATGCTCAATGTGCTTTCAGTGCCAACAGCAGTTAATCCACTTCCAGTAACTGTATATACAGATGTTGGAAGAGTTTCTCCTGTTACAGTGTCTTTAACTGTTACATGATCAGAAGAGATTTTAGATCTTTCTGCATAAGAAACAGTATTTTTCTTTAATGTTAATTCTAATTTGTCTGGATTCAGAGTACGTTTGTTAATTATAAAAGGTGCTTTAATCTGTCCTGTATATCCTGCTTTGTCTACAGTAGCAACAACCTGAAGTGTTTTTCCAGCAGGTGTAGCATTTACAAGATCGTCTCCCTCATATGTATACTTAAAGTCATTATATGAAAGACCTGAAATACCAGCAATTGTAAATCCAGCAATCTGAGTATCACTAAATGCCACCTGTTTACCAGTATAAGCTACAGTTGCGCCACCAAGATTTAATGTCGCAGATGAAACATCTACACTCTTAATTTCAATGCCTTCAATTGTAGTTTTAAATCCAGCATTAGTACCCGTTCCTGTAATCTCTACAGATACAATATGACCAGCATCAGTAGATACAAAAGTAGCTGATGTTAATTTACTATTTAAATCAGCAACACTTGTAGCACTTCCAGTATAAGTTCCTGAATGACCAACAACTTCTTTGCCATCAATACGAACTTTATAATCAAAGTTTGCAACATCAGTGCTACCATCTTTAAGATCACCAGATACAGCCAAAGCGCCTGTCCAATTTGCTAATGTTAATTTAGGTGCAGTTGCAGTTGCAATATCTGTCACGTCAGTAGTATTTTCTACAACCGGAGCTTCTGTAGCATCATCAGAAAATGTTTCAGCAGCCGGAGCTTCAGTCTCAACGGCAGCATCAGTACCATCGCTGAACTCAGCAGCCCATACCGGCACATTAGAAGTAGCAAGCATTGCAACAACAAGTGACATACTTAATGTCTTTTTTGCCATGCCCTTCTTTGTGTTTTTAATCTTTGTCATGATTATAGTTCCCCTTTCCTTAATATAACTATTTCTTTTTGGGTAAAGATTCCTAGACATAATCTGTCTGTTATGGTTAATAATAGTGCTTTCACCACTTTTTGTCAAGGGTAATGCTCAAGAATTTTACAACTTTTTTAAATTTCGTACACTTCTAAAACATTTATTTTCCTTGATTTTCCATGTCTGAAATCTATAATTTGTTACAAATGTGGTGAGTTTTTCATCTTTATCACAAGATGATGTATAAGCTCACATATAAGTTAAAAAGTGGCAGAGAACCCTGTCCGATTCTCTGCCATTTCTAATTTCATAATTGTTGTTTCTGATTTACCATTAATGCCAGTTTGATTTTCTCAGGAAGCTGGCTTACAATCTTTCGGAAGTTTCCAGCTGTCAGATATGTATCTTTAAGTTTTTTCTTACTATATTCATATATTGTATTTCGTGTTTGTTCTATTAAATAGGCAGTGTAAAACTCTTCCCAACTGAAATACTCTCTACTATCTGCCAGTTCATAAGTCTTTTCTGTTGCTTCTGAGGTTCTGTCTATAATATTTGCTCTTAACAACAAATACTCAAATGATTCCGGTGCGTATAATACGATTTTGTTTCTGCTATCTCTTATATACTGCATTACATGCTGCATCTCTGGACCGAATGCGGCTCCGTCTACAATTGCAAGAATTTCTTTCTCATGGCTTTTCTGCAGATACGAAAGTATGTTGCTTTTTCCTTCTGCTGAGCAACACGTTTCTCCGAACAATTTATGATAGAATTCATATCCTGAATTAGAGTCTTCTGTTATGATCAGATCTGGATGGATATCTTCATTTGCCTGCAAATTATATAACTGATAAGTTTCATTATATATCCTTCTGGCGTTCTGATATTTCTGGCTATCCCGTTCTTGTCTCATACCGTAAATTTCTTCAATACTATATGGCAAATGTTCCAGACTGTCCCTTGTGACCAGAACAAAGTAATTATCGCTTCCTTTCACCATCTTAGTAAACTCTTTACTACGTAAGAATAGTGCTCCTTCATCAATAAATATAATACATTGCTGTAGCGTGGCAAGTCTTTCTTTCCATGAAGCGTTTTCTATTACCACGCATCGTTTTTCGCATATTTGGGTAATTCCTGATGATATTCCATTGTTCTCATAATCAGAAATCATTCTAAGAAGTTCCGTTTTTCCTGTTGCGGAATCTCCCTGAATAACGGTGATATTTCTCTTTACGGTAAGATGATAATGAACTCGTTTATTGTATATTTCGATATCATACTTTCCTGTCATAATTTATTATCCTCTCAACAATCGGTTTACAATGATTTCGTCGTCAAGTTCAAGCATAGTGTGTACAGTTTTTCCTGTATTTACAATGTAAATATCAAATGGCTGTTTTCCAAAGTCCATGATATATCCCAGGCGAATTGTAATATCTATTTGTTCTGCCAGTCTTAAAATCCATTGTGCACAATTATTTCCACAGGCAGATGCATTAAAAATATGGTCTGGATCATTTTGCATCAAAATCAGGGTTTTTACTCCTCCCGACAGACGCTCTGGTGGAATCGGGCCGAGAAATGGGCTGTCGATCATACATGGTCCTTTTACTTCTGATCCATCTATATCTTTAATCATTTTTCTGGAAGTCTCTGATGTAATCCACTCGTCTTCATATGTGTTATTAAAGAACACATCGGGATTAAAAATATAATTGCCTCCCGGGTTGTCCCCAAAGAATATTTTCAGCATCTTGTATTCCTCCATTCTGTCAAGACTGATTATCTTTCCTTATTCTATCAAAAATACATTCTTATTACCAGTATTACAAAAAACAGCAGGGAACTTTCTACTGTTCTCTGCTGTTTCTTTACCATTCCCTTCAGAATGATAGCCTCTACTATCATGGGCCTGAAGTGAACGTTTTATTTCTTATTATAATCTGTTCATTATTTCTTTCTAACAATAACCTTATCCAGATGCCAGATATCATCTACATATTCCTGGATAGTTCTGTCGGATGTGAACTTGCCGCTGCATGCTGTGTTGAGGAGTGCTTTCTTAGCCCAGCCTTTTTCATCTTTATATGCAACTTCTACGCGTTTCTGTGCGTCTGCATAGGAACGGAAGTCTGCGAGGATGAAGTAGCGGTCTGCTCTGTCTGTGTTCTTTGTGTTGAGAAGTGAATCGTACAGGTCACGGAAGAGTTCTGTATCATTGGAGAAGGTTCCGTTGATGAGCTGCATCAGTACCTGACGGATTTCTTCGTCTGTGTTGTAGATTACGTTTGGATCGTATCCGCCGTTGTTTTCGTAGTTGATTACTTCGTCGGAGCTTAAACCGAAGATAAATGCGTTTTCTGCGCCAACTTCTTCTACGATCTCTACGTTAGCACCGTCCATTGTTCCAAGTGTAGGAGCACCGTTGAGCATGAACTTCATGTTACCTGTACCGGATGCTTCTTTACTTGCTGTGGAGATCTGCTCGGAAACGTCTGCTGCTGCGAAGATCCACTCAGCGTTGGATACTCTGTAGTTTTCGATGAATACAACTTTGATCTTGCCGTTGATGGAAGCGTCGTTGTTTACTACGTCTGCTACTGAGTTGATGAGTTTGATGATCTTCTTGGCTGTTGCGTAACCTGCGGATGCTTTTGCACCGAAGATGAATGTTCTTGGATAGAATTCCATTTCCGGATGCATCTTGATCTGGTTGTACAGATAGATAACATGCAGGATGTTCAGGAGCTGACGTTTGTACTCGTGAAGTCTCTTAACCTGTACATCGAAGATGGAGTGCGGGTCTACTTCTACGCCATTGTGCTCGAGGATGTATTTAGCCAGACGCTCTTTGTTCTTGAACTTAATGTTCATGAATTCCTGGAGTGCTTTTTCATCATCTGCGTAAACTGCAAGTTTCTTTAACTGTGGAAGGTCTGTGATCCAGTCCGGTCCGATGTGCTCTGTAATCCAGTCTGCAAGGAGTGGATTTGCGTGGAGCAGGAAACGTCTCTGAGTGATACCGTTTGTCTTGTTGTTGAATTTCTCAGGCATCATTTCATAGAAGTCTTTTAATTCCTGATTCTTCAGGATCTCTGTATGAAGGCGTGCAACACCGTTTACAGAGTAGCCTGCTGCGATTGCAAGGTGAGCCATCTTAACCTGTCCGTCATAGATGATTGCCATCTTTTTGATCTTCTCATAATTTCCCGGATATTTTGCCTGGATCTCAAGGATGAAACGACGGTTGATCTCTTCGATGATCTGGTATACACGCGGAAGCAGTCTGGAGAAGAGCTCGATCGGCCATTTCTCAAGTGCTTCGGACATGATAGTATGGTTTGTGTAAGCAACAGATTTTCTTGTTACTTCCCATGCTTCATCCCATCCAAGTCCTTCTTCGTCCATGAGGATACGCATTAACTCTGCTACTGCTACAGTCGGATGTGTATCGTTCATCTGGAATGTTACTTTTTCATATAATTTATGGATATCGTCATGTTTCTTTTTGTATTTGGCAATTGCTGCCTGGAGGCTTGCAGATACAAAGAAGTACTGCTGTTTCAGTCTCAGCTCTTTACCTGCATAGTGGTTATCGTTCGGGTAAAGGACTTCTACGATATTGCGGGCAAGGTTCTCCTGCTCTACTGCTTTCTTGTAATCACCCTTGTCAAAGGAATCAAGCTCGAAGTCTACGATCGGCTCTGCATCCCAGATACGAAGTGTGTTTACTACATCATTGTCATATCCTGTGATCGGCATATCATAAGGAATGGCTTTTACTGCCTGATATCCTTCGTGGATAAATTTGTTTCCGCCCTTTTCAGGATCGTACTCTACTCTTACATATCCGCCGAAGTGTACTTCCTTGGCATATTCCGGACGACGCAGTTCGAATGGGTAGCCGTTCTTTAACCAGTTATCCGGTACCTCGATCTGATAACCGTTCTGGATTTTCTGTTTGAACATTCCGTAGTGGTAACGGATTCCGCAGCCATATGCTGCGTAATTTAAAGTTGCGAGAGAATCAAGGAAGCATGCAGCCAGTCTTCCCAGACCACCGTTTCCAAGTGCCGGATCCGGTTCCTGATCTTCGATACAGTTAAGGTCAAATCCCAGTTCTTCGAGAGCTTCTTTTACTTCACCGTAAGCGCAAAGGTTGATCAGGTTGTTTCCGAGAGCACGTCCCATCAGGAATTCCATGGACATATAGTATACGATCTTCGGATCCTGTTCGTCGTAAGCTTTCTGTGTTGCAAGCCAGTTATCAATGATAACGTCTTTTACAGAGTAGCTTACTGCCTGGAAAATCTGCTCCTGTGTAGCTTCTTCAATTGTTTTTCGATAGAGGAATTTTACGTTGTCTTTTACGCTTTTCTTGAATGCCTCTTTCTTGAACATTTCGTTTGTCATTTCATACCTCCCGTAATGGTTTCACTGTTCACTTTATTCTCAGCAATACACCTTGCGGATACTGCCGGTGAACCTCTTCATTCCGTCAACTCTTCTGTTTTCTCATATCAGAGAAATTGGGGGCAAAGAATCTCTGCCTCCAATTTCCTCTCTGAAATCAGACTGTCAAGGATAATGATACTCTTTTTTCGACAGTCTGTCATGTGTATAATTGCCGAATTTTATAACATTTTTTTGTTATCGTTACTGTTCACAGCAACACGCTTCGCGATGCACAGACTTCCAATATTTCCAGAAGGCTATTTTGTCACAATAACCGTACTGTAACCATCATCCCTCAGTCTCTGCTCCATATTTACTGCATTACCAATCTGCTGATAGGCACCTGTCTGAACTTTATACAATCCGTTTTCATGTAACATAAAAGAGGGATAACCTTTTTCCAGTAACTGATATAACATACGGTCCGCATTCTCTTTTTTTCTGAACGCTCCAGTCTGCACTCTGTAATAAAGCGGTTCCTGCACTGTTTCCTCATCCAGGCTTCCAAGAATCGCATCTGCAATTCCCTGAGCTATATCGCTAAACTTGTTATCAAACAGTTTATTATCTTCTTCGGAATTGATAAATCCGGTTTCTATTAAAAGAGCCGGCATCCTGGTTCGTCTGAGGACCACAAGTCCCGGCCGCTCTTTTACACCGATTTCGCGGAATCCCACTTCTCCCAGAGCTCCCAGAATATTCTCAGCCATCTGATATTTAATCCCGCTTTTATCATAAATCAGAACTTCCGCTCCATTATACTGGTTTTCCTTTGGACTGCTGTTTCGGTGAAATGAAATAAAGTAATCTACTCCTGCCTGATTTGCAAGCTGTGCCTTCTCAAAAGGTGTCTGATAGACATCACCGGTACGGGTATAAGAGATATCAATCCCTTTATTTTTTAAAATCTCACCTACCGCAAGAGCAAGTTTAAGATTGTCATTCTTTTCCTGTCTTCCCTTATATACGGCTCCCGGATCCTGACCTCCATGTCCGGCATCCAGCATGATCGAATATGCCATGACGACACTCTGCTTTCTTCATATACTCTTTATACTATATGAATTAAAAATATAATTGTGCAGGTCGCTTGACTTTTTTACGCTAAAGCGTTATACTTTAAAACGTCATAGTCGAATAGCCCGATGACATTATCCGAATCATTTACCAGTACTGCTTTCCCTGCAGAAAATCATTCGGATTCAGGTAAGTTTTATATTATCAAATAATAAACGCAATTCTTACCTGACTTAATTTAAACATTATATTAGGAGGATATATCATTATGAAAAGAAAAGCATTAGCAATCACTCTTGCAGCAGCCATGGCTATGGGAACCTGCGCAGTAACAGCAAGTGCTGCTGACGGAGACAAATATACAATCGGTATCTGTCAGCTTGTACAGCACGAAGCTCTCGACGCTGCGACACAGGGATTCAAGGATGAAGTCACCAAAGAACTGGGAGAAGACGCAGTTACCTTTGACGAGCAGAACGCACAGGGAGATTCCAACACCTGTTCTACAATCATTAACAGCTTCGTTTCCAATAATGTTGACCTGATTCTTGCAAATGCAACTCCTGCTCTTCAGGCAGCTGCAGCAGGAACAAGCGATATTCCGATTCTTGGTACTTCTGTTACTGAATACGGTGTTGCACTTGGACTGGATGATTTCGACGGGACTGTGGGCGGAAATATTTCCGGAACTGCAGACCTTGCTCCCCTTGATCAGCAGGCAGCAATGCTTAATGAACTTTTCCCGGATGCAAAAAATGTAGGTCTTCTCTACTGTTCTGCCGAAGCAAACTCTCAGTATCAGGTAGATACAGTAAAAGCTGAACTTGAAAAACTCGGATATACATGTGAATATTATGCATTCTCTGACTCTAATGATCTCTCTTCTGTTGCTACAACAGCAACTGACGCAAGTGATGTAATTTATGTACCGACAGATAATACAGTTGCTTCCAACACAGAAATCATCAACAACATCTGCCTTCCGGCAAAAGTTCCGGTAATCACAGGCGAAGAAGGTATCTGCAGCGGATGCGGTGTTGCGACACTTTCCATCAGCTATTATGACCTTGGTGTTACAACCGGTAAGATGGCTGTTAAGATTTTAAAGGACGGTGAAGATATTTCCACAATGCCGATCGAATATGCACCAAACTTCACAAAAGAATATAACAAAGATATCTGCGAAGAGCTGGGCATCGAAGTTCCGGACGATTATGTTGCAATCGGCGAAGCTGCTGAAGACACAGAAGAGGCTTCTGATGATGCAACGGCAGCAGACGAATCTTCTGATGAAACAACAGAAGATAATGCAACTGAAGAAGCTGCCAAATAAATCCGGTCAGACAGTTGAAAAATACTCACACCAACAGGATTTTAAATAATAGCTTATCAAACAGTTATAAAAAATTCAATTTATATGCGATCAGCGGGAAAGGTTTGACGCCTCTCTCGCTTTTCGCATCTCAACAGGAGGAAATTACAAATGCAAATTATAACATTAATCACTGCACTTCCAGGTGCAGTAGCCCA
>ERZ780162.2875-NODE-2875-length-10321-cov-2.540230_pt1 | contig 10321 bp, 9 predicted proteins | sample MGYA00511474_ERZ780162 | MGnify/ENA primary metagenome ERZ780162 (study PRJEB29588, sample SAMEA2143633) | human gut metagenome | biome: human gut; feature: human-associated habitat; material: faeces | place: Denmark | collected 2008/2010 ...
ATTGAAACGCCATCCGTTTATATTGGCATACATTAAGTCAAAGAATACTCCCTTGCTGATTGCCTGCTCTTTGTTACAAATAGTCAGTACTTTTTGGTAGATAGAGTAGAGGTGCTTATGCTCTTCAGTAAGCATCTTCCCGTCAAATTTGCCTCCGTTGCGCCAGCGTCGTATGGTGTCTACGCTCCAATAATCGAATATGGTAGTCCGTCCGTCCCTTCCGCTGAATCCTTCACTATCCATGCCCAGTTCTCCAAACTCCTGACCGAAGTAGATCATCATAGGATTAGTGTTCATACAGGCGGAAACAATCAGTGCGGGAATTCCTTTACGCGGGTTGCCGGCAAAGAAATCAGAAGCGATGCGCTGTTCGTCGTGGTTCTCAAGAAAGTTGAGCATCTTTTTCTCTATTCCATTCAGGCTTTGCCAACAATGAGTGATAGCAGATGCAGATTCATATCCACAAGCTACATTACGTAATGTATCATACAGCCCTACCTTATCATACAGGTAATCAAACTTGCCGCGGAACAGATAGTTGCGGTATTCACCGGGATTGTAAACCTCTGCGATGAAAAGTATTTCAGGATAAGCCTCTTTTACTTGAGGAATAGCCCATTCCCAGAATTCAACAGGAACCATTTCGGCCATGTCGCAGCGGAAACCGTCAATGTCTTTTGATGCCCAGAAAAGAAGAATGTCCAGCATCTTTATCCAAGTATCCGGAGTCGGGGAGAAGTGGCAGGTACCGCCATTCTGATAATCCACTCCATAGTTTAATTTCACTGTTTCATACCAGTCGGTGATATTGGGAGTAGCATCAAAACGGTTGTTACCGGTAGCTTTCGCCGGGAATTCCCGGTAAGGCTCTGCTGCACCGTCTTTCATATCGAACTGGGCATGAAGTTCCGCTTGCGGAATATAATAGAAATTATTATATGGGCTGAAAGATTGGCTGGAGTCATCATTAGCTCCCAATTCGGTCGTACCGTCCGGTTGTGCATCCGAATGATATTGGCGTGCTACGTGATTAGGTACAAAATCAATAATCACTTTCAAACCTGTGCGATGTGTGCGATGTACCAGATTCTCAAATTCCTTCATACGTCCTTGTACATCGTTAGCCAAGTCAGGATCTACATCATAATAATCCTTGATAGCATAGGGAGAACCCGCTTTTCCTTTTACAACGGCAGGATGATCCGGTCTGATGTTATAACGGCGATAATCCGTTTGAGTGGCATGCTCAATGATGCCTGTGTACCATATATGCGTAGTACCCAGTTTCTTGATTTCACCAAGTGCTTTGAGTGTGAAATCAGCCATTTTCCCACAGCCATTGGTAGCAATGTCTCCGTTGTAGACACAGTGGTTATTATTATTTCCAAACAGGCGGGTGAATACTTGGTAGATAATTATTTTATTTTCGTCATTCATATAGAGTAGATTATTAATATTCGTATTCATTCTTATTTCTGATGGATAGGAGGTTATTTCCATATTTTCCCCTTTTCTTCCAACAGTTGATTAAGTATTTCGTTAGCCATATTATATCCTTGCTCGAAGATTTCTTCAGCTTTCTCCAGTTCTGTGTTACTGTATCCGTATAGGTTGTATGGTTCGATTAATAAATCGCATTTTTCTCTTTCGGGAAAGGTGTTGGCGCGGAACATGAAATGGAATGAGCGCATAGCAATGCTTACAATATTCATTTTGTAATCCTGTGCCATGATGGGACTTACGTTGACAGCTACCACCTTATCGCAAATCCTGCGCAGGGTAGAGACCGGAAGATTCATCATCAATCCTCCATCCACATAGTTAGTGCCTTCTATGTTGACCGGAGAAAACATGACAGGCATACAGCAGGAAGCTGCGACCCGTTCCGCTATGTTTCCCCGATGAAAGTGAACCATGCGACCGTGATCGAGGTCAGTTGCTGTGATAATCAGGGGAAGTTGTAGCTCTTCCAGTTTTTTTGCTTTTAAGTTAGTCCGGAGAAAATCAATAAATTCACAGAGGTCAAATAATCCCTTCTTGGGGATCACCAATTTGGTTAAATCCTGGAATTTATGTCCGGAGAAATAATCAAGTACTTTGTGTGGCTCGTTGCCGTCGGCATAAAAGACACCTGCAAGTGCTCCTGCACTTACTCCAGAGATGATTTCCGGTTTAATATCATGTTCCAGAGCATAGTCAGCAACGAATCTTTCCAGTTTACCGATAGAAACAGCTTCACCCTTCTTACCACGGATACACTGTCCTTCACACTGAGACTCCTGAGGACATACACGTCCGCAGATAGCCGGAAGTGCGGAAGATAATCCGATCACTTTATATGCTTCTTCAATGTTTCCTTCTTTGATCTGCTCGATAAATCCAGGAATATTGATGGACACCGGACATCCTTCTACGCATTTTGGCTTCTTGCAGCCCAGACATCTCTGTGCCTCTTCCATTGCTTCTTCCTGATTATATCCAAGACAAACTTCTTCAAAGTTTGTAGCACGTACCTTCGGATCCTGTTCTCTTACCGGTACTTTATTTAACATTTTTGCATCTGCCATTACTTGTCACCTCCGCACTGTCCGCATCCACCGTGGTGGGTATCGCCTTCCTGAAGCTTCAGTAATGCACGTCCTTCTTCAGTCTTGTACATCTGGCTTCTCTTCATAGCCTGATCGAAATCAACGAGATGTCCGTCGAATTCCGGTCCGTCTACGCAGGCAAATTTAATTTCATCGCCAACCTGGAGACGACATGCTCCACACATACCAGTTCCATCAACCATAATCGGGTTCATGCTGACGATTGTGTGGATACCAAGCTTCTTAGTAAGAAGACAGACAAATTTCATCATGATCATCGGTCCGATTGCAACACAGACATCATAGCTCTTTCCTTCGTTAGTAACGAGATCTTCCAGAGTCTTTGTTACCATACCGGAACGTCCATAAGATCCGTCATCTGTTGTAACATAAAGGTTGGAAACAGCTGCAAGTTCTTTTTCAAGAATAACCATATCCTTTGTTTTGGAACCAAGGATTACGTCTGCAGTAATACCATGCTCGTGAAGCCATTTTACCTGCGGATAAACAGGTGCTGTACCAACACCTCCGGCTACGAATACCATTTTCTTTTTCTTAAGTTCTTCGATGTCTTCATGAACAAATTCAGAAGGACATCCCAGAGGTCCTACAAAGTCACGGAAAGAATCTCCAGCTTTTAATTCGGACATCTTAATAGTAGATGCTCCAACTTCCTGGAATACGATTGTAATCGTTCCTTCTTCGCGATCATAGTCACAGATTGTAAGCGGGATTCTCTCGCCCTTCTCATCCATTTTTACGATGATGAATTGTCCTGGCTGACAATGGCTTGCAACACGCGGTGCGTGTACGACCATAAGATGAATCTTAGCTGCCAGTGTTTCAGCTTTTAAAATCTTATACATTGTTTCCCTCCTAGCATATTTTCATTCAATCCTCTAATAATAATACGCTAAAATCTGCTATATGACAAGGAAAACATTTATAAAGATGCATAAAAATGTCTTTTTTTTCACAATTTTTTATATTTTATTATTTTTCGTGTCAATCATCTCATGCAGTTTTGCAAGTGCCTCACGGATTCCTCCAATCTCATCAATCAGCCCTTCTTTTACTGCCTTCTCACCTTCCAGAAGCGTTCCGACATCTTTGACCAGCTGACTGGTATCCAGCATCAGTTCTTCCAGTCGTTCCTGCGAAGCTCTGGAATGTGCCGCAATAAAGCCTGTGATACGGTCCTGGATCTTTTCCATATTCCGATAAGTCTGAGCAACACCGATAAACATCCCACTCGAACGCACCGGATGAATTACCATCGTGGCACTTGGCACAGCAAAAGAATAATCTGCCGACACTGCCATCGGTACTCCGATCGAATGCCCGCCACCAAGTACCAGAGATACCGTCGGAATACTCAAAGATGCAATCATCTCTGCAATGGCAAGTCCTGCCTCCACATCACCGCCTACCGTATTCAAAAGAATCAGAAGTCCTTCCACGTTTTCATCGTCTTCGATCATTGCAAGTTTTGGCAGAACATGTTCATATTTTGTTGTTTTACTCTGCGACGGTGCAGCATCATGGCCTTCTACTTCACCAATGATCGTCAGAAGTTCGATCCGGTGTTTCTTCACATTCTGGTCAAGTGTCAACTCACCCATTTCCCTGATCTGCTCATTTTCTTTTTCTTCTTTATCCAAAGCCTGCTGTTTGTCATTCTCGATTTCTTTTTCAGACATAAAAAATACCTCCATGAAGATTCATGAAGGTATTCTGTGTCAGATCTTTAATTGTTATACATCAGATCATATATTTGAAAATCATTCGTTCCAGTTTGTCCAAACATCTGTAACATCATCATCCTCATCGAGAAGATCCAGTGTTCTCTGCAGGTTCTTGACATCCTTTTCATCTGTCAGATCCACATATGTCTGCGGAACCATAGCAACCTGAGCTTCTACCATCGGGATACCAGCTTTTTCCAGTGCCTCACGCACGGCACTGAAATCATCCGGAGCTGTCAGAACTTCGAAGCTGTCTTCTTCTTCGTTAAAGTCTTCTGCACCGGCATCAAGAGCTGTCATCATAAGCTCGTCTGCATCCATCTCACCACATTCGTCTTCCAGTTCTTCTTTATCAATGATGATCTGACCTTTCTGATCAAACATAAAGGATACACATCCCTGAGTTCCGATGCTTCCATAACCTTTTGTAAATGCATTTCTTACATTACTTGCTGTACGGTTCTTGTTGTCAGTCAGAGTCTCAACGATGATTGCAACACCGTTCGGGCCATATCCTTCATATGTAGCACGCTCATAACTGTCTGCAGAATCAGCACCTGCTGCTTTTTTGATACCACGCTCAATTGTATCGTTCGGCATGTTGTTTGCTTTTGCTTTTGCGATAACGTCACGAAGTTTGCTGTTGTTATTCGGGTCCGCACCGCCGGCTTTGACTGCCATAACGATCTCACGGCCGATTACAGTAAATACTTTACCTTTTTTTGCGTCATTTTTTTCCTTTTTGTGCTTTATGTTTGCGAATTTTGAATGTCCTGACATTTTTCACTCTCTCCTTTTGTTTCTTTGTCATTTATTTTTTCGGCTCTTACTCTTCCGATGGTTCTGTTTCCAAGTGAAAGAATCTTAAATCTGTAGCCGTTTGCAACAATTTCTTTGTCCAGATCCTCCCTGGACGGAATATGTCCCAGAAGCTCTGTCAGATAACCGTTCAGCGTTTCCATTTCTACATCACCGAATTCAATATCCAGTTCCTGCTCCACATCATCCAGACTGGCAAGTCCATCAATAATGATACTGTTATCTACCTGTGTCCGAAATGTATCCCTGCTCTCATCGTATTCATCAAAAATATCCCCGACGATTTCCTCAATGAGGTCTTCCATCGTTACGATCCCTGCCGTCTGACCATACTCATCCACGACAACTGCCATATGTACCTGTCTGGCCTGCATGGTCCGGAAAAGCTGTCCGATATGTCTGGTCTCAGGAACAAAAGTCGCTTTCCTGATAAGCCCCGGAAGCTCTTTCAGTGGTTTGAACTTCGCCCATGGATTCTGTGTAAAGAATTTCAGTGCATCTTTGTAATGGATCAGTCCCCGGATATCATCCATATCTTCCCCGCAGACCGGATATCGGGAATTTTCCTCTTCCATCATATGATTCACAACATCCTTGAGCAGATCATCCATCGCAAAAGCAGCCACACTGCTTCTGTGAGTCATAACCACACCCACTTCTTTATCTTCAAAAGCAAAAATATTCTGGATCATCTCTGCTTCATCTTTCTGGAGGACACCTTTCTCATGTGCCTCATCCACCATAGAGATGATTTCTTTTTCCGTAACAGAATCTTCCTGTTCCCTTTTAAAGAAATGAAAAACTCCGGAAAAAAGACCTTGGATCCAGTCTATAACCTTCGCCGGCCCCCTGCGGGGCAATCGACTGCCATCGTCCATTTTGTATCTATTCCTTCCGTAATTTGTTTAAAATCAGCACAATTACTGATAAAATATAGCACTTTAGCTTCTGTTCGTCAAGGATAACAGCCTAAAAAGTAAGTTCAAGGCTGATTTCAAGGGCATGATTCACTCGATCCAGCATTGTCTGGTCAAGATGGCATACCTTATCCTTCAGCCTTTTTTTATCGATCGTACGCAGCTGTTCCAACAAGATCACCGAGTCCTTCTCAATTCCATAAGAAGAAGCATCGATCTCAATATGCGTCGGCAGCTTTGCCTTATTCATCTTAGAAGTAATCGCAGCACAGATGACCGTGGGACTGTGTCGGTTGCCCACATCATTCTGAATGATCAGAACCGGGCGGACACCACCCTGTTCACTCCCAACTACCGGCCTTAAATCTGCATAAAAAATATCCCCTCTTTTAATTACCACACAATCACACTCCGATTCTTTTTTCTCTGGAATTAGTATTTCCATTTTTCTTCTGTGTATACATGCGTGGTACTGCAGTTTATTCGAAGAAGGTCAGATCTCCCCATTCTTTGCCGTCTTTTATATAGACTCTCGGGACACGTTTACTGATATCGCAGGCAAATTCATAAGAAAATCTGCCGGACATATCGCCGAAAGTCTCAATGCTGATAAATTCGTCTCCGTCCCTGCCGATCAATGTTACCTCATCTCCATGTTTCACATCCGGAATATGTGTAACATCCACCATGAACTGGTCCATACAGACTCTGCCAAGGATTGGTGCTTTCTGTCCATGTATCAGAACCCATCCTTTATTAGACAGAGTTCTCGGATACCCATCCGCATAGCCAACCGGAATCGTTGCAACACGAAGATCGTTTTCGGAAGCAAATGTTCCGCCATAACTGATCGCCGTTCCTGCCGGAAGATCCTTCACATAAGCCACATGACTCTTCAGCTCCATCGCCGGCTTCAGTTTCACAATGTCCCTCTCCACTTCATCGGACGGATAAATACCATAGATCGTAATTCCCGCACGGACCAGGTTCAGGTTTGCCTCTGGCATACGAATGATTCCCGCACTGTTCGAGCAATGCTTCAGCGGAATCTGTACTCCCGCCTTTTCCAGAAGGCCAGCAAACGCAAGATAACGTTTCAGCTGTTCTACTGCCGGAGCTTTATCCGTCTCATCTGCCCGCGCAAAGTGTGTAAACATACCTTCAATCTCAACATTTGGAAGTGCGGCGATCTTTTTGATCTCCTCAACGCTTTCCGGCTTATCTGCAAATCCAATACGGCTCATTCCGGTATCCAGTGCAATATGGATATGCACCTGTCTGCCCTGGCGGACAGCCTCATCAGAAAGGATTTTTGCCACATCATACTCACAGACCGTCAGGCGCACATCTTTTCTGATCAGTTCCTGGAAATACTCTTCAAAAACAAGTCCGAGAATCAATACCGGTTTTTCAATTCCGGCATCTTTCAACTGAATCGCTTCCTCTGCTGTCGCGGTCGCAAAGCCCCAGATGTACTCATAGTCTTCTATAAGACGCGAAATCGCTTCTGCACCATGTCCATAACCATCGGCCTTGATAACAGCTACGATCCTAGTACCATCTGCAATGTTTTTCTTCATTTCCTCAAAGTTATGAGCAATGGCATCCAGTGATACTACTGCTTTAACTCTCTCAAATTTTTTCATAATACCCTCCTCTTCCTGCCTGATCTGCTCAGATATTTCGGTATTCTATTTATTTTTCAAAACTTCTGAAGCTCCTCGTACAATATCTCCGGCCTTCATACCTGCTGTTCCTTTTTCTTTCGCTGCCAGATCTCCTGCCATACCATGAAGCAGTACTCCCAACGCAGCCTGTCTGCCTGTATCCGGCAGTTCCGTCCTTTTATTCAGGAACATTGCCAGCACACCTGCAAGAATTCCGGTCAGAACATCTCCACTTCCCGCAGTCGCCATTCCAGGATTTCCCGCCAGACTGATCCAGGTATTTCCATCCGGTGCTGCCGTCACGGTACATGCATCTTTCAGCACACAAACCGCACCGGTCTCTGCCGCCAGCTCCCTCGCTGCTGCAATACGGTCTTTTTGAAGTTCACTGACCTTTTTTCCTGTCAGCCGTCCCATCTCACCCATATGTGGTGTCATGACCACGCGGCTCGTAAGATACTGTTTCCATTCCGGATGCTGTGCCAGCAGATTCAGCCCATCTGCATCCAGTATGACTGGTTTAGCAGCTCCTGATGCTGCCTCCAGAAACCACTGTACTTTTTCGGCAGCCTGATACGTAGTTCCAATTCCCGGGCCAATCACCACAATATCGCACCAGTCAAGATCTTTTGCAAAATCATCGCCACAGTCAAGCATTGCTTCCGGCAGCATTGTCTGCAGTGGAATCCGATTCTCTTCTGCCGTAACGATTTTCACCATTCCGATGCCCACTGCAAAAGCTCCCGACGCACTGAGGTAAGCCGCCCCACACATGCCCGGACTTCCGGCAACGACCAGAATCTTTCCAAAAGTTCCTTTGTTTCCATCAACAATTTTATCCGGCAGAAAATGAATATCTGTTTTTTCTGTCTGCCATAAATATGGTTTCACCTTATCACTTGCGTAGATGCCAACATCCGCAACGATCACTTTACCGGCAAATTTCCTGCCCGGATACAGGCAAAGGCCTGCTTTCCGAAATGCAAATGTCACTGTCAGATCTGCATGAAAAGCAATTCCAAGTTCTGCTCCTGTATCGCCATTTACTCCGGACGGAATATCAACAGCCACTTTCCAGGCATTCAACTGATTCAGTGCCATGATCACATCTCTGTAACTGCCCTCGACCGGACGACTCAGCCCAACGCCGAAAATGGCATCTACTATAGTAGTATATTCCTCTGTTTCCAGGTTATTCACAACCGGCACCTGACAGGCAGCTGCAATATCCAGCTGACGCTGCATTTCCATAGTCCTGTGGTCCGGATTCCCCACCAGATACAGACTTGTACGATAACCATGCAGTTTCAGAATACGGGCAACAGCCACGCCATCTCCTCCGTTGTTCCCGCTTCCGCAGACACAGAGAATCCGTTCTTCCTGTTTTTTGTCTGCCAGCGTCCGTTCCAGTTCTTCTGCGACTTTCAGAGCTGCCCGTTCCATCAGGACACAGGACGGAATCCCGATTCCCTCAATCATATTTCCATCAAGAGCTTTCATTTCTTTACAGGTCACAATCTGTTTCATTCTTTTTCCTCACCTGCCATAATTAGCATAAAAGGCCATTACGCAGCCTCCTTGCCATAAGGAGCCGGGTAACAGCCTGTCTGTCCGTCCTGCCATCACTTTATAAGTGCTGCTTATTTCTCATCGTCTATATGTTCCTGACGATACTGACTGAGATTATAGGATAATGTCATAAGACTCTCTGAAAGATGAACATTCTCCACGATCACATCATCCGGAGTATCCAGATCGATATGTGCAAAATTCCAGATAGCTTTGATTCCGTTCTCGATCAGAATCTCCGCCATATCACGTGCCTTATTCTTCGGCAATGTCAGAATTGCGATCTCAATATTGTTTTCTTTCATAAAGAAAGGAAGATCACTGATCATCTGAATCTCAATCCCACGAACCGCAATTCCCTCAAGTACCGGATTTACATCAAAAATACCGACCAGCTTGAATCCTCTCTTCTCAAACTCAACATAATTGGCAAGTGCCTGCCCCAGATTACCAGCTCCTACAATGATCATCGGATGCACGATATCCAGCCCCAGGATCTTACCGATCTCTGTATAAAGATATTTTACATTATAACCGTATCCCTGCTGTCCAAATCCCCCGAAATTATTCAGATCCTGACGTATCTGAGACGCTGTAACACGCATTTTTTTACTAAGATCATTGGAAGAGATTCTCTCTACATTGTCTTCCAGAAGTTCACCAAGGTATCTATAGTAACGTGGCAGTCTCTTAATCACAGCTTTTGAAATCTGTTTTGCTTCCACCGTTGTCCCTCCTTACACTTTCTCGTTAATTATAACGAATTGACATTTTGTTGTCAATCAATGTTGTCAAATATGTACAATTTTCATTGATTTTCCTTTACAAAGGCCATTTTTGCTTTTATAATCATACCGTATATTTACTTCGGAGGAATAACTATGATTTTATCATGTCAGGGTATCTCCAAATCCTTCGGTGAAAAAGTGATTCTGGAAGATGCCTCTTTTCATATAGAAGAACGCGAAAAAGCTGCTCTGATCGGTAATAACGGTGCCGGCAAGACCACACTTCTT
>ERZ780162.2878-NODE-2878-length-10318-cov-5.373478_pt1 | contig 10318 bp, 9 predicted proteins | sample MGYA00511474_ERZ780162 | MGnify/ENA primary metagenome ERZ780162 (study PRJEB29588, sample SAMEA2143633) | human gut metagenome | biome: human gut; feature: human-associated habitat; material: faeces | place: Denmark | collected 2008/2010 ...
TGGCAGCCGCTTGCGGCAAGCCAAACGCTCTGCTTGCCCCACCTGTGGGTGGGTAAAATCGCCCTCCCCGACCGGTTGCTGCTGACGGCCACAGATGCCCTTCCACACTGTGGGAAGACGCAGCATTTTTATTTTATCTGTTTCTTCTATCATTCTCCACCGAGACTTTGAAAAGCCGCCAAAACCGGCTTGTGTCTGCCGGGAGGGGCACAGGCTCTGCCCCTCCCGCAATCGCGGCACACAGCGGCGCACAGGCGGTCACGCAGGGCTTTCTTGCTCTCGCAAAAGTTTTACCACTTGTTGGCGCTTTGCGCTCAGCTCCAAATCACTGGTGGTCCAGATGACCATTTCCTCACCGTTGTCATAGTCCGTGGCCAGTGAGTCCACATATAGGCAACTTTTTGTCGTATTACCGGTGAGAGCCGGCGCAGATTTGTCTGCCCGCCATTGCCGTACCACCCTGCTTTTCTGCCTTTAAGTATAGCGGAGTCCTAGGCCTTGTTTGAAAAATGTCAACATGTCCAAACGGCGGATCTTTTTCCGCCATACTGCGTTGATTTTCCTTGCAATACACAAAGTGTTGGCGTGTCAAATCGCCTTGTCTGGCGAAAAAATCCCTCGCTGTTGGTCACATCTCCAATTTTCGAACAAGGCCTAGCTCTGTAAATCGTGAAAAAGCATCCCTGTTTACAGCGGCACAGTACCTGAGGCAAGGTACTCGATGCCGGTCATGTTCTCACTTTGGTCCAGGGTGCTGATCTGCTTCATTTCTTTATCAGTCACTTCAAAGCTGGACAGGTTCCGGCCTCAAACATGGTTGAGGTTGTGTTCCACCCCCATGCTGTCAACATCCCGTTGACGGGAAGTAGCTTGATCTTACCTTTACTTGTGTTGTTTTTGATAGGTAAAAATGGGTCAAAGAGTGGAGCGGCTGTCACCTGTTTGACCGGGACGATATACGCCGGTCTCGGTGATGATCATGGGAAACACCACATCGTGAGCCTCACAGGAGATTGGGATCCGGACCAAGGCTTCCCGGCACAGCAGAACGCACCGGTCCGCCCCGGCGGAAAAAAGGCGGTCATAGTAGCCGCCTCCCTGCCCCAGCCGGTGTCCCAAATGGTCGCAACTGATGCAGGGAATGATGGACAGCTCCACGCAGGAAAGGTCCAGCCGGGTGGTGTCAGGGACCGGCTCCAAAATGCCGTATGCGCCGGGCCGAAGCTGTTCCAGGTCCTGAATGCGCCTCAGCTCCATCTTGCCGGGGCTGGTACATAGGGGGACGCAAAGAATCGTCCCCCGACGCAGGGCGTCCTGAAGAATGGCAGTGGTGTCAATTTCACGGGAGGTACCCACAAAGCAGAACAGACTTCGTGCGGCCTGGTACTCCGGAAGGGAGAGAACATGAGTGACGATCAGGCGATCCGACTGCGCACGCTCCTCACGAGAGAGACTGCGCTCCGCCGCGCGTACTTGGGCTCGGAGCTGCTTCTTTTGTTCTGATACCGTCATTTCGTGACCTCCAGTTCAATCCCGTTGAGCGGCGCTTCCACCCGCGCCGGACCGAGGAAGAATTCCCGCACGATTCCCGCCTGATAGAGGGAACCGAAAACGCAGATCACATCTTCCGGGCTGCATAGGGTAAGGGCAAGGGAGAGACCGGAGGAGATACTGCCCCCATCCTGAGCGGGTATGTGGAACTGCCGCTGGATCTGGTCTGCCAGCTGGGCGGAGGACAGGGCCCGCTCGCTCTCTGGGGTGACGGTGATGAACCTTCTAGCCAGCGGGGTGACCATGCGAAGCATTTCCACATAGTTTTTATCCGCCATCACGCCCATGACGAAGGTCAGCCTCTTTTTGGAGAAGTATTCTTTGAGGCTGGCGGTGAGGGCCTCCACCCCGTCCGGGTTGTGAGCTCCGTCCACTAGGACCAGAGGATCGTGTCGCAGCACCTCCAGCCTGCCCGGCCACCGGACTAGGGCCACGCCACGGCGAATCGCCTCCTCGGAGATGCGGTACCCTTTCTCCCGCACCAAGGCGTCCACTGCCTCCAGGGCGGCAAAGGCATTCTTCGCCTGATAGGCTCCGGGCAGAGGGAGAAACAGATGGTTCCGGTCCCGGTAGTTCAGTGTCTGGCCCTCCAGAGTGCGGGATACCGTCCGTCCCCGGGCGGGATCCGTGACAAAGAGGGAGGATCCCTGCTGCTGACAGACATCACGTACCACGGCCTCTACAGAGGGGCTCTGGCGGTAAAGGACTACGGAGGAGCCCTTCTTGATAATCCCAGCCTTCTCCCTGGCGATTTGTTCCAAAGTGTTCCCCAGTACGGCGGTGTGTTCCAGGGCGATGTTGGCGATTACCGCCGCGTCCGGCGCAGGGATGACATTGGTGGCATCCAGCCGTCCCCCCAGTCCTACCTCCAGCACCACTACTTGGCAGGCCCGGCGCTGAAAATAGAGAAGGGCCATGGCGGTGATCCGCTCAAATTCGGTAGGTGGGTCGGACATCTCCTCAACCGCTAGGCGGACCGACTCAGCCAAGGTAAGCAGTTCCTCGTTTGAAATGTCTATCCCATTGATCTTCATGCGCTCGTTGACCTGCAGCAGATGAGGGGAGGTATACATCCCGGTGGTATAGCCGGCCTGAGTCAAGATGGAAGAGAGCATCGCTGCGATGGAGCCCTTTCCATTGGTGCCGGCCACATGGATGAAGCGGAGCTGTCGTTCTGGGTGGCCCAGAAGGGTCATCAGCGTCTCCATCCGCTCCAGCCCCAGGCGGCTGCTTTGCCAGCTGGAGGCATGGAGGAAGTGGGAGAGCTCCTCAGATGTCATAATGTCAGCACCTTCTTTCCGTACCGGCCGATCAGCCGGACCATGGTGCCGATGGCGATAAATTGGATCGGCCCCAGTACCGCGCACTGAAAAATTCGGGTCGCCATCAGAGGCAAAAAGGGGGAGTGATACATAATCGAAAGCCAGGTGGTATTCAGCAGCAAACTGAGACCTAGTTGATTGAGCAGGACCGCCGCCAAAATGTGTCCCGCCGTCTGACGGCGGTACAGACATAGGCCGAAGATGACTCCGGTGAGAAAAGCAGTTAAGGTGAAACCGGGGAAGTAGGCACCCGTAGTGGGAAAGAGAACAGCCCCCAGAATGTCCGCTGCCGAGGCCGCCATGGCGGCGGGAATGGGACCAAAGCGGATAGATGCCATGGCGATGGGCAGGAAGCTGAACCCGATACGGAGGTTCCAGGCTTGGATGGAACAAAACCGGGCTAGAACGATCTCCAGAGCGACGAGGAGCCCCAGAGTGGTGATCTCACGGGTGGTCAGTTTTGGAACGGTGAACATGATAAATTCCTCCTTGTACTTGCCACATAAGGAGGAGGTTGGTCCCTCTCAGCGGCAGTGGATGCGGGCACAGCAACGCGGAGTGGATGCTCCTTCGTCCGGCGGCAACGTCCCATCCGGCGGCACTTAACGTGCTGTCCCTACTCTGCAATGAAACAGGAAACTGCACCTACACAGGTGAGGAGTAGTCTTTTTTGTGCCCGTACCACATCAGCGCGGCAAAAGCACACCCGCCCAATAGGTTGCCCAGGGTGACCGGTAAAAGATTTCCCAAAAGAAAACCGGTCAGGTTCAGGGCGGACAGATCGGCACCGGCCTCTAGAGCCAGTGCCTCATATTGCGGAAGGTGCCGGGCAAACAGGCCAGCCGGTATATAATACAGATTGGCAATGCAGTGCTCAAAACCGCAGACCACGAAAAAGCACACGGGGCAGAAGGCACCCACGGCCCTGCCTGGCACGTCCTTGGCGCACAGGGCGCACATAACGCCCACACAGACCAGAATGTTGCACAGCCCCCCCTCAGGAAGGCGCTGCCCGGAGATAGAGCGCATTTCGCGGCGGCGGTCTCTATGACCGAGACGGCCAATGCTCCGCCAGAGAGATCCAGCTGTCCGCTGAACACCACCCCTGCGGCCAGGGCGGACGCGCCCACCAGATTGCCCAGGTATACCAGACAGAGGTTGCGGACCATGCCGCCCAGAGAAGCTTGACCGGAGAGCACTGATATGGTGATTAGGCAGTTGCCGGTGAACAGCTCCGCCCCAGTGAAGACGACGGTGATTAGGCCGAAGGGGAAGAGCAGACCGCTGGCCAGACGTGCCAGGGAGGGGGAGATTAGGGAGAAAGATGCCGTGCCCGCTGCTGCGCCCCCCATTCCGATGAGAAAGCCGGCCAAGACTGCCAACAGAAACAGCCGTATTCCCTTCGCCTAGACCTTGCCAGCCCCGATGGGGCCATAGGAGGACACGAACTCCCCAGGACTCTGCATTAGCATAGCTTCTGCCCCTCCGAGGCAGAGGGCTTGCTCCCGCTCCGCAGGCGGCGGAGGACCGCACGGGAGATTCTGTCGGCCAGCGGGAGGTAGTGCTCCAGCATGGTGTCGGCCTTCTCCTCCAGCGCTCCGGCCTTTGTCCGGTCTCGGAGGCTTCGGGTATTGACATACACATTCAGGCTTGCGCTCTCCAGAGCGGCCCGGCAGAGCAGTGCTCCACAGCCTACATCCGAGATTAAGGCCGGACTGCTCCGCCCCAGCATTTCGGAGAGCAGATCAATGGCCTGACAGCAGGCACGCATGATCTCCAGCGGAGGCTGGCAGGCCGCCAGGGCGGCCTGTTCCATAACCTTGGCCCGGTCGGGGGCGCCCTTGGGGATGGAGTAGGCCCGGGACAGGGGGGTGAAGGCTACGGCGTCCTCCTCCACCAGCTCCAGCAGACGTATCTGGATGCGCTGACATTGGACCAGTAACTGCTCCAGTTCCTCCCGGGAGGCCTCAAGAGACTTTCTCCCTGCGGACAGGCTTCCGGCCATGGAACAAAGAGCGGCACCTAGGGCCCCGGTGATTGCCGAGGCCCCGCCGCCTCCCGGGACTGGGTCCCGGGAGGCCAGCGCCTGGATAAAAGCGGTGCATGGAAGTTGGGTGAGTAATTCGGGCATACCGCTTTCCTCCTGTCAAAACAATCCGGTGATCCGGCCGTCGGCGTCTACATCAATCTTGTCGGCGGCAGGAACCTTGGGTAAGCCAGGCATGGTCATGATGTCCCCTGTCTTGGCCACCAGGAAGCCTGCGCCGGCGTTGACCTTCAGATCCCGAACGGTGATCTGGAAGCCCGTGGGGGCCCCTAGTTTAGCGGGGTCGTCGGAGAAGGAAAACTGTGTCTTGGCCATGCAGATCGGCAGCTTGTCAAAGCCCAGAGCGGTGAGCTGCTGGAACTGCTTGCGGGCTGCGGCGGTAAAGGCCACGCCATCGGCGTGGTACACCTTAGTGGAAATGGCGGTAAGCTTTTCTTCAATGGAGCAGTCCAGATCATACGCATACTGGAAGCGGTCGTTGCTCTCCTCCTCACACAGGCGGACAACCTCCTCGGCCAGGGCCCTGCCGCCCTCGCCTCCCTTGGCCCATACCTGGGACAGGCGTACATTGACTCCCAGCGATCGGCACTTCTGCTCCACCAGGTCCAGCTCGGCCTGGGTATCGGTGGGGAATGCGTTGACCGCCACCACGCAGGGCAGACTAAAGACATTCTTTACATTGTTTACGTGCTGCAGCAGGTTGGGAAGCCCGCGCTCCAGGGCCTCCAGGTTTTCCTGGTTCAATTCCGACTTGGCCACGCCGCCGTGATACTTTAAGGCCCGGACAGTGGCCACAATAACCACGGCATCGGGGTGGAAGCCGGCGGCCCGGCACTTGATGTCCAGAAACTTTTCCGCCCCCAGGTCGGCGGCGAAGCCGGCCTCGGTGACCGTGTACTCGCTGAGCTTCAGAGCCGTCTCCGTGGCCTGGATGGAGTTGCAGCCGTGGGCAATGTTGGCAAACGGACCGCCGTGGATCAAGGCGGGGGTGTGCTCCAGGGTCTGGACCAGGTTGGGTTTCATGGCGTCCTTAAGCAGAGCGGCCATGGCTCCCTCTCCGTGGAGGTCATGGGCTGTGACCGGCTGACCGTCCCGGGTATAGGCTACCACCATTTTGGCCAGGCGGCGCTTCAGATCCATTAGGTCTCTGGACAGACAGAGCACCGCCATGATCTCAGAGGCGACCGTGATCTCAAAACCGTCCTCCCTGGGGACTCCATTGGCTTTCCCTCCTAGGCCGCAGACGATGTGACGCAGCTGACGGTCGTTCATATCTACAACGCGCTTCCAGGTAATGGTTCTGGGGTCTATGTCCAGAGCATTCCCCTGTTGGATATGATTGTCCATTAAAGCGGCCAGAAGATTATTTGCCGCGCCGATGGCGTGGAAGTCGCCGGTGAAGTGGAGGTTGATGTCCTCCATGGGGACCACCTGGGCATAGCCGCCGCCGGCCGCTCCGCCTTTCACACCAAAGACAGGGCCCAGGGAGGGCTCCCTCAGGCAGACCACCGTCCGTTTGCCGATTCGGTTCAGGGCATCGGCCAGCCCCACAGAGGTGGTGGTCTTCCCCTCTCCGGCGGGAGTGGGGCTGATGGCGGTGACCAGTACCAGCTTGGCCCTGCGGGGCAGGTCCTGAAGGGCGCGGACGTCCACCTTTGCCTTATAGCGGCCATAGGTTTCCAACATGTCTTCTGTCAGTCCCAGTTTCGCTGCGACCTCCTGAATGGGGAGCATGGATGCGCTCTGGGCGATCTCGATATCACTTTTCACGTTCATAATAGGGCCTCCATTATAAGAATTATAAAAGGTCAGAAACCGGCGGAGAGTGCCGGGTCCTGACCTTTGTTACCTTGATGGATCCGGGGCTGCCGGCTCACCAATAAGAAAGGGATATGAAATGGGAAAGTGAAAAAATTGTTGATGTGGGGGAGTGCTTACAGGATGTTCATGAAGAAGGTAAGCAGCAGGGCGTTGATAATGTCGGTAAAGAAGCCGCCGCACACTGGGATGATCAAATAGGCCTTCTCAGAGGGACCGAAAGTCTTGGTCAGGGCGTCCATGTTGGCCATGGCGTTGGGGGTGGCCCCCATGCCAAAGCCGCAGTGTCCCGTCATCAGCACGGCTGCGTCGTAGTCCCGGCCCATCATGTTAAAGGTGACGAAGTAGACGAACAGGCCGGTGAGAACCGTCTGGATCAGCAGAATCACCACCATGGGACCGGCCAGGTCGGCCAGCTGGTAGAGCTGCAGGCCCATCATGGCTAGAGCCAGGAAGAAGTTCAAACTGATGTTTCCGATGGTATCAATTTCCTGGATGGGCAGGTCCAGGCCAAACTTGGTCCCGATGACGTTGCGGATGATGATACCTACGATCATGGCGCCCACATAGGAGGCCAGAGTGATGTTGAACAGGTCAAAGACCATGCTGATGAGGGTCCCGATGCCGGTGGCTACGAACAGGAGGGAGAGGGCCAGGGTTCCCCGTCCCGCGTCCAGGCGGGCGTCGCCCTGAGTGTTTTTCTGGAGTTCCCGCAGGGCCTCCTCATTCACCGCGCTGGCGTCCTGGCTGGACAGGTGGAGCTTTTTGATGCGTCGATGAGCCAGAGGATTACCGATCACATTACCGGCTACCAAGCCGTAGGTGGCTGCGGCCACCGCCACTGTCAGGGCATTTTCCACCCCAAGATCCACCAGCAGGGGAGCGAAGGCGGTAGAGGTCCCGTGCCCGCCAGTGAGAGGCATGGAGCCTAGGGCCAGGCCCAGCAGAGGATCCAACTCAAACACACTGCACAGCAGGGCGCCTGCCACGTCCTGTACGATGATGAGCAGGGCCACGGCCACCAGGAATACGATCAGGGCCTTTCCGCCCTTTTTCAGCATGGAGAAACCGGCGGTAAAGCCCACGCTGGTGAAAAACAAATTCATAAAGACCGTCTGCAGAGTGGTATCTACCGTCAGCTCCAGCACGCCGGACTGATAAAGCAAAAGATTGCAAATAGCAAAGATAATCCCGCCGATCACAGGGCTGGGGATACAGTAGGTCTGAAAGACTCGAACTCTAGATTTTAGGAAAGCACCCAGATAGAACACGCCCACGGCCAGTGCCATGGACTGGTACAGGTTCAGGGATAGCTGCATAATGTTACACCTCTCCGTTTCAAATCAGATATGGAGCCAATACTGGCTTGTGGTTGCCGGGGCATGCGTCTGCTCATCCGGCAAAAGAAAAAGACCAGCAACCGCGCCCATATCAATCCTACAGGCGGTGGTTCTGGCCTTTCTTATCCCGATAAACAGAGGCAGTCTGCTTACCAACAAAAAAGGAAAGTTAATTGTGAAATCCGATCATTATGGAAAATAGTACATGCGGCATCGATGCTGTTGCAATATTATTATCGCATTCCTGCAAAAAATGGAATACGCATAGTGGCCAAAATTTTTTGGAATATCTTGTGGAAAATTACAGATTGACAAACTGAGGCGTGAAATGGTACACTTCGGACAAGTTCAAGTTATTGGTTTTAAGACGGCCTCTTAAAATCGAGATAAACAAGACGGAAAACAACCTTTTATGTACGAAGCAGAGCAAAGGGCGGTTTGCGTCTTTTTCTTTTTCTGAGAACGCAATATTTGATTCAGTGCGCGATTTGAAGGAAAAGGAGGAGAAAATTTCATGTACGACCTAGAAAACGCCGTATATGTGGCGGGGATCGCAAAAACGGGAAAAGAGGATTCCATCAGTGCCATGTACCAGAACCTGTCCCTGGGGTTGGTAGTGGACCGCACTACCGGCCAGATCCTGGATCTGGGGTGCAGCATGGTGATGGAGGAGACCGTCTACTTCGTCCGCCAACTCCTGGTGGGGAAAAGACTGGTGGAGGACACTAAGGAAATGGTAGAACTTCTCTGCACCCGTTTTTTCGCACTCTCTCAAAAGGCGCTGATTGCTGCGCTCTATGACGCCCAGAACCATTACCTGATGGCGATGGCCCAGCTGAAGGAGTCTGAGAAAAAGCAGGAACGGCCCTAAGCAATCACAATAGAATCGGCTCTTTGTTAATGGGTCCTGACGGAACTCAGGACTCGAGTTAGGAAAGACCAAATCAGTATGGATGAGGAATGTCTCGACCCTGATTTGGCCTTTTTCTTTATGTCCATGGACACCGACCCCAGTGGCGGTGCATGATAAAAACAAAGCGTAATTGAAAGGAGTTTTTTGTATGTCTACCCCGACCAAACAGGATGCAGTTAAACTGTTGGATATTTTTGATCCGGAGATGGCAGCGCTTCTGCACCGAGAGGAAAAGCGGCAATTCGAGACCATCGGCCTGATCGCCTCGGAAAACGTGGTCTCCCCCATGGCCGCCTGCCTGGAGGGCTCCGTGTTCACCAATAAGAACACCGAGGGCTATGCTGGAAAGCGGTTTGTAGGCGGCTGTGAGCTGGCAGACCAGGCGGAGCTGCTGGCGGTGGAGCGGGTGAAAAAGGCCTTCGGCGTGGATCACGCCAACATCCAGTGCGGCAACGCCACCATTGCCAACGTGGCGGTGCTGCGGGCCTTTCTGAAGCCGGGCGATACCTTCCTGGGCCTGGCCCTGGACAACGGCGGTCACCTGAGCCACGGGGCCAAGTTCCACTACAGCGGGGCTACCTACAACGCCCTGCACTACGGGGTCAGCCGGGAGACCGAGATGATCGACATGGACCAGGTTCGGCAGATGGCTTTGGAGCACAAGCCCAAGCTGATCTGTGTGGGCTCCTCCTCCTATCCTTGCCTCATCGACTACAAGGCATTTCGGGAGATCTGTGACGAGGTGGGCGCCTACTTTTGGGTAGATTGCGCCCACGACTGCGGCCTGATCGCCGGTGGAGCGATTCCCAGCCCGGTGCCCTATGCCCATGTGATCACCTTTTCCACCCAGAAGACCCTTCGGGGGCCCCGGGGTTGCGGCGTGATCCTGGTCTGTAAGGACATGGAGATCCCGGACGGCGTGAAAAAAGACGGCACCCCAAAGTTCACCAAGCTGAGCACCAAAATCGACCGCTCTGTATTCCCGCGGCTTCAGGGCGGCCCCAAGGGCGACATGCTGGCAGCCCGGGGCGTCCTGTTCTATGAGCTGCTGCAGCCGGAATTCAAGGAGTACGCCAAGCAGGTTTGCCGGAACGCCAAGGCGCTGGCCAAAGGCTGTGCCGACGAGGGGATGCGGATTATCACCGGCGGTACGGACACCCATATGGTGATGATCGACGTCACCCCCCTGGGAGTCAACGGCCTGGAGGCGGAGACCCTGCTCAACAGCCTGGGACTGGTGACCAATAAGAATATGATTCCGTATGACCAGCTCCCCCATCCAGCTTTTCCGTGGCATGACGGCGGACGAACTTGCCGCCCTGCGCGC
>ERZ780162.2879-NODE-2879-length-10316-cov-2.467888_pt1 | contig 10316 bp, 10 predicted proteins | sample MGYA00511474_ERZ780162 | MGnify/ENA primary metagenome ERZ780162 (study PRJEB29588, sample SAMEA2143633) | human gut metagenome | biome: human gut; feature: human-associated habitat; material: faeces | place: Denmark | collected 2008/2010 ...
AAGGACTGTATCCGTATGCAGCAGAAGCTGATGAATGTAAGGGTAAGATGTGTGGCTGCCGATTCCATGGCACTCAAAAGCAACATTACTCGCTCACAAGGATAAAGGCAAGGAATAGAAAGATGGTAATATATTGATTATCAACTGTAATCTACTTTAATATATATATGTTTTTCCGAATGAAAAGCAAATAAAAATGCAATCAATACTTGCACAATAAAAAATTAATCACTATCTTTGCATTACAAAAGTAACACACAGAATGATTCGCTAGCTCAGCAGGTAGAGCACATCCCTTTTAAGGATGGGGTCCTGGGTTCGAACCCCAGGCGGATCACTTTTTAAAACAGCAAAAATGTATAAAGCTCTGATAATCAAACTTATCAGAGCTTTTTCTTTTATATCAAACCTGCATTTTACCGCAAACTGGAGCACCTAATACAGGTGAAATCGGAGGACTTAAATTCCTCCTAATTTTAGTCCTCCGAATTGGTGTTTTATTCGCTGATTATCTGCACTTTACGTGATACTATTCATCGCTTCTAAAAGTAACTTTGAACCATTAAACTTTTAAAGTGTATGAGTATGAAAAGAAATTATTTTTCGGTCCTTTTTTACATCAAAAAGGCTAAATTATTGAAAAACGGAGAGGCTCCTATCTGTCTGAGAATAACTGTAAATGGGAAACGTGCGGAAATTCAAATCAAGCGTAGTGTGGAGATTGGTAAGTGGAATGCCCAAAGGGAATGTGCAATTGGTAAGGACAGAAAGTATCTGGAACTTAATCACTATCTGGAAACAGTACGTACCCGCGTACTTCGTATTCATCGCGAGTTAGAGCAAGATGATAAACCTATCACTGCTGAAATTCTGAAAAATTTATTCTATGGTGAAAGCCAAACTCCCAAGATGTTATTGGAAGTTTTCAAAGAACATAACACAAAGTATCGTGAGTTAATAGGGAAAGATGTGGTGAAAGCTACAGTGCTCCGTTATGAGAGAACCGTACGATATCTTGAGGAGTTCTTGAGAAAAGAATATCAATTAAACGATATGCCTCTTTGCAATATCGACCATGAGTTCATATCCAATTTCGAATTCTTTATCAAAACAGAAAAAAGTTGCGCGCAGAATGCAACAGTTAAATATTTAAAGAACCTAAAGAAAATTATCACATTGGCACTTACAAATAAATGGATGACGGATAATCCATTCTCCGGAATCAGGTTCAAACAAACCCAATCTAATCGGGAGTTTCTCAGCGAGGAGGAACTACATATTATTATGGAAAAGAAATTTAATATACCTCGTTTAGAAATAGTACGCGACATTTTTGTTTTTTGTTGCCTGTCCGGATTAGCATTCACGGATATAAAACATTTACGTCCCGAGCATATTACAAAAGATCCTAATGGAGAAAATTGGATTCGAAAGCCTCGTGAAAAGACAAATAACATGTGTCACATACCGCTGCTTGACATTCCCGCATTAATAGCTGAAAAATACAAGAACAATCCGATCTGTGTACAAAAAAACATGGTGCTTCCTGTACCTTGTAATCAACGGATGAACAGTTATTTGAAAGAAATTGCCGATATGTGTGGAATTACTAAAAAGTTAACGACCCATGTGGCAAGACATAGCAGTTTCTATTTCTCTCTGAAAACAAGCAAATTACAGAATTGAAAATCTTGATAGGTAACGATTTAGAAACGAGTAAAGTTCCCTTATCTACCTTATTTTGCATTATTAATAAGAACGCTTTATTCTAAATACAAAGATAATACTTTTTCTAATTATGATACTATATCAAGTGGAATTTTTGTTTGTTGTAATTACATATAGCCATGCTGATTAAAATAATCATCAAAATGAGTTCTTAATAACTCATAAAAATAGGTTAAACAATTATATTTCCCGAATAATATTGTCATATCATTAAGCCCTCCTCCCTTGAAACAAGAGAACTCTCGGCCATTGAACATCACTGATTCTTTCCCGAACAAATCCGATGTAGAAGATAAATTATTTTCTTTCATTATCTTCGAATCACTAATATCTTCAATTATAATAACCTTTTCATTAGATGGTATTATGCTTCTAAAATAATGAATGTGAAATATAAATTTATGTCCTGGATCAGAATAGTCTACCAAGACAGAGATAAGATTTCCACCATAAAAAGCATCAAGGTCATTAGCTAATAAAGGGAACTCTGACTGTATAAAATTCTGATATGCTCGTATTGTATTTAAAATTACTATTCGAGATTTATCCAATGCTGTTATTGGAGAGTAAAAATCATATACCATCCCCGTATTTCCATAAGAACCTTTAGCGGGATAGGGATATGGTATGGTCGTATACCCAATCTCGGATAAAAACTTAATAGCATCATATACAGTGTTTACATATAGAGATTTCCCTCCTGACACTAAGTGTACTGGCATTTTGTCAATGTACGGGTATTTTGATTGAAAGTGTTGAATCAACGAATACACATTCAATTCAGAATACTTTTTTAAATGTAGATGTCTCCAATTTGCTTCAATAAACTCATGAATATATTCTACCAAAAAGCTCTCATCTAATGGAATAATTCTCTGCTTTTTGATAAAGTCCTCTACGTGCTTCTTAATGATAGAAATAGAATATAAATTGGGATTTTCTTTAAGCTTATTTTCGGCATAAGAAAATGAAGCATAGTCATGGTTGTGTTTAATCTCAAAAATTGAACACTTGGGCATTTTTACTATTGGTGCGACAAGTTCTCCTACATTTACATTGTATAGAGAATATTCTAATGAACTATCCGAATATGTATATATTGCAATCCCACGTTTCCACACATTAGGGAAAAGAACACTTTTAATGTACCTGAAATCAGATTCTAATAATCCATTATATGCATCCATGAAGTTTTGAATCTCCTGAATATCACAAGGCCTTAAATCTGTTGCCATTTTAGGCATGTTTAGAAGATATGACTTAAATTCACTATTCTCCTCTAAAATGGCTTCGCCATGAGTTAAGCAATATACACGGCTACTGCATATACTTAACCAATCTTTTAATACGGTGTCAATATTATCTTCACGCAGTTCCTCGTTTTGGCTGAAATGTAATGTAATAGTATCTTGTTGCTCTTTGTCACGATTCTCATTTAAAAGTTTTGGTGAAATATGTTTATATAAGACTTTATTCTGAGAATGGTCTACTGCTAAAAGAAAGACATTATCAGTTGTTGCTTCAGCATATGCAAATAAAGATGTAGGACAAGGGAACTTGTTATGTCCTTCATCCCTTTGAGATACAGTTTTTACCTGAACAGTAATTTTGCCATTAATTCTATTTGATGAATCAAGCAACTCAATATAACCGTCAATATTAGATTGTGTAGTCCCTTTATCAATATTATTTTTAGTTCGGCCAAGTAAAAGAGTCTGTATAAATAGTACCGAACGTTCTTCTTTCACACCGTTTACATCTATAGAAACTTTAGCTTTAAATGACATAATCTGCACTATAAATTAAACATTTGAGGACTAATATTATCTTCCACAAAGATAAAGACATTTTCTCTAATCTTTCATATCCAATGGAGAATACTTACCTTTGTAAGTAAAGAACGTAATTTTCAAATTATCAATGGACAATATTAATAAGACACCTGAACAGCAAATTGACAAAGTAGTTGAGAGTTTGAAGGCACTACTTCTATCGCAAACTCGGAACCAGCAGGAGGCAGAAGAAATTAAGCGTAGATTAGATTCTTTGGGACACGAAGTAAAAGCTGTCTCGGCAATAATCAATGATAGGAATATTTATAAAGCTGCTATGCATAAAATTTTATCACAGATAAGATAATTATGGCCATTTTATTTCAGTATTTTTAACACTACTATATGGAGACTAAATACACATAGATTATGAAATGATTTTTGCTGATAAGCTACTCTCAATATTTGATTATTTGAAAAACTCCAGTCACGTCATACGTTTGCAACCCTCGCATTGAACCAGGGAATGCCCTTGGATACCTTACAGAAAGTTCTCGGCCACAAGAGCATAATCTCCACGCAGGTGTATGCTGAACTGGTAAACCCGAAAATCAAGGAAGACACCGACAAGATATGCGGCAGAATCGGCAACACGTTTCGTCTGGCCAACTAACGACAAGAGGCTGTCTCAAAATAGAATTGCAAAAGTAAAAATCTTATAGATTAAAACTTAGAAATAAAAAATCTCCTGCTTTAGCCCTTGTTTACTTCAATTATAGGACTAAAAGCAGGAGATTTTCATATTGTAACTTATAAATTATAAGTAAGTCTATCTCTGTTTTTTGCATAGAGACAGCCTCTTGTTGTTCCCACATATGCTATTCACATATTTCCTGTAGTCACGATAATTTTTTCTCAGTGTTTCATACAATGCACTTTCCGGATAAAGTATCTTGCCCCCGATGGACGTATAGGGAGACAGTTCCGTCCGAACGCTCCATTATATGGTTCCAGCCAAGTATCCTTGCCTTGTCCTTGTCCGCTTTCTCATAATTGTAATAAAGTGCACCATAAACGGACGCACCGGATGTTATCTTTGCAACCATTGTTCGAAATCTTTTGTCAGACGGATGATTTCTTTGTTCAGAGCGATGTATTCCACAGTCAGCTGTTCCAGCTTGTAAAGCAGGGCAAGTGCCTTCTTCTCGGTCAGCTGCCCGCCATGTACGGCCTTTACAACCTGATTGTAATTTACTCCGACACGGCGGTATTCGCTTTGAAGGTTTGTCAGACGGATATAGAAGTCCGTTGCGGCTTTGTCGATTTTCACAATTTTCAGCGATCCGCCGAATATGGCGGATATGATGAACTGGGACTTGGTGCTTGCACCCGAATTTGAATAGAGCCTTTCAAACTCTATATTCTGTACCTCGTCAAGGCGGAAACCGTAATAATAGGAATCAAGTTCGGATTCATCCTTCGGCTTGCGCCCTCCCTTTCATGCTTGTGTGATGGCAGCCTGCTTCGGCTTGCCGGTCTGTCTGATTTTAGCCATGGAACATATAATTTCTTGGGTTATTTTTACGGAGGCAAAATAAGTGAGATTTTCAATACCGACCAAATATCGGGATATGACTATCCATGACAAAAGATGACTTTGAAGGACACGGTACTTCCCGCCTTGTATCAACGCTATCCGAGACCGCAGTTTACAATGTTTTTCTCATAATTCTCCTTGAGTTTCGGAAGCAGGACGGAGAGGTTTTTCTTGCGTCTTGAGAGGTCTGCACGCAGATCGTATGGTTTGGGAAGACTAACTCTTCAAATGCGGCAACCAACCCGGCAAAGGACTGGCGGCTGCCGTTGTCATTGGTGATAAAGCCGGAATAGTCCAGTGAAGCTATCAGCTCCATAAGATTGATGATGGAGCCGTTCCAGAGTATGGACGGAGCACCACCGCTACGCTTCTTCTGTATATTGGAAGAGACACGGCATTCCGGATGTTCCACCGAAAAGAGAAGAAGTTCGATTTTCATCTTGACAAGGGAGGTTGTTTTTGTAAGATATATTTCCATTACATGATCAGAACTGTATCCCGGTATGTTTCTGTAGAGATCAAGTTCCAGTTCCAATATCCTGAGATGTCTTAACTTGTCTATCACTGTATGTTCTCCGTCTGCCAGCAGGGAGAGCAGGGATATGAACTCCGCATAAGCACCGATTATCTTGTCTTCTGTGATTGTCTTGCCTTCATGGAAGGTTTCTGCAAAATATTCTAACCGACTGCTACTCATTAATGTTTCCATACGCTCCTAATTTAAGTGTTACATTCGGTTTATGTATAAACCAATACCATGCCTCACAGATAGGAACCGATATGAAATTCTATAAGTATCAGGAATACAGATGAATAAATTTCACGGTATTCATCAGGTGTAAGCCTGCAATGTACACCCGCCTTACAATAGTGTAAGGAATATGTACACTTTTTGTAAGCCCCCTCGCATCAGACGGATTTTCAGGGAAACCTCTGACGGATAAATCCGGCAATCTCATCTGTATCCCGCAGTTCTTTCAAGGCTGAACACTGTACACTGTTGGAGTTCAGATATTTTATGAATACCCTTCCGGTTCCCGGATTGGGCAGGAATATGACAGCAAAAGGCCTGTCCCTGTATAATAATGCGAAGCTGCCCGTAAGCGTCTGTCTGTAACGGATTGCTTTGCTGGTTTCCCTGCAGAGGTCGTTTGTTATCGGGACAAGGAGAAGGGTTTCTATGATTTCCGGAACGCTGCCTTTGGGAGGAGAAAGCCTCATGGCCTGTGCCAGTCCTGTTTTCCACATCCTTTCCCGGCTTTCAAAGTCGCAGATCCGCATACGCAATCTGCCGCATAATGAGTGTATCTTCATGATTCATCGTTTTTATGATTTGTCTTTTATTGCCAAACATAAAAGGAAGCCTGCCGGAATGCAAGACAAAAAGAGTTAATTCTGTGGGTGTCGGAAAATCCGACTCCCCGGTCTGCATCAGATAATTCCATTTCTTTTCAGCTTTTCGTACAGGGTTGTACGGCTCATGTTCAGGAGTTTGGCCGTCTTTGAACGGTTGTTCCCCGTCTGTTCAAGCATTTTCACGAGCAGCAGCCGTTCCTTCTCATCCTCTGAGAGAATCACATCCTCTTCTGGTTTTACACTGAGGTCAAGTTTCATGTTGCCGGCTGTTATCCAGCCGTTGGTGGCAAGCAACATGGCACTGCGGACGGCATTTCTCAGCTCCCTGATGTTTCCAGGCCATCCGTATTCCCGCATGGCGGCTATGGCAAGACAGTCAAATCCTTGAACAGACAGCCTGTATTCTTTGGAAAAACGGTCAAGGAAGAATTTTGCCATGGGAAGTATGTCTTCCGGGCATTCGGATAATCGGGGAACCCGGATGATGAACTCGTTGAGACGATGGAACAGATCCTCCCGGAAACGTCCTTCCGCTATGGCTTTCTCCAGATTCTCGTTTGTGGCAGCCAGAAGACGGATGTCAAAACGGCGTTCTTTCATGGAGCCGACCGGCTTGTTACATTTTTCCTGCAGGGCACGAAGCAGGAGCATCTGCGTCTTGTAGGAGAGGTTGCCTATCTCGTCAAGAAAAAGTGTTCCGCCATCAGCCTCCTGAAACAGGCCTGTCTTGTCACTGACTGCACCGGTAAACGAACCTTTCCGGTGACCGAAGAATTCAGACGCGGCAAGTTCTTCGGGTATGGATCCGCAATCAACCGTTACATACGGCCTGTTCTTTCTACGGCTCTGTTCATGCAGTTCCCGCGCTATGTGTTCCTTGCCTGTACCGGAAGCTCCGCACAGAAGGACGGATATGTCGGAAGCCGCAACCAGGCTTATTTGGCGGTACATCTCACGGGCCTTGTCACTTTCTCCGCAATAGAACTCATTGATATCATGCCTTATACGGCTGAAGACCTTGTTGATGGACTCCAGCAGTTTATCCGGATGTACAGGTTTGCAGAGATAATTCATAGCTCCGAGCTGCATGGCTTCCACCGCATTCTCTACCTGTCCGTAGTTGGTCATTATGAGGAATGGGACATTCAGGTCCTTTTCATGTATCCATCTTAACAGATCCGTACTGTTACCGTCAGGCAGACGCAGGTCTGCCAAGACAAGGTCATACTCTCCGGATGAAAGTTTCCTGCGTGCGGAAGAGAGCTGTGCCACGCATTCCGTTTCCATATTGTTTTTTCTCAGCCAGTTGCTTATGCTGCGGCTGAATATGATGTCGTCTTCAATTATCAGTATTGTTCTTTTCATATGTTTCTTCCTGCATTTTTTCAACATGGATGATCAGTTTCGATGCCGCCTGTTCAATCCTGTATATTTCCTTTAGATGCTTCTCCTGCCATTTTCCGGGGTCCGTTGTGACAATCTCACGAAGCATTTCCATAGGATAGTCCAGATTCACGGTTTCCCAAAGCGACAGGTTCTTGTGAAGGACATCCCGAAAGGTTTGTCTGTCATTTCTACGCAGTGCATCATGCAGCAGGGAGAGTTCCTTACGGCTTTCATCGACAAAGATCCTCAGCATTTCCTCATGGTTGTCCTCTCCGGTAAAAAGCAGGGACAAGTCCGGCTTCCAGGCCCGTTCTTTTGCCGTTCCGATGACTCCGGATATGCCTGCGGACAGGCTGTCGATGGAAAACGGCTTACGGATGCAGCCGGCAAATCCGCATGAAAGATAGTTCACGTCATCATCTACACGGGCAGTCAGGGCTATCACCGGGATACTGTTCGCACAGCCTATATTGGAGGAACGGAGCAGCTCAAGAATGGAGAATCCGTCCATTTCAGGCATCTGGATATCTGTCAGCAGCACATCATAGCTTTTCTCTCTTATCTGGGATATGAGTTCACGGCTGGTGGTGCATAAGGTGCAGTCTGCTCCGAGCCGCTTGAGCATTTCTCCCGTGATGCGGAGCTGTCTGATGTCATCGTCAAGCAGAAGTATGGAAATGCCGTACAGGCTTGACAAGACGGAAACAGGCTTGCTTTCCTCTATCGGAGATTCATCGTCCGCCTGTCGGAGTGGAAGAATGACAATGAATGTACTGCCTTCTCCCGGGCGGCTTTCAACACGGATATTGCCACCCATCCGTGAGACAAGACTATACGATATGGTCAGACCAAGTCCGAATCCCGGTACGTTACGGGCATTTTCAAGCCGTTCAAAGGCTGTGAATATCCTTTTGTTATCTTTGCAGTCCATTCCGCAACCTGTATCCTGTACTGAAAAACGCAGCTCTCCGTCGTAATATTCGGCTCTCAGGCATATGCTTCCTTTCTCGGTAAATTTGAGCGCATTGGCTGTCAGATTGCTTACGATCTGTTGCAGCTGTCCTCTGTCTCCGCAGACAATAATGTCCATATTAAGGAACTCGCTTGAGAACCGGAGATCCTTCTTCCTGGCCTGCAGAAGAAAATTGTCAGCGACTTCCTTGAACAGGGATTCCAGATTATAAACGGAGATTTGTGGACGGCTCTGCTCCGTATCCAGCAGGTAAAAATTCATGAGTGTTTCACCGTATGTAAGCATATAGTCGGATGCGTGTGATATGCTCTCCATATATTCATGACGGCGTTCCGGTACGGACTCCTCCGGCAAGAGTTCCGCAGCACCCTTTATCGTACTCAGTGGAGAGCGCAGGTCATGTGCAATGGATAGCATCATGTCTTTTCTTGACTGCAACAGTTCCCTGTTCCTTCTATCCGATGCTTCAAGTTCCTTCTCGTACCGGTATTTCCTGTTTAACTCTCTATGGATTATGAAATACAACAGAATGGCAAGCAGGGAGACGGATATGGCAAGAAAGGAAATAAGAAGATATGACTGTTCCCTCTCCGATACGAACCGCCTGTATCTGTCGGAAATTCTTCGGTTACTTTCAAATTCAAGTGTTCGGATAAGGCTGTTCAGCTTTTGGTTAAGAATTGTATTTTTAGTGTACAGACTGTCCATCTGGTTGGTCAACATAATCTGTTGTGCCTGTCTCTCTTTTGAAACTTCACGGTTCAAGGAATAAAGCATTCCGGTAGTAACGGAAGAGGAATTTTTTTCTTGAGGGTTTTCTGCATTTTCCTTATGTTGAAGATATGCGGATTTTTTCTCTTTTCTGCGAAATATGGAAAAAATGTTTTTTCTCCGCTTGGGTTCCTCTTGAATGGCTTTTTCCTTTGTAATATCTGGAAGTTTCTCTACTTTTGAGATGATGGTTGGAATCCTCTCATTGACTATATCTGTTTGGTTTTGAAGCCTTTTAAACGTATTCATAACCGTTCCAAGCAACAGTTCTTTATCCTTTAGCAGAAAACAAAGAGAATCTATTCTGTTCTGGAGTCCGAGAGTATGGGCATTATTCTTCAGAATCTGTAACGTGTCGCATATGTCCGTTCTTTTCTTTCTGTAAGAAATATAATCCTCATGCTTCCAGACGCTTACCATTTCACCCTCCGTGGCAAGTTCAAGTAAATCTGCATAGATCTGTTCTGTAAGTTGCCAAGTGTAACCAGTTCCCTTTCGTTGCGAAGAAGGGTGTTTCTCTTTATCTGTTCACTGCGGAACAAATAAATGGTTACAGCAAGCAGAACTATTAGAATGCTATAACCAAAGATTATTTTGAACTTTAATCCCATATTTGTTACACTGATACTCTATTTTATCCATTTACTTTATTTGACTTCATAAACACATTCTACTCTAATAACATGATGATAAATATTTTTACAATGAATGGAGGAACGGATTCACCCAGACG
>ERZ780162.2891-NODE-2891-length-10264-cov-15.755020_pt1 | contig 10264 bp, 6 predicted proteins | sample MGYA00511474_ERZ780162 | MGnify/ENA primary metagenome ERZ780162 (study PRJEB29588, sample SAMEA2143633) | human gut metagenome | biome: human gut; feature: human-associated habitat; material: faeces | place: Denmark | collected 2008/2010 ...
ATTAGTCCTTATTGGGTTTCGGGATCAGCAGAATGGACATCGTGCGGCCCTCGAGCACCGGCGGCTTATCGGTGGATGCCTGAGGCAGAGCCTCGGCAAAACGTTTCAGCACGTCTGCGCCCAGAGCACTGTGCGCCATTTCACGGCCGCGGAAGCGGATCGAAACCTTAACCTTGTGGCCAGCTGCCAGGAACTTGGCAGTCTGGTTCAGCTTGGTATTGAAGTCGTTGGTGTCAATGTTGAGCGAAAGGCGGGTCTCTTTAACTTCGACCACCTTCTGGTTCTTCTTGGCTTCCTTCTCCTTCTTCTGCTGTTCAAAACGGTACTTGCCGTAATCCAGCACCTTGCACACAGGCGGAACAGCCTGCGGTGCGATCTTGACCAGATCCAGACCAGCATCTTCAGCAGCGCGCATGGCCACCTGAATGGACACAACGCCCTTCTGCTCGCCGTCTGCACCGATCAGACGGACCTCACGGTCACGGATCTGACCGTTGATCTCCAGTTCCTTCGACTTTCCAGCGGTAGCGATAATGAATGCACCTCCAAACAAAATCCATTTTGTTGCAATATTTGGCATAGAAAACGCGGCCGCCCATTTTCAGGACAGCCGCGCAAAAATTCACTCAAAGCCACAGTCCACTCATAATGAACTGCCTTCAGGTATAGCCCGGGGGATCTTTCCCTCGCAAGGCGAGCGCGGCACAGGCCGTAGCTGCTTTCTTTACCCGGTCATTTTACCACAGGCAGAAAGCGCTGTCAAGCACTTTTTATGCGTTTTGCGGGAAAAATATGACTTTTCCGAAAGGCAGGCCATCAGGGAGCAGCATCTGCCCGGGCATCGGTGCCGCCCACTCCGGCAGGATGACGCGAAGCCATGGTCTAAAGTGTAGGCTGCAATTAAAATCGACCAAAAAGCCTTAACGGGAAGTGCGAGGGCTTCTCACGCTGGATGGACTGGCGAGCGGAAGCAGGACGGAGTGGGCGGCACCGACGTTCTCCTACGCTTCAATCAGCCTCCCCAGCTCCAGCGAGTAGATGCCCTTATACGTTACCTTCTTCGGCGCAAAGCGCTTATCGATGGCAAGGGCATAGAGGTTCAGCTGCGGGCGGTAGGCGCTCAGGAAGTCCGCTTCGGTCTTGCGGCGGTCGGTCTTGTAATCCAGCAGTTCCAGATGATCCGGGAACACCAGCACAAGGTCTGCAATGCCCTGCACCAGCACCTGCTCATCCTGCACGGCAGCGGCTTCCTGCGCGGAAGCTCCCTGTGCCGTCAGCACGGCCGACGCGGGCAGCGCCGTGATGAAGGCCAGCTCCCGCAGCACCTTTTCGGCTGCGCAGATCTTTGCAAAGGCTTCGCCTTCCACAAAGCGGCGAATCCGGCTCACATCCAGCTTTTCCGCGATCTCCGGGGCCACAAGCTGCCTGTCCACCTGCCGCTGACGCTCGGTCAGAATGGCTTCCTCCAGCGTGCCCGCCGCTTTGGCAGCAGCAAGGGAGGCAAAGTCCGCATGTTCCAGAAAAGCGTGCAGAGCCGTGCCCATCTCGGCGGCGGTCAGTCCGTCCTTGGAGAGAAAGGCAGGGCGTTCCAGCGTGGTCTGCTCGGCCTTGTGCACGATGCTGGTCACGCTGACCTTGGCGGGCACCGCAGCCAGTTTTGCCGCCGGATACCGCCATGCAAAGCCCTCCTGCAGCTGAGCCACCAATGCCGGGTCTGCCGGGACAGGCTCTGCCGCTTCCGGTTCCTGTTCCGGTGTTTCCGGCTCCGGCTGAGCTTCCTGCACCGTGACCATGATCTCGCTTTCCGTAAACACAAAGGGCAGTTCCAGATCTCCTGCCAGCCGCCGCAGCGGCCCGCCGAAGGGATGCACCAGCAGCGCTGCACGCAGCCAGTCGGCAAAGCTGCCCGCCTGCTGGTTCAGCGTTTCTCCCGCGCCCGCAGCAAGGAATGCTGCCGCCTTGGCAAAGGGATTGCCGGTCTTGGTCATGCCCAGCGGCACCGTGAGGATCAGCTTATCCTGTGCACGGGTGAGCGCCACATATAAAAGGCGCATCTGCTCGCTGCGCGTTTCCTGTGCATGGACGCTGGCAAGAGCAGCGTAGGCTGCAGTCTTGTACATGCTCTCGCCCTGTTCCGGGCGCAGGCGCAGGCCCGCGCCGTATTCCCGGTGCAGCAGCACCGGCTGGTAAGTGTCGCTCAGGTTGAAGTGCCGGGCCGTGTCGCCCACGAACACCACCGGGAACTGCAGACCCTTGGAGCGGTGGATGGTCATGATGGTCACACAGCCAGGCCGCGCACCGCCGGGCACAGTGTCCTGCCCGGTAGAACCGGCCTGCGCCGCCGCGTCGATGGCACGCACCAGCGCCGAGATGCCGTTTGCACCGGTCTGTGCACAGAAAGCCGCAAAACGCCGGGCATCTTCCCGGCGGTGCGCACCGTTTTCCAGTACGCCCAGCGCAGCAAGATAGCCGGTGGAGACAAAGATTTCTTCCAGCAGCTGTTCTGCCGGGGCACTGCGGGCCATGCGCCGCAGTGCGGTGAGTCGGTCATAAAAGTCTTTCACCTTTCGGGTGAACGGAGTTTCATCACCATTCTGCACCACCTGCAGCACTGCGCCGTACAGACTCATGCGGGAAGCCCTTTTGCCCGTTTCCTTCGCGCCCTGTTCCTCCTGCGCCTTTTTCTGCATTGCGGCGCTCTGGGCACGCAGGCGTACAAGGTCGTCGTCCGTAAAGCCGAACATCGGCCCCAGCATGGCGGCGGCAAGGTAGATATCCTGCGCCGGGTTGTCGATGACCTTCAAAAGCGAGATCAGCGGCCGGATGTGCGCTGCTTCCATCAAGTTTTCGCGCGCATCCGCATACACCGGGATGCCCCGGGCCGTGAGCGCTTCCTCATAAGCGAGGAAGTCGCCGCGCGCCGCCAGCAGGATGCAGCAATCCTCGTACTGCACCGGGCGGGTGGAGCTGCCGTCCCGCACTGGTTCGCCGTTTTTCACCAGTTCTTCAACGCGCTGGGCGATCCACGCCGCGTCGGTCTCAGCGGTGTCGTCGGGCAGGAAGTGCGCTTCCACGCTGCCTGCGTAGTCGCCGGGTGCACCGCACACCAGCCGCTGGCCGTCGCCATAGGCAGTATCGCCCAGCCGGGGAGTCATGAGCTGTTCAAAGATAAAGTTGATGCCTGCCACCACCTGCGGGGCGGAGCGGAAGTTCGCATCCAGCGCCAGCAGAGCGTTTCCGCCTGCCGTACCCTCCTCCGGGCGGGGGCGGGCAGTGCCGCTGGGCAACGGTGCCCATGCGTTCAGCTTAGCCCGGAAGATGCTGGGGTCGGCCTGACGGAAGCGGTAGATGCTCTGCTTCAGGTCGCCCACAAGAAACAGGTCATCCCCCGCCGGGGAAGCAAGACAGCGGTAAATGGCATCCTGCAAAGCGTTCGTGTCCTGATATTCGTCCACCATCACGGCGGCATAGCTCTGCCGGATGCTCTGGCACAGCGGGGTGCACACGCCATCCGGTGTGCGCAGCAGCCGCAGGGCCTGATGCTCAAAATCGCTGAATTCCAGCAGCTTGCGCTCCTTTTTCTTTGCCGAGAAGCGGGCATCAAAATCCCGCACGGCGGCAAACAGCGCCCGCAGCCGGGGCAGGGCCGCTCTGCGGTCCGCTTCGGCTTCCTCCTCGCTGCAGGAGACAAGCTCCGTAATGTGCTCAAACAGCTTGGCGGCTTCGTCTGCGCGGGTCCTGACCGCCGCCTTATGATCGCCGGTCAGCCGTTTTTTCATGCCCCTGAAGCCGGGTATCTCCTCCATGCCCAGCACATAGGGTGTCAGCTTATCGTACAGCGGTGTCCACTGCCCTGCCGCAGCCAGCCGTTCCACCTCGCCCAGCAGGGCGGCGGCGCTTTCCAGCCGGGAGAGCGGCTCTGCAAATTTATCGTTGACACCGGCTACGGCCTTTGCCTTGGAAGCAGCGGTCTTGCCTTTTTCCTCGGCCTGTGCCTGTGCAAGGACAAAATCTTCCTTACAGTCTGCCAGTGCTGCCGTCAGCAGTTCCCGCGCGGCCTTTGCGCAGCGGGCCGCTTCCGCCAGCAGCAGGTCATGCCAGCAGGTAAAAGCAAAGCCGTTTTCCCGCTGCCATGGTGTCAGATATTCGTCCAGCCTGCGGTCGTAGTCCGGCAGAGCGCGCAGAAAATCGTACACATGCAGGATGGTATTGCCTGCGGCCTGATCGGTGCGGCCCTTTCCGTAAAGGTCGGCAAAGGCACAGAAGTCCGGGTCGCGGTAGGCATTTTCCAGCGTTTCGGCCAGCGCCGAAGCCCGCAGCACCTCCACGCTGCCGGGATCTGCCGGGGCAAAATCCGGCGGGATGTCCAGTGCCTGAAAGTGCTTGTGCAGCAGGTCCAGACAGAACGCGTCAATGGTGCAGATGGGTGCGCGCTGCAAAAGCATCCGCTGGCGGCGCAGGCTCGTGTTGTGGGGCTGCTGCTGGCTGAGCCGCAGCAGTGCCTGCCCGATGCGTGCCCGCAGCTCTGCCGCCGCCGCATTGGTAAAGGTGACGATGAGCAGTTTGTCCGCATCCACCGGGTGGTCCGGATCGGTGATGAGCCGCACGGCGCGTTCGGTCAGCACGGCTGTTTTGCCGCTGCCCGCCGCTGCGCTCACTAGCAGCGCACCACCCCGGTCCTCAATAGCAGCGCGCTGGGCCGGGGTCCATTTGGGTTCACTCATGCCTGCTCACCTTCCTTCTCGTTCTCGGTCTCTTCCGGCTCAAAGGGCTTGGCCGGGGCTTCCAGTGCCCGCTCGCCGATGCCGGTCTCGTGGCAGCAGATAAAGCTGTAGTCGCACCAGACGCAGGGGTTCCTGCCTGCCCCGGCCACCAGCGGTTCCGCTTCAATGCGGCCGCTGTAGAGCTGGCTGCCCATCTGCGTTACAAGGTCATCCAGATGCAGCTGGATGCGGTTGAGCTTTGCAATATCGGCACGCTTATCCTTCTGGCTGGGGCTGGGTACACCGTTGCGGTAGCCAAAGGGCAGGTAGCGGCCCGTCTCATCCGCATCCATGGCATCGAACACCTTCTGCTCGTCCCGCACAAGGCCGTCCAGCTCGTACTGCACGTCCTGCTGTGCCTGCTGGCGGTTGGTGGTCTTGGGGGCCGGGTCTGCCAGCAGATACAGCACGCCTGCCGGTTCCGCACCGGTAAAGCGGCCACTCTTATCCCGCGTCAGGCTGAACAGATACAAAAGCATCTGGCAGTCCAGCCCGCAGTATACCTCTTTCAGGTTCAGTTTTTTGGTGCCGGTCTTATAGTCCACCACCCGCACCCAGCGGGTGCCGTTTTCCTCCACCCACTCGTCGGCACGGTCCACCGTGCCCACCAGCTGCACGGTGCGCCCGTCCGAGAGATGATACACCTGCCCGGGCACGGCGTCCTCCCCGGAGCCGATGCGCAGCTCACAGGCTGCCGGGTGGAAGCAGGACTGCTTCTGTTCGTCCCGCAGATAGCACAAAAGGCCGGTCATGCTCTTTTTGAGGCGGGAGAGCAGGTAGGCGAACCGGGCCGTATCCTCCGGCAGATAGCGCTTTGCATATTCGTCCACCAGCAGGCTGGCAAGGCCTGCCATGGCTTCATCGTCCAGCTCCAGAAATGGGGCCAGCCCGGCGCAGGGATTATCCGCAGCCGGGTGCGGGTCCAGCGCCATCTGCAGCACCCAGTGCATCAGGGTGCCGCTCTGGTCGGCAGAAAGCTCGGCCCGTCTGCGGGGCTTCAGGCCCAGCACATACTGCAGGAAATAGCCATACCGGCAGGTATAGTATTTTTCCAGCTGGCTGGGCGAAATGCGCAGCCGCTGCCCCAGCAGGCCGCTCAGCGCGGACAGATCGTTCACCTGCCGGGGCGGTTCCTCCTCCATGCGGCGCAGCAGAGCAAGGCCCCGGGGCGCATCCGTCTGCGGCAGACGCAGCGCCTCAGTCAGGCTGGCGCGTTCCGTGTCGGTCAGCGGCCAGCCGCCCAGCGTATCCAGTGCATCGGCGGGGGTGGCTGCAAGGTCGGGAAGCTCCAGCTCCGGTGCCGCCGGGTGCAGGGCTTCCACGATGGGTTCCAGCGCTGCGCACAGGGTCTTGCCCTGCCCCTTGGGCCAGCTGAGCCACAACCCCTTTGCCGGTGCGGTGAGGGCTTTGTAAACGCACACCTGCTCGCGCACCACGCGGTTCTCAAAGCAGTCCGGCAGATCGATCTGCTTTGCCATCAGAACATCGCGGTCGGCGTGGGTCAGAAGGCCCGTCTCGGACGGTGCACAGGGAAATTCGCCCTCCGCAAGGCCCAGCACGAACACATAGTCCGGCGCGTCCAGACGCATTTTGCCCGCGCTTGCCAGCACCACGGCATCCAGCGTCTGTGGGATGTGCCCAAGGTCCGAAGAGCGCAGCAGCAGGCTGAACAGGTCCTCATATTCTGCAAAGGTCACACCCTGCCCGCCCAGCAGGTGGGCCATCTCGTTGAGCAGCTGCATCACCACGTTCCACTCGCGGGCCGCTTCCTCTGCCGCCGGGATGCCCCGGGCAGTGCGGACGGCTTCCACCAGCGCTGCCTGCTGCTCTTCTGCACCCAGCTTTTTCAGGCAGAAATACAGTTCCCGGCTGATCTGTTCGGCGCTGCCGCCCCGCACCTTGCTGCGCAGTTCGTCCACGGCTGTTACCAGCAGCTGGCGGGCAGTCTCGGCATCCTCCAGCGTTTTTGCATCCTCATCGGACAGTTCATTTTCGCCGAAGCCCTTGGGGCTTTTCTCAAATTTTGTGCGCCATGCCGCCGCATTGGGTGACCAGGTATAGGCATAGTTTTCCAGCGCGCAGACCTGCGGCTCGGTCAGAGCGCACAGGCCGGTCTTGGCAAGAATGGTCAGGTTTTCGGTCATATCCGCACCGCGCAGCAGTGCCAGCAGTGCACGCACCGCCGTAGCCGGGGCGCTGAACTCCGGGGTGGTGGGTTCATCGCAGTAAAGCGGGATATCTGCCATGCGGAACTCGTACCGGATGGCCGCACGGTAATCCGGGATATTGCGGCAGACCACGGCCATTTTGCCGCAGCGCACGCCCTGCCGCATCAGGCGGCGGATGGCCGCAGCGGTGCAGCGGGCTTCCTCTTCCCGGCTGGCAGCGGCAAACAGCCGCACCTCCGGCGCAGCGGGCGGCACCTCACAGGTGCCAGTCTCCAAAAGCTCTGTCACAGCCGCAAGGCCGGGCGCATCCTTATGGCGCAGGTCGCGGCGCAGCAGCTCCGGCACTGCCGCATCAGCACCGTTTTTGCGGGCCAGCTGCCGCAGCTGTGCGGCCACCTGCTTTGCGCCGGAAAAAAGCCCCATATCCCCCGGCACCATGGGCGCACCATCGTCGCACAGGGCCACCGTGACGGTGGGCAGCGCCGCCAGCATCGCGCCCATCAGCCGCTTTTTGGGTGCGTTGAAGGTATCGAACTCGTCAATGAACACTTCCCGCTCCCGCAGAAAGTCCGGCAGTTCACCCCGGGCAAGAGCGGCTTCCAGCCGGTCAGCCGCCAGCTCCAGCCGGTCGGCGGGGTCCATGCCGGTGCCCGCCAGCAGCGTTTCGTACCCCTGAAAGATCAGTGCCAGCTCGCTCAGCTTGCCGCTTTCCGGCCCGCAGTCCGGCGCAAGCTCTGCCAGCTGTGCGCCGGAAAGGCCGGCACTTTTCAGCTCGTCGATGGTCTGGGCCGCCATCTGGCAGAAGGCCGCACTGCGGCGGTGGCGGTAGTAGTAGTGCACATGATCCTGCAGCTCTTCCAGCGCGCGGCGCACCAGCACGGCGCGGCCCGCGTCCGAAAGGGTCTGCACCGCCGCGCCGCCCTCGGCAGAGAGGATGCGCTCGGCCAGACTGGTAAAGGAAAAGCTTTCCACCATGCCGGAAAGAGCATCGCCCAGCTCCCGGTAGATGCGGCCCTCCGTGCTGGAAGTGAACTGTTCCGGCACCAGAAGGATGCTGCGCCGGCCCTGTTCGGCCCGGGCCTTGATGCGGGAATAGAGCAGGGTGGTCTTGCCGCTGCCGGAGCCGCCTAAAACCAGTTTGAGCATGGGGCACTTCCTCCTAAAAAAACGATCTGTGTTTATTGTAACACGAAAATCCTCTCAAAAAAAGTGTGATTCTCTACCTTTTAGCCTGCAGCTGTGGTACACTTGGACCGACAAACTTTTCCACACATTCCACACAAGAGAGGAAGCCTGTATGAAAATTTTAGCTGTTGACTACGGCGACAGCCGCACCGGCCTTGCCACCTGTGACCGCACCGAGTTCCTTACAACGGCCATCACCCCGCAGATCACCCTGAAAGCCCGCAACAAGGTGGCGGCACGGGTGTGCGAAGTGGCCAAGGAGATCGGAGCCGAGCTGATCGTGATCGGCCTGCCGCTGAACATGGATGGTACCGAGGGCGAACGCGCCATCAAGAGCCGCAAGCTGGCAAAGACGGTCGAGATCTGGAGCGGCCTGCCGGTGCGCATGTGGGACGAGCGCCAGACCACCTGCGCCGCCGCCGACATTCTGGACGAGAGCGGCACCTTTGGCACAAAGCGCAAGGAGATCCTGGATTCGGTCAGCGCTACCGTCATTCTGGACGATTATCTTGCATGGCGGAAGGAACATCCGGGGGAGATTTGATTCAACTCCTTCCGTCATCGCTGGCGCGATGCCACTGCTCCCCTTTTTGTCACTTGCGTGACATCTTCCCCCGGCCGGGGGAAGTCTTTCTCATTGAGGGAGGCTCTGGCGAAAAGGAAAACTTTGCCGCACTGCCAAGGGCTCCCTCTTTGAGGGAGCTGTCGCCGCAGGCGACTGAAGGAGTTATAAAAAAAGCACCCGCAGTTTTGAACGCTGCGGGTGCCTTTTGGTTCACTGATATGTCTCGATGCTCACGCTGTTGATGGTGATGTCCTCACGGGGCTTCTGGTTTTCGTCCACGGCGGTCTGGCCGATGGCATCCACCACGTCCATGCCCTCGTACACCTGCCCCAGCACGGTATCGGTGTAGTCAAGATAAGGCGCGCCGCCGGCGGTCTGATAGGCCGAAACCACCTCTGCGCGGTAGCCCGCGCTGTTCATCTGGTCCACAAGCTCCTGCGTCACCGACTGGTCTCCCGGCAGCGTCTGCATCACGTAAAAAACGCTGGCGCACTCGCCGGAAGCATCGGTGCCCATACACAGCGCGCCAGAGTAGTGGTGCAGGCTGTCGGTGGTCTCAGCCGGGTAGCGGCTGCCGTTCCAGATGGTGTTGCCCCTGCCGTCGGCCCCCTGCCCGGCTTCCACCACAAAGCTGCTCTCCACGCGGGAGAAGGTCAGGCCGTTGTAGTAGCCTGCCTGCACAAGGCCCGCAAAGTTATCATAGGCCTGCGGGGCCTTGTCCGGGAAAAGCACCGCCTTGAACACGCCTGCCGAGGTATCAAACACCGCAATGGTGTCCCCCGCCGCAGGGTGGGCAAACTGCAGCTCTGCCGATTCCACTGCCGGGCGGTCGATCTTCTGGACTGTACTGCCGCCGCTGCCTTTGCCAAAGTGCAGAAAGCTCCCGGCACTGCAGCCCGTCAGCACCAGCGCCGCTGCCAGCACAAACGCCGCCCATCTTTTTTTATGCATCATTTCCGCCCACGCTCCATACTCTATAGTAACCTGCACGGCACACCGTGCACAGAAGATTCAGAGGATAGTATATCATATTCTGCCGCAGAGTGCGAGAGCAAATGCGTGAAAATTTGCTGCACAATTTCTGTGCGAAAAAGCATCTTGACGAGCAGGCAAAAAAACGCTACACTATATGCAGGCCAAGCGGGCGGCACACAAACAGCCCGTTTTATGACACGATACAGGAGACAATATCTATGTCTGACGAAATCAAGAACCCTAATACCGAAGAAGATCAGCCCGACCTGATGACCCTGGAGGATGAGGACGGCAACGAGATCACATTTGAGGTGATCGATGCGCTGGACCACAAGGGCGTGCATTATCTGGCTGCTGTGGAATACGCCGAGACCGAAGAGGAAGCTGAGAATGCTCAGCTGGTCATTCTGAGCGTTGGCGAGGATGATGAAGGCGAATATCTGGATGTCGTGGACGACGACGAGCTGCTGCTGGAGCTGGGCAAGCTGTTTGAAGAGCGCCTGAGCGACGAGTACGACATCGAAGAGTAATTCCAGACAAATTACCCGGCAAAACTTCCTGCCCGGCTCGATTTGTTGCGGTTTATATGATCCTACTAATCATTCAAC
>ERZ780162.2892-NODE-2892-length-10264-cov-7.217357_pt1 | contig 10264 bp, 6 predicted proteins | sample MGYA00511474_ERZ780162 | MGnify/ENA primary metagenome ERZ780162 (study PRJEB29588, sample SAMEA2143633) | human gut metagenome | biome: human gut; feature: human-associated habitat; material: faeces | place: Denmark | collected 2008/2010 ...
CGCTCATCAGCCTGGGGGCGCACCAGTGGTTCACCGATACCACCAACGCCTACCGCGCTTACAGCCGCGAGTACCTGACCCATCCCGACGTGCGCCCCCTGCGGGACGTGTTTAGGGGGTACGAGCTGCTGGCGTATCTGAGCATCCGCGCCACGCAGTTGGGCATGAAGGCCTGCGAGGTCCCCGTGACCCGTGCCTACCCCGCCACCGGCAAGACCCCCACCAAGATCAGCGGCTTTAAAGGCAACAGCGACCTGATGCAGGTACTGCTGAAAGCCCTGGCGGGAAAATATAACCCGTGAAATAAAAACGGCAGAACGAAGGAAAACGCCATGACCTACGATAAAATCATCCTTGGTGCGGGCCTGTATGGGCTGTATGCGGCGCAAAAGTGCGGCGCGGCAGGGCAGCGGGTGCTGGTGCTGGAGCGTGACCCCGCGCCCTTTATGCGGGCGACCTACATCAACCAGGCGCGGGTGCATATGGGCTACCACTACCCCCGCAGCTACTCCACGGCCATCAAATCTGCCCATTATTTTGAGCGGTTCTGCCGGGATTATGGCTTTTGCCTGCATACCGAGTTTGACCAGGTCTACGCCACCAGCGCCCATTTTTCCTGGACGAATGCGGCCGAGTTCCGACAGTTCTGCCGCGCGGCGGGCATCCGCTGCGACGATGTGCCGCCGGAACGGTACTTTAACCACGGCCTGTGTGACGGCGCGTTTTTGACCACCGAATACACCTACGACGCCCAAGTGCTCAAGCGCTGGTTTTTGGAGCAGCTGGCCCGGTTGCCCAACGTGGAAGTGGCTTATAGCCACAAGCCCGACCGCATCGAGAAGGCGGGTAATGTTTGGCGCGTGACGGCGGGGGACATTACCGCCGAAGCGCCCTACCTGCTCAACGCTACCTACGCGGGCGTGAACGATGTGCACGCCATGCTGGGGCTGCCGCCTTTCGGCATTAAGTACGAAAAGTGCGAGATTATTTTGTGCACTGTGGACGAAAGCCTGAAGAACACCGGCATCACCGTGATGGACGGGCCGTTCTTCAGCCTGATGCCCTTTGGCCAGACCGGTCTGCACAGCCTGACCAGCGTGACCTTTACCCCCCACGAGACCAGCTACGACAGCGTGGCGACCTTCCCCTGCCAGCAGGCGTGCGGCGGGGTGTGCAAGCCGGGCGACCTGTACAATTGCAACGAGTGCCCGGCCAAGCCCGCCAGTGCCTGGCCCTACATGAGCCAGCTGGCCCGCAAATATTTAAAAGAGGAATATGGCTTTGCCTACCACAGCAGCCTTTTCAGCATGAAATCGATCTTAAAGGCCAGCGAGGTGGACGACTCCCGCCCCACGGTGGTGCGTGTGATGTGTGACGAGCCGAAGCTGGTCAGTGTGCTGTCCGGCAAGATCAACACAGTCTATGATTTGGACGAGGTGCTGGAACTGTGAGTAGTATCAACAATAAGGAAAAAAACTTTATCTCCGCCGTGGTCTACCTGCATAATGACGGGGCCCGTGCGGTGGAGTTCTGCCGCGCGGTGGCGGCGGAGCTGGACAGCCACTTCGCCCAGTATGAACTGGTAGTGGTGGACGACGCCTGCACCGATGACACCGTGGAGCGCCTGCGCACCTGGGGCAAAGACCAGGCCGCCCCGCTGACGATTTTGCATATGAGCCTGTACCACGGTCTGGAAAACGCCATGAACGCGGGCCTGGATGCCAGCATCGGCGACTATGTGTACGAGTTTGACTCCACCGAGCTGTGCTACCCGGCGGCCATGATCTTTGACGCGTACCGCACAGCGCTGCAGGGCAGCGACATCGTTTCGGTCTGCCCTAAGGCGACCCGCAGCGGGCTGTTTTACCGCATTTTCAACGCGAATTCCCACAGCAATTACCAGCTGCGCACCGATGCGTTTCGGCTGGTCACCCGGCGGGCCATCAACCGTGTGCATGCCAGCAGCGCCCACCTGCCCTACCGCAAGGCGGCCTATGCGGCCTGCGGCTTAAAAATGACCGACCTGGAATTTGACGGCAAGGTGGGGGCCGGTGCGCCCCACCGCTTCAACCTGGCCATCGACAGCCTGGCACTGTACACCGATGCCGGGTTCAAGGCCAGCGTGGGCATTACCCTGTTTATGCTGGCACTGGCATTGGCGGAACTGGTGTATACGCTGGTCATCTTCGCCACAGGCCACCCGGTGGCGGGCTGGACTACCACCATGTTTGTGATCACCGTGGGCTTTGCCGGGCTGTTTGCCGTGCTGGCCATCGTGGTCAAGTACCTCTCGCTGCTGTTGGAATTGACGTTCAAACAGCAAAAATACCTTGTGGAAAGCATCGAGAAGCTGCAAAAGTAAATGGGAGCATCTATGCAGGCATTGCAGAAAAAACAGAAAACCTGGGCCTTGCTGTTGCTGGGGGCCTTGTTGGGGCTGGCGGCGTTTTTGTGTTTGTACGGCACCGCGCCGCTGGACCCCGCCAACGATGCCTGGATCTGGTACGGCTACGACGAGACCGACATCCACCAGCATTACGCCGGGTGGCTGGGGTTCCGCAACAGCAGCTGGCAGTTCCCGCTGGCCCAGGCCGATGCCCTGGCCTACCCGGCGGGGACGGGGGTAAACATCTCCTTTACCGATTCGCTGCCCTGGGTGTCGGTGCTGTTTAAGCTGCTGGCCCCGGTGCTGCCAGCGCAGTTCCAGTGGTTCGGGCTGTATGAGCTGGCCGCCTTTATTTTGCAGGGCATGGCCGCGGCGCTGGTGCTGGGGCTGTTTCTGTACGATCTGCTGCCGCTGGCGGCGGGCACGGCGCTGTTTGCGTTTTCGCCCATCATGATCGAGCGGGCGTTCCGCCATGTGGCGCTTTCCTCCCATTACATTATGCTGTTTGCGCTGTATGCCTACCTGCGCGGCCGGCGGGAGCAACGCTGCTTTATGCCGGTGTTCTGGCTGCTGGCGGCACTGGGCGTGGGCATTACGCCCTACTTTTTGCCGATGGCGGCCATCTTTGCGTTGCTGCTGGCGGTGGAAAACGCCCTGCACACCCGCAAACTGCTGGCCCCCTGCTGGCTGTTTTTGGGCACCTGCGCGGCCGGGTATGCGGCGGGCGTGGTGCTGGGTTCGCTGAACAACGGCTACTCCGCCAGCCGGGAAAATTACGGCGTGTTCTCCTTCAATTTAAACGCGCTGTTCAATCCCAGCTCCAAGGGCGGGTACACCTGGTCCCGGATTCTGCCCGCCCGGCCGCAGCTGTACGGGCAGTATGACGGCTTCAATTATCTGGGCTTTGGCATGCTGGCATTGCTGGGCGTGCTGTGCGCGGCGGCAGTGGTGTTGGCTGTGCGCAGCAAGGCAGGCCGCGCCGCGCTGGCGGGGCTGCTGCGCCGCAATCTTGTACTTATTTTGGGCATGGCGTTTATGACGCTGTTCGCCATTACCAATGTCGTCTGCTTTGACGATGTGGAACTGCTGAATATCCCCCTGCCGGAGAGGCTGGTGAAACTCTGCGGCATCTTCCGCGCCAGCGGGCGGATGTTCTACCCTGTGTACTACGTGCTGATGACCGCCTGCATCGTGGGGCTGGCGCGGCTGCTGCGCCGTGTGGGCAAGGCTGCGCTGTATCCGGCGGTGCTGGTGCTGGTGGCGGCTGTGCAGCTGTTTGACCTGAGTGCTATGATCGCTGAAAAGCACACTGCTATGGCAGAAACCGCCGCCAAGCCGCAGCCCTACCCGCAAGAGCTGGTGGACTGCCGCGATAACTACGGCACGCTGATGCTGGCGGATGACATCATCCACGCCCGCAACGTCATCTGCGCGGCATGGCACCCCGGCATGGTCACCAACGGGTACGATGTGAACACCTACACCGGCGCGTGGAACGTGACCATCGACTGGACGGCCCAAACCAGCGCCGCCGTGGACAGCGGCACGCTGGACCCGGACACCCTGTATGTGACTGGCGACGCCGACCGCTTTGCCAGCTGGCAGGCACAGTACGGCGACAAGGCCGACTATATCACCTGGGATATTGCCGCCACCGGCATCTACGACCGGCGGGACGAATACTACTTTATGGAACCAAAACAATAACGAACCATCGAGGTAAAATGTATGAAGCATCCCCGCCTGCAACTGAACAAGCGCGCTTTCTGGTGCGGTGTGGCCGTGCTGGTTTTGCTGCGCTGCGGCCTGACCGGCTTCCAGCAGGCGTATACCTGGGTGGGCGGCGCACCGTTGGATGACGAGCTGATGTTCCGCGCGGCGCAGGCCATCACGGCGGGGGAGTGGCTGGGGGCTTACGATTATCTGACCCTCTCCAAGGCCATGTTCTTCCCGGTATGGCTGGCGCTGCTGCATGTGCTGCCCCTGCCGTATCTGGTCAGCGGGGCAGCACTGTGGTGCGCAGCTTCGCTGCTGGCGGCCTTTGCCTTTGCGCCGCTGTGGCGCAACGCCGAGCCGGGCTGCGGCCGCGTGCTGACGCTGGGGCTGTTTGGGGCGCTGGCGTTTTTGCCCTCCGGTTGGGCGGCCTACACGCTGCGCGTTTACCGGGACAACATCTTCCCGGCACTGTGCCTCGTTTTCTTTGCGGGCATGGCGGGCATGGCCCTGCGGGCCGTGTTTTACACTGCGAGACAAAAGCCGCTGTGGCCCTGGCTGCTGGCGGCGGGCGTGGGGCTGGCTTGTGCCTATCTCGACCGCGAGGACGCGGGGATGTTCCTGCTTCCCTTTGCCGGGGTGGCGACCATCATCGTGCTGGTGGTGCTGGTTGGCAAGCGCCGGTGGCTCTGCTGCGCGGCGCAGGCTATCCCGTATGCCGTGCTGGCAGCGGGGGTGCTGACCTTCTGCGGGCTGAATTACAGCCACTACGGCGTGTTTGCCCTGTCGGATTTTTCCGAAGGCTCCTTTGCTGCCGCCATGGGCGCGATGATGCGGGTGGATACCGACAGCGACGCGCCCTACTTGTCGGTGCCTGCCGATGCCCGCGCCAAAATTTACGAAGCCGTGCCCGAGCTGGAACCCCTGGCCTACTGGCTGGAGGAGGACGCCCAGATGGAGAACGACTTCCGCGACCCCGGCCTGAACGACTACCGCGCGGGCAGCTTCTATTGGGCTATCCGCCGCGCCGCCCAGTTTGAGGGCGTCTACGACAGCGCCCAGACCGCCGATGCTTACTGGCAGAACGTGGCCGATAAGATCAACGCCGCCTGTGACGCGGGCACCCTGCCCAGCCGCACCGGCAAGCGGGTTGCCACCAGCCAGCCCATCAAGGCCGAGTACGTGGGCGCGACCCTGGCCGAGACCTGGAAGGGCTTTTGGCATGTGCTGGGCTTTAAGGATTGCCAGCCCTATGAAAACCTACGGTCCATCGGCACCACCGATGATATTGCCGCCTGGTCCGGCTACCTGCACTGCGGTTTCAACAATGCCGCCGTGGCGGGGGAGGATACCCCCTATTACAGCCCCTACCAGAAGGCTGTGTTTGCAGTGATGCAGGCATGGACCGCCGTGTACAGCGTGGTGCTGACGGTCTGCGTGCTGTGCGCGGTGCTGTTCCGGTTGATACATCTTTTTACGAATCTGCGAAAAAAACACACGGCCGAAACGGTGGTTCCGTGGCTGCTGCTGTTCGGCATCTTCGGCATTGCACTGCTGCGCTGTGCTATGATCGCTTTTGTGGAGGTGTCCAGCTTCGGCATCGGCACCAGCACGATGTATCTGGCTACCGTGCCCCCGCTGCTGGCGGTGTACGCGTTTACCGGGCTGTTTTTGTACGGACGGCCCATTGGGAAAAAGAGAAAGGATAACGCATGACGGATCTATTGGTCATCGGCGGAGGCGCCGCAGGTCTGATGGCGGCGGGCGCAGCCTGCGCCAAGGGCCTGACAGTGACGGTGCTGGAGCACAACCCCAAAGGCCCGGGGCAGAAGCTGCTCATTACCGGCAAGGGCCGCTGCAACGTCACCAGCGACAGCGACGTGCGGGAGTTTTTGCCCTACGTGCGGCATAACGGGCGGTTCTTGTATTCCAGCCTGTACGCCTTCCCGCCGGCCTCGGCCATGCAGCTGTTTGAGGAACTGGGCGTGCCGCTGAAGACCGAGCGCGGCCGCCGGGTCTTTCCCCAAAGCGACCGCGCCGCCGATGTGCTGGCGGCCCTGCGGGACTATGCCCGGGATGCAGAATTTGTGCGCGGCAGCGCTAAAAAGCTGCTGTTAGAGGATGGCGTCTGCAAGGGCGCTGTCACCGACCGGGGCGAGACACTGCGGGCAGAGAACACCCTCATCGCCACCGGCGGCATCAGCTACCCGGCCACCGGCAGCGACGGTAGCGGCTACAAGCTGGCGCGGCAGGCGGGGCATACCATCGTGACGCCGCAGCCCAGTTTGTGCAGCCTCATCAGCCCGGACCCGGCCTGCCGCCGCATGATGGGTCTGGCCCTGCGCAACGTGCGGCTGACCCTGCTGTGCGACGGCAAGGAGCTGTTCACCGAGCAGGGCGAAGCGCTGTTTACCCATTTTGGCCTGTCCGGGCCGCTGGTGCTCTCGGCCAGTACCTATATTGAGGATATAGCGAAGCACCGTTATATCTGCGAGTTTGACTTAAAGCCTGCGCTGGATGAAAAGACGCTGTACGACCGCCTGACCCGCGATTTTGCCGAGCAGGGCGCCCACAGCGTCCAGGGCGCGCTGGCCAAGCTGCTGCCCAACTCGATGCGGCCGGTGGCGGTGGAAAAGTGGGGCGTCGACCCCGCGACCCGCGCCGCGCAAATTACAAAGGAGCAGAAGCAGGCGCTGGTGCAGCTGTGCAAGCACTGGCAGGTGCCGGTCACGGCCCTGGGCGACAAGGAGCACGCCGTGGTCACCGCCGGCGGCGTGGACGTGAAGGAAGTGGCCCCCAAGACCATGGCCAGCAAGCTGTGCAGTGGGCTGTACTTTGCCGGCGAGGTGCTGGACGTGGACGCCCGCACCGGCGGGTACAATTTGCAGATCGCCTGGTCCACCGCGCAGGCAGCGGTAAGGGCGATGTGAGGTGCGGGGCGTCGAGGACGCCGCCCCCCTACAAATTGCCCTGAGGTGGATGCAGGGGCCGATGCAAGCATCGCCCCCTGCATAGGACGGTTGATAAAAAGATTTTATTTATAAAAGGTGATAAAAATGATCTCTGTAGCAATTGATGGGCCCTCCGGGGCGGGGAAATCCAGCCTGGCGAAACGGCTGGCGAAAGATCTCGGCTACGTCTATGTGGATACCGGCGCTATGTACCGTTCCATCGGCCTGTACGCCGTGCGCGCCGGGGTCGACCCCAAGGACGAAGCCGCTGTAACGGCGCTGCTGCCCCAAATCAAGCTGGCCATCCGCCTGGTGGACGGCGCCCAGCACATCTACCTCAACGGCGAGGACGTCAGCGACGCCATCCGCGCCGAGAACATCGGCATGGCGGCCTCCGCTGTGTCGGCCCATCCGCCGGTGCGCGCCTTTCTGCTGGACACCCAGCGCGGGCTGGCTGCGGACCAGAACATCCTGATGGATGGCCGGGACATCGGCACCGTGGTGCTGCCCAACGCTACCGTGAAAATTTTCCTCACCGCCAGCGCCGAGGCCCGCGCCGAGCGCCGCCGCAAGGAACTGGAAGAAAAAGGACAGCCTGCCGACTTTGCCACCGTGCTGGCCGACATCCAGCAGCGCGACTACCAGGATACCCACCGGGCTATCGCCCCGCTGAAGCAGGCCGACGATGCCATCCTGGTGGACACCAGCGACATCGGCTTTGACGAAAGCTTCGAGCTGCTCAAGCGCACGATTCTTGCACATATTTAAGGGGGACGCGCTATGCTGTTGTATTGGATCCTGCTGCCCATCGTCTGGGTGCTGGCGCACATCGTGTTCCGCATCCAGGTCATCGGCCGCGAAAACCTGAAAGCCGTCCGGGATGGCCGTGCCTACGTCATTGCGCCCAACCATATCGCCAACCTGGACCCTGTGCTCATCGCCATTACGATTTTTGACTGGAAGCGCCTGCGCATCCTGGCCAAAGAGGAACTGTTCAAAAATCCGTTAGCTGGGTGGTTCCTGCGCTGCATGGGCGCGGTGTCCATCGAGCGCGGCAAGGGCGACACCGTCACGCTGGAAAAAATTACGAACGAGTGCAAAAACGGCACCGGCGTCATGATCTTCCCCGAGGGCACCCGTACCAAGACCGGTAAATTGGGCATGATCAAGAGCGGCGCGTTCGTCATTGCTGCTGCAGCTGGGGCCGATATGCTGCCGGTGCGCATCATCTACGGCACCAAAGACGGGCGGCTGCATCTCTTCTGCAAGGTGCGCATCGTCTTTGGCGAGGCTATCCCCGCCGCTGACCTGCAGATCAAGGACCAGAGCCACAAGATCGCCGAACTGCGCCGCATGAAGAACCGCCTGAAGGACGAGCTGGAAGCCCTGCTGAAAGCCAACGCTTTTGACGTGCAGGCAGCCGAGACTGTTGAGACCGACGACCCCGCCCCCAAGGCTGCCGAAAAGGCGAAGCCTGCCGGGGAGCCACAGCCCGCCGCACAACCCGCCGAGGCAGCACAGCCCGCCGAAAAGCCCGCACTGCCCGAAGCAGCAGAGGGAGAGACCCAGGGCGCATAACCTGAAAAACGAGGTATAACGATGAATATTATCCGTGCCAAGACCGCGGGGTTCTGCTTTGGCGTGGACCGCGCAGTCAAGCTGACCTATGACCTGCTGGCCGACGGCCACAAAGTGGCCACCCTCGGCCCGCTGATCCACAACCCCCAGGTGGTGGAGGATCTGGAGGCCAAAGGCGCCCTGACCTGCCCCGATGTGGCCAGCGTGCCCGATGGGTACGAGGTCGTCATCCGCAGCCACGGCGTGCCCCAGACGGTCTACGACGAAATAAGCACACGCCGCCTGGCGTATCACGATGCTACCTGCCCGTTCGTAGCAAAAATCCATAAAATTGCTATGAGGGCAGACGAAAATCATGCACTTTTGTTGGTTGCTGGCGATGCCAGCCACCCTGAAGTGCAGGGGATTGTCGGCCACACAAAGGGAAAAGTGAAAGTTTTCGCCAATCTGGAAGAACTGGAGAAAACACTCCCGGAACTTTTGCAACAAAAATCTATCTATGTGGTGGCGCAGACGACTTTCCGTGTGGAAAGCTGGGAAAAGTGCAAGGAATTTTTAAAAAAACAGTGTACAAAAGCCGAAATTTTTGATACAATATGTAATGCAACGTGGGCGAGGCAACAGGAAGCGGAAGACCTCAGCCAAAAATGCGATCATATGGTCGTCATTGGTGGTCATCATTCTTCCAATACCCAAAAGCTTTTACAGGTCGCTGCACGGCATGCTGTAGCCATCAACGTCGAGACTGCTGATGAACTCGACCCGGCATGGCTGAAAGATGCTGTGACAGTGGGCGTAACGGCCGGGGCTTCAACGCCTTCGTCTATAATTGAGGAGGTACTTAACAGTATGAGTGAAGAGATCCGTGACGACATGAGCTTTGAGGAGATGCTCGCTGCATCCGAAGCAAAGCCCCTGTACGCAGGTAAAATCGTAAAAGCCAAGGTCATCAGCGTTTCCCCGACGGAGTGTGTCGTCGGTATCGATGGTTCCAAGCACACCGGTGTTGTCACCCTGCGCGAGATGAGCCATGACCCCAACGCTAAGATGGAAGACCTTGTTAAGGTAGACGACGATCTGGATCTGGTCGTTATCAAGACCAACGACCAGGAAGGCGTCGATACCCTTTCCCGCGTCCGTTTCGAGGCCCAGAAGGGTATGAAGGACGTTTCCGAGGCTGCTGAGAACGGCACCGTTATGGAAGGTGACGTTATGGAAGCCAACAAGGGCGGCGTTGTTGTCAACGTCAAGGGCGTTCGCGTCTTTGTTCCCCGCTCTCAGGCTACCATGCGCCGCGACGAGGATTACACCAAGCTGGTTGGCCAGCACGTTCAGCTGGTCATCACCGAGTGCGCTGGCCGCAAGATCGTCGGCTCCATCAACAAGGTCACTGCTGAGGCCAACAAGGCTAAGCGTGAGGAGTTCTGGGCTAACGTCGAGGTCGGCAAGCAGTACAAGGGCGTTGTTAAGAGCCTGACCTCTTACGGCGCTTTCGTGGATGTCGGCGGCGTTGACGGCCTGTGCCACATCAGCGAGCTGAGTTGGTCCAACATCAAGCATCCCTCTGAGGTTGTCAGTGTTGGCGACGAGATCGAAGTCTACGTCAAGAGCTACGATCCCGAGAACCAGAAGGTCT
>ERZ780162.2894-NODE-2894-length-10252-cov-5.558105_pt1 | contig 10252 bp, 5 predicted proteins | sample MGYA00511474_ERZ780162 | MGnify/ENA primary metagenome ERZ780162 (study PRJEB29588, sample SAMEA2143633) | human gut metagenome | biome: human gut; feature: human-associated habitat; material: faeces | place: Denmark | collected 2008/2010 ...
CAAGCTCGTCGAGTGCTTCTTTTACCTCCTTATAGGCAGTCATGTTGATCAGGTTGTTTCCGAGAGCTCTTCCCATCAGGAACTCCATGGACATATAGTATACGATCTTCGGATCAGCTTTCTCATATTCCTTCTGCGTTGCGATCCATGCATCCATGATCGCATCTTTTACAGCGTATCCGACTGCCTGAAAGATCTGCTGTTCGGTTGCTTCTTCGATCTCTTTACGGAAAAGTGTACGAACATTGTACTTCACGCTTCTGATGAAGAACTCTTTGTTAAAAAGTCTTTTGGCCATGTTATGCCTCCCATGTTAATTACTGTTTTTCCACTCCAAGTGTTACGGATTCACCATTGATGCTCCACTCTTTTGTATATCCTTTTACCTCGTCAAAACGGATATCTGATGCCATAACGTCGCTTAAGATTTCCTCACGGTATTCCTTCATGTAGCCTTCAATCTTCTGATTGCCCATGCTGTATACCACGATCTTGTCCATCACTTCAAATCCAGCTTCTTTACGCATGGTCTGGATCTTACTGATGATCTCTCTTACAAATCCCTCCTCAATGAGTTCCTCACTCAGATTTGTATCAAGAACGACTGTCACAGTGCTGTCTTCTTCTGTCACGTACCCCTCCATCTGTGCGGTATCAATGAGCAGATCCTCTTTTGATAATACCACTTTCTGTCCGTCAATGTCAAATGACAGGCTTCCGCTGTTGTCCAGCTCTTTCATAGCCTCGCGGCCATTGATCTCAGCCAGGTGTGCACGGATACCATTGAGAAGTTTTCCGTATTTCGGTCCGACAGTCTTCAGCTGCGGTTTGAAGGTGTAGCTGGTGAAATCACTTAAGTCCTCTTTGAACTCTACATTCTTTACATTCAGCTCATCTGCAACAACTTCCTGGAACATTGCATCCAGCGGACGCTCTGCACGTACATACATGGTTCCGATTGGCTGACGGTTCTTGATGTTTGCTGCATTACGGCATGCACGGCCCATAACCACGATCTTTAATACCTCATCCATATTTTTCTCTAACTCTTTGTCAATGTATGCTTCATTAACGGTTGGGAAGTCACATAAATGAATACTTTCCGGCGCATTTTTATCAATGCTGCATACAAGGTTCTGATAGATTTCCTCTGTCATGAACGGGATCATTGGTGCTGCACATTTACAGATCTCTACTAACGCTGTGTAAAGTGTCATGTAGGCATTGATCTTATCCTGCTCCATTCCTTTTGCCCAGAAACGTTCACGGGAGCGTCTTACGTACCAGTTACTCATATCGTCCACAAACTCATCGAGTGCTCTTGCAGCTTCCGGGATCTTGTAACTGCCAAGGTTGTCATCCACAGCGCCGATCACGGTATTTAATTTAGACAGTAACCATTTATCCATCACGGATAATTTATCATATTCCAGTTTGTATTTTGTTGCATCAAATCCGTCAATGTTTGCATACAGTACAAAGAATGCATAAGTGTTCCATAAGGTGCTTAAGAACTTACGCTGTCCCTCCTGCACTGCTTTTCCATGGAAACGGTTTGGAAGCCATGGAGCGCTGTTGATGTAGAAATACCAGCGGATCGCATCTGCTCCGTAAGTCTCTAATGCATCGAACGGATCGACTGCATTTCCTTTGGATTTGGACATTTTCTGTCCGTTCTCATCCTGTACATGTCCTAAAACGATAACGTTTTCATAAGGAGCTTTATTAAACAGTAAGGTGGACTCTGCCATCAGGGAATAGAACCATCCGCGTGTCTGGTCTACCGCCTCGGAAATGAACTGAGCCGGGAACTGCTGTTTGAACAAATCCTGATTTTCAAATGGATAATGGTGCTGTGCAAACGGCATTGCTCCTGAGTCGAACCAGCAGTCGATCACTTCCGGTACTCTGTGCATGGTCTTGCCACAGTCAGGGCATTTGAAGGTCACAGCGTCGATATACGGTCTGTGTAATTCCACTTTGGCATCATCCGGGTTTCCGCTTCTCTCTGCTAATTCAGCGCGGCTTCCGATGGACTCCTGATGTCCGCAGCCTTCACATTCCCATACATTTAAAGGAGTTCCCCAGTAACGGTTACGGGAGATTCCCCAGTCCTGAATGTTCTCAAGCCAGTCACCGAAACGTCCTTTACCGATGGATTCCGGGATCCAGTTTACAGTATTATTATTACGGATCAGGTCATCTTTGACTGCTGTCATCTTGATGAACCATGACTCTCTTGCATAGTAAATAAGCGGTGTATCACATCTCCAGCAGTGTGGATATTCATGTTCGAATTTTGGTGCGTCAAATAATTTGCCCTGCGCATCCAGATCTTTTAATACTTCAGGGTCGGCTTTCTTTACAAATAATCCGGCATAAGGTGTCTCTTCTGTCATCTCACCTTTTCCGTTTACAAACTGTACAAACGGAAGATCGTACTTACGTCCGACATTCGCATCATCTTCACCGAATGCAGGAGCAATATGAACGATACCGGTACCATCAGACATCGTTACATAAGTATCACAGGTAACAAAATGTCCTTTTTTGTGCTGTTTTGCTGCCACTTCTGCTGCACATGCATATAACGGCTCATATTCTTTGTACTCTAAATCTTTTCCGGTGTAAGTCTCTAATACTTCATATGCTTTGACACCTTCCTCTTCATTTCCAAGCTTTCCTAACACTTTGTCAAGAAGCGCCTCTGCCATGTAGTAGGTGTATCCGTCTGCAGCTTTTACTTTGCAGTAAGTCTCATCCGGGTTCACACAGAGTGCAACGTTGGATGGAAGTGTCCACGGAGTTGTGGTCCATGCGAGGAAATAAGCATCCTCTCCGACAACTTTGAAACGTACCACTGCGGAACGCTCTTTCACGGTCTTGTAACCCTGCGCAACTTCCTGCGAAGAAAGTGGTGTACCACAACGAGGGCAGTAAGGAACGATCTTGAAGCCTTTGTATAACAATCCTTTGTCCCAGATCTGTTTTAATGCCCACCATTCGGACTCAATAAAGTTGTCATCATAGGTGACATATGGGTTTTCCATATCTGCCCAGAAACCAACGGTTCCTGAGAAATCTTCCCACATTCCCTTGTATTTCCATACAGATTCCTTACATTTTTTGATGAAAGGTTCCATACCGTACTCTTCGATCTGCTCTTTTCCGTTTAAGCCGAGCATCTTCTCTACCTCTAACTCAACCGGGAGTCCGTGTGTATCCCATCCGGCTTTACGCGGAACATATTTTCCCTTCATAGTCTGGTATCTTGGGATCATATCCTTGATAACACGTGTTAATACGTGTCCGATATGTGGTTTTCCATTTGCAGTCGGAGGACCGTCATAGAATGTGTAGGTCTCTCCCTGTTTGCGCTGTTCCATTGATTTTTTGAAGATGTCATGATCTTCCCAGAACTTCTCTGTCTGCTTTTCCCTGTCAACGAAGTTCATATTTGTTTCAACTTTGTTATACATGTGATCTTTCCTCTTTCTTCATTTTACTGATGCACGTCAGTTTGTTCTTTTTTTTGCAGCCGCACGGCTCATGCCTAACGTGCAAAAAACCCCTTCTTCCTGTAAATAGGACGAAGGGGTTATATTCGTTGTACCACCTAATTACAATGTACAGATTTTATAAAAATCATATACCCGTTCCCTGTAACGTAGGAAAAACGTCAGTGCCTACTCAGTCAAAACATTTCGGACTGCGACTGGGAAGTGATGTTCATTCCTAAGATACTCGCACCGGTTCACACCATTCCCGGCTCTCTTTGCCTTTCTCTTAACAACTACTGTCTTCGTCATCGTCTTTTCTTTTTCACAATGAACCAGCCATTGCTTTCAATCTTCTGTGATTATACAGAGATTTCCCCGAAAAGTCAAGATTTTCCACCTATCTTAATGACTTTCGTTTCGTCCTGCTGATCACATCGATAAATCTTTCGCGGATGTTCTGGATCATCAGATCTTCCTCCCGGTCATTTCCGTCAAACGGCACAAAACCGCCTGCCATCGTAGCATGCCCGCCACCGCTTCCGATGCCTTTTAACGCCTTGCTTATAATTTTTCCGGCATCTAATGTGGGACGCTCACTCCGCACAGAAATTTTGATCCCTTCTTTTTTTCTGGAATAGACCACTGAAAAAGAGACTTCCACCAATGCAAGCATAAAATCTGACACACTGGCGATCAGAGCCTCCGGGCAATCCCTTCCGGTATCTGCAAAACTGATATTCTCAAACACCTCAATGCTTGAGATCGCCTTGGAATATGCCATCAGATCTTCAAAATAGAGTGTGCTGTTCTCTAAGAGATAAATCATATCCTGATCACACAGGTCAAACATGCGCCAGATCATTTCCATATCCATTTTGCATACGCCTCTCGACAATTTCTGTGTATCCATACGGATTCCAAACGTCAGCGCTGTTGCAATTCTTTGATCCATCGGTATTTCATTTTCAAAAAAATATTGTGCTATGATCGATGCGCAAGCCCCGACACCCGGTCGGATATCCGTAAACCGGTACTCCGTTTTCTCATAAACCGGATGATGGTCGATGCAGATGATCTCATCCCCGGTCATATCGATAATGTTGGAATTGCCCTTCTGCGCATCTACCAGGATAACCTCGTCGTCCTCCGTGAGTTCACTGTCAATATTCTCAATATTTACCAGTCTGATGTCCAAAATCTCTCTCAGCTTGTCTGTACTGTAACGGTCGATTTTCCCCTTATAGCAGATCGTCGCATGAATCCCGCGAAGCTTTAACAGTTCCTGCAGGCCGAACGCACTTGCGATGGCATCCGGATCCGGAAAATTATGTGTCTGGATATAAACGTGTTCTCTGTTGATCTGTGTTACTAACTCATCTAATTTTGTCATATGATAAACCCTTATAATTTCTTACCGCAGAGCAAAATATTGGTCTGCTGCCTCTGTAAGTTCCTCAAATGTATGGATTTCCGGCACGTCCGCTGCAATTGTTCCAAACCCATATGCTGCGTGGATGAACCCGACACCTGCGTGGCAGCTGGCATCATAATCCCCCTGGATATCGCCGACATACACTGCCTCTGTCAACCCGTTCCGGTCTGCTAATAATCTGATATTATCGCCCTTCTGTCTCAGATTATTTCCATAACACTCTATATCTTCAAAGTATTTTCCAAATCCGTAATGATCTAAAAATGCCTCTATATAACCACTCTGGCAGTTGCTCACGATGTAGAGCGGATACTTTTCTTTCAGTGCAGAAAGTGTCTCCTCCAATTTTGGATACAAAACTCCACCATGCTCTCTCAGGTAGTCATTTTCCATGGAACAGCACTGATCTAACAATTTCATGCGCACCTCTTTTTCCAGTTCCGGGAAAAGAATGTCTGCGATCACATCCATGGTCTTTCCCATAACCCCCTGAATATCCTGCTCCGTCAGTTTTTTATCAACAGAGCCATCCTGTTTTATGGCAAGATTCCATGATTCTGCAACGTTCGCTGCCGAGTCCCACAGCGTTCCGTCCATGTCAAAAATAATTCCTTTTTTCATACTTCTCCTTTTCTATCCATTATCCACAAAAATTTCTTTTTTAACCAAGATTATAAACTTTTGTATATTTTTCTTTGAAATAACGAATCAGCGGTTCTGCTGAAACTTCTTTGCCGCAGACGTATCTGATCACTTCTTTCGGGCTTCTGGTAGAACCATACTGATGAATCTTCTCATTCAGCCATTTTGTAATCTCACTGATTCTTCCCTCCGCGAGCAGCGCATCCACAGAGCCAAGTTCTTCCTCCAGACGATCTAAATACATGCCGTCATAAATACTGCCAAGCAGATAGGATGGAAAGTAACCAAAAGAACCGTCAGACCAGTGCATATCCTGCAAAATTCCTTCCGCATCATCTGCGGGAGTAATCTGTAAATATTCCTGCATTTTCTGATTCCAGAGTGCCGGAAGTTCCTCCACTTTCACATGGTCGCGGAAAATTGCCTTCTCGATCTCATATCTTAAAATAATATGGAAACAGTAAGTCAGTTCATCTGCCTCTGTGCGGATAAAACTGTTTCTCACATGATTGACTTCCTTATAAAATTCATCCAACGAAACGTCCTGAAGCTGTGGCATTTTTTCCTGCACTTTTGCATAAACCGGAATCCAGAAATTCTTATTTCTTCCAAGAATGTTCTCATAAAAACGGGACTGGCTCTCATGGATTCCCATATAACTGCAGCTTCCCGCTACCGTTCCGTCATAATCCGGATTCACATTCTGCTCAAAAATCGCATGACCACCCTCATGGATTGCCGAATACATCGCACTGAGCGGATCATGTTCATAAAAATGATTGGTCACACGCACATCCTTTGACGAAAAATTCAGTGTAAACGGATGTGTAGATTCCCCGGTTGTTCCTCTGTTCCAGTCAAATCCGATATAACTCAGCAAAAGCTTCTCCACTTCCTTCTGCGCATTCTTGTCAAATGAAGCATGAAACTTGCTGTCATCCGGCTGTTTCGCTGCAAGCACTTTCTGCACCAGAGGAATCAGCTCTGCTTTTAAATCTTCAAACAGGCGGTCCATCGTAGCGGAATCCATTCCTTTTTCATACTGGTCTAACAGTGCGTCGTAAACTTCTTTTTTCGGATCTGTGTAACCGGTCATCTCCGCTGTCATATCGATCATTTTCTGCAAATGTGGGGCAAAAATAGAAAAGTCTGCTTTTTCCTTCGCTTCCTCCCACGCATTCTCCGATTCCGACTGTGCTTTCACGAAGCCTTCATAAAATTCTTTTGGAATTCTGCGATTTCTGTCCATATCTGTTTTCATTTTATTTACAACAAACTTCCACTTATCGTCAAGCTTTTCAAACTCTTCCGGCTCTGCCAGTGTATCCAATAACGTTTTCAGTTCATCCGAGGTCGACATGGAAAACTGCTCCGTTGAAAAATAAGTGAGTGCATCGCTGTGTCCTGCAAATCCTTCCTTTGGAGTGTTGGTTCTCATATCCCAATACAATAATGTGTTCACATGGTTGAACTGTTCCATTTTCTCTAAATATTTCTGTAACTGTTCTAACTTATCGTTCATCATAATCCCCTTATATTTTTCCGTAATCCTGTTATCTGATTAGTGGTCGTCATAACAAAAACCATGCAGGTATTTTTCACCCACATGGTTTTATCTTATCACATAATATTTATGCTGTCACTCGCTGTTTCCGAAGAATGTTCCAGGTAATGACTGCTATCACAATTGTTAAGGCAATCACCAGAGCCACAATTCCCTGTGGCGTGAATTTTCCACCCAGAAACAGCCCTAATTTCGCAAGTTCACCGGAAAGCTTTTCATTCTTTGCAATATTCATGGGAACCAGACAGATTATCATCCAGACCGCCCATAAAATCCATAACACTTTCATGCCATATCTTAAAATAACTGCGCCGAAAAACATTTCCACTGCTGTAAATACGACCAGGACACCTGACAGATAGTTCCATGTAAAAAAGTTTGTCAGGTCAATTTCCATAACCGCCTGTGGAAATGCATTTTCCAGCAAAAACTTCTCAACTACACCAAACACAACGATCTCAAGTTCCAGCACTGCGATCTCCAACAGATTAAAAAGTACATAGCCTGAGACAAAGCTTTTTCTGGTCGCACCCAGGGAAATTGCCATGTTAAAATCCCCCATAAAAGAAAGAGTTATCCCAAATAAATGTATAAAAGCAAAGGCGATGACCGCCAGCATGGTTCCGGCTGTTGCACAGGTATTCTCTTTTGCCACGTTCATCACAATAAATACAACGATCAGACCAATTAAGTATCCCACAGCAGTAATTCCAAGAAATTGCAAAAGCTCTGCTTTCCGCACCTTACACTGAATCAAAAAACTGTTCATTCTTTCCGCCTCCCAACTTATGCTTTCACTTCGTAATGTCTCATTTCACGGAAAAGTGCCATGACACTGACTGCATACAACGCAATGCTGACAATCGCTGCTATCGCAAGCAATGTCCTTACTACATTTGTCTGTATTCTGTTGATCCACGCCATGATCTGGTCAATAAATCCAATTCCTGCCACAATACCGATGACTATACCTAATACCACCATGACGATTCCTATAATCATTCCTTTCATTCCGAAATGCATCTGTGCAACCGAGACAAGCTGCCCGATCGCTGTCATGAATATAAACAGAACTGCGATCAAAGCATTCAGCTTTCCATTGAACTTTCCACTGCTCATAATCCCTGCAAATACCAGAATGATATAGGCGCTTACTACATAGACCACACAGAAAATCTGTGCGCCAAAGACTGCCTCCCTTCTTCCGGAGCCAAAAGACAATGTCAGCGGAAGATAAGATCCCACATAAGAAACCGGTCCGATCATGGCAAATAAAACGCTTATGATCCCGCCATAAAAATAGGCTGTTTTCCAGAAATCCCCAAATACCCTGCTGCTTCCCATATTAAACAAGAATCCATATACAACCATAAAAATCAACATCATGCCGGTCAGCTGCAATCCTGATTTTCCCCAGAATCGAACATTTCTCTTAATAATCCTGCTCTCTGCCATGTCTACTCCTCCATTCCGCAAAGGGATACAAACAATTTTTCCAGATTGAGTGCCTGTATGGTCACATCATAGCCTTCCGGCAGCTTCTGTCCTTCCTCCAAAAGGATCGTCACACTCTTGCTTCTTCCCATCTTCTCTTCATGATGTCTCTCATAGCCTTCCGTTGCCTGATCCACAACTTCTGCAAGACCACTTACATGGTAGCTTCTCTCCAGAAGTTCCTGCGTATTTTCTTTCAGCAGCACCTCGCCATTTTTGATCATGACCACTTCTTCCATCAGGTCTGTTGCTTCCTCGATAATATGTGTGGAAATAACGAAGGTACGTCCGGTCTCTGTATATTCCTCCATCAGTTTATGGTAAAAATAATCACGCATTACAACATCAAGGCCTGCCACCGGTTCATCCATAAACGTAAAATCGGCTTTGCTTGCAAGTGCCACGATGATCGTCACCATGGACAGCATACCTTTGGACATTTTATTGATACGTTGCTTTGTATTCAGTTCAAACTTTTTGATCAGTTCCTCCGCAAGTGCCTGATCCCAGTTTGGATAATAATAGGACGCAGTTTTCAGATAATCTTTTACTTTCATGCCGCTCACGCCGCTTCCATAGAGATTGATGGACAACTCTCTGGAAAAGCAAATGTGATCTAACGCCTTGCGGTTCTCCCATACATTTTCACCATTCCATGTCACAGTTCCTTCGGATGCCGGATTCTGTGCGGACATAATGGATAACAATGTCGTCTTTCCGGCACCGTTTCTTCCGATCAGTCCATAAATCTTTCCTTTCTCCAATGTGAGATTGATATTCTTTAACACCTGTTTTTTTCCATAAATTTTACCAATACCATTACATACGATTGATTCCATGAATCATCTTCCTGCCTTTCTTTTCACAACTTTAAAATACATTTTCCTGTATCATTCCTCTTATTTGCATGATTCCATGCTTCCGGTATCACTGTTTTCCATCCGGACAGCTCCTTACTCTTCATTGCCGGATTGTATCAACTGAATGACTTCTTCTTTTCCAAGTCCGATGCTCGCTGCTTCCTCTAACAGTTTTTTTACATAGTTATCATAAAATTCATTCTTTCTCCGGCTTAAGATTGCCTCTTTCGCACCTGCTGACACAAACATCCCAATCCCTCTTTTCTTATATAAAACACCTTCATCCACCAAAATATTCACTCCTTTGGCTGCTGTCGCCGGATTAATGGCATATAGTTTCGCCAGTTCATTCGTGCTCGGCACGCGTTCCTCTTCCAGAAGAATATCCCTTAAAATATCTGTCTCGATCATCTCTGCGATCTGCAGATATATGGATTTCTCCTGCGTCAAAATCTCATTCATGCATGATATACTCCTTTCTTTCCAGAAATTATTCTGTTGCTGACAGCTTTTCAAATGCGCTTATCTGTCCTCTTGTTTTTTGTTTGTTATGTGGTTCATTACTTATGTAATTAACCATAGCACTATGGTACTTTGTTGTCAATACATTTTTTCAAGATTGGAATTTTACCGGAGTTTTACTTAGGAACTGCCGATTGCAGGTGGTGCGGATTTTTAGATTGAATTTTATAATTTAGGTTATGAACAAAATATTGCAGTCTGACATGTTTATGAAAACATGAATGTGAAATGGACGAAT
>ERZ780162.2895-NODE-2895-length-10252-cov-3.148279_pt1 | contig 10252 bp, 9 predicted proteins | sample MGYA00511474_ERZ780162 | MGnify/ENA primary metagenome ERZ780162 (study PRJEB29588, sample SAMEA2143633) | human gut metagenome | biome: human gut; feature: human-associated habitat; material: faeces | place: Denmark | collected 2008/2010 ...
TACATTTTTACCTAAGTTTTTGACTAATTCGAGGTCTTCCTGCGGAGATTTGCCGGTTGTAGTGAGATAATTACCTGTCATAAGTCCTTCGACACAGGATTGAAGTGCTTTTATCTGATTTTCTTCTGACAAACGCATTCTGCCGCCGCAAAATCTTAAAATTGATTTCGGGTTTGTTATTTTAAAAATTGCCAGAGTTCTCAAAACATTTTCTTCGTCAATTTTATCAAGATAATTTTCAAAAGGAGTTTGGGGAATTGGCATTAAAATATTAATAGGTATTGAATCCGGTTGAATTTCAGCAAGTTCCAGCGCCATCTCAACCCGTTGTTCGACAGACTCTCCCATGCCAAGAATAACACCGCAGCAAAGTTCCATTCCGTATTTTTTCACAAGTTTGCAGGTATTTAAACGATCCTCCCATGTATGGGTTGTACAGACTTCGCCGTAATATGAGCGTGCGGTGTTAATATTGTGGTGAAATCGTTTCAAACCGCATTCTGCAAGTTTTTTAGCCTGCTCCTCGGTTAAAATCCCGATTGAGGCACAGCTTCTTAAACCTTCAATTTTATTAATCTCTTTAATAAGATTTATAATACCGTCAACATCACTTTCGTCAGGAGATTTCCCAGAAGTTACCACAGCAAATCTGGAAACCTGATTTTCTTTTGCTTCCAAAGCCGCTTTTTTCACAGCATCAGCTTCCACAAGCGGATAACTTTCTATATCAGTTCTGTAATGAGAACTTTGCGCACAGTATTTGCAATTCTGCGAGCATTTACCGTTTCTTGCATTCACAAGCGAGCAAAATTCAATATCATTTTTCATAAATTTGGAAGACAGATTCAAAAGTTCATCCAAATCCATATTATATAATTCCAGCAATTTTTCTTTTGTTAAATTTTCCATTGTAAGCATTTTTTCTCCTGTCTTCAATCAGAACGATTGACCGCAACTATATTATATGATAAAATAAATCAAAAAAAAGGATTTATTATGTTTTGTCCAAACTGCGGTAAAAAAGTTAATGATTTTGATAATTTCTGCAAATTTTGCGGTCATGATTTACGAGAATCCAGAACCGAAAGCTATATTGAGTCTGAACAAATTCGCCAGGAAACTTTTTGCATGCCGGAAGCCGAAGAAAGAAGGTCTGTCGTACCTGTAAAGCAAATTGAACCGGAAGAAATTATTAAAAAAGATGAAAAAATTGATGAAAATGACAATGAGTATGATGAAGAAAACGAAATTGTGGTTTTTGAAATAAAAAAACATTATATGTCTATGTTTTGGCCGTGTGTGTTTTCTCCGATATTTATCGCGTATTTCTGGATTTTTTATGTCAATATCCCCAGCTTTTTAGGCTTTATAATTGCGCTGATATTTCTTGCGCCGATTATTTACCCGATTTTGCGCTATTTTTCGGACAGAAGCGTTATTACAACTTCAAACCTTCATATAAGACAAGGTGTTTTTATTGTTGATGATATTTGCGTGCCTTTGAAAAAAATTCATCTTGTCAGATTAAGAAGAAGTTTTCTCGGACGTTTGGCAAACTACGGACATCTTATCATTGAAAAAGAAAATTCAGATAAAGAAATTGTTTACAGATATATTCAAAATCCTGATGATGTTCAGTTCGTTTTAAACAATTCCAAAGCCTACATAAGGGAATATTTTCAGAAAGACAAAACCGATATTTTAAAAAACGAATAATAAAATTAAACAAAAGGTGCAAAAATCTGCACCTTTTTCGTTGTCCATTTAAAACCTGTCAGATGATATAATTTATAAATCCAGATTTTTAAGTTCGACCTGGCTGTGTTTCAGATTTTTATTCACTTTTAAGCCGGCAGCCTCAAGCCTTTCTTCTACTTTCTGTCTTGATGAAGCAATAACATCATCTTCCATTACAAGCCTTTCTCTGACTGAAGCTTTGCTTCCTTCCGGAAGGACAAATCCGTTTTCTTTAAGCCAGCGTGTACCTTTTGTTTTAGGTTCAGAATAAGCCGTTATATCAACTTTATTATACCAATTGCGCTTGTTGTTGGCTTTTTCAACATGTCGCAAAAATTGCGCAAAAAGATTTGAGCGTGTTACATCATCTTTATTCCCGCGCCAGGAAATCAAATTTTTTAATACCGGTGAGCTTCCGTTAGTGAAATCAAGCAGGCCTGTTAAATGCTTATTGTTTTTTACTGCAATATAAACCCCGTCATTAGATTTTTCATCCAAGTGAAGAGCCTTATTCAAAATATAACGGATTGTATCATTTATACTGTTTTTTTCTTTTACGGCAGCAGCATCCTTTCTGGTCATTTTCAAGTCTGTTTTGACTAAAAGTTTTTCAATCAAATCTTTGTCTCTGCTGTCAATTGAATAAATATCAATTTTTGACGGCGCTGAATATAAACCGTATTTTACAGACTTTTCTGCTGTTCTTAAATAATTTGCCTGAAAATTCGGCGCATTATTAACTGATTGAATCTGCATATTTATATTTCTCCTTTTGTCTTATATTTTGACGGGCTTAAAACCCGCCGGGGTATGCTGATATTAAAGCATATAAATAGATTTTATGCTAGTTTTGTTGATTATTGTTACGATAACCGATACCGGCTCTGTACCCCGAAATAAAATACATTATAGGAAGTGCCGGCTCAATCCACTTGAAACCGGATAAAACGCCTGCTGTTGCAATGTCATCCGCATGAAGAGCTATATCTAAAGGCTCGGGCTTTCTTTCGCTGTAAATATTTTCGTTTTTGGAATGTTTTTTGCCAAAAAGCGGGTCTATGCATTTTTTTGAAATATAATTTGCGATAATACTTCCGCCAATAATACCGGTCGCAGTTATGCCAGCCAAAATTACACCGAGTTTTTTAACCGGTGTGAGAGGTTTTATTAATTTGTGTGCAGCCATTTTTTCAGTTGCATAAAGTGCAGCGCCGGCTCCTACATTGCAAAGAAATATATTCGCAAGATACTGGTAAACTCCTTCCTTAACTTTATTTGCAGTTTTCTTTTGGCTGCCTGTTCCGGTTATGACATCAGAAGTTATCCCGCCGGCAACGCCGCCCGCTACAGGAATTAAGCCAATCAAAGAAAGCCGTTTTATTTCTCCAAAAATTTCTTTGGAGCTGAGATTTTCCGGTTCTGGCAAAATCTCATGCAGGAATTCTTTTGATTTTTTATCTTTAGGGAGTCTGTCAGAAATTATTTCAATATCTGACAGAGAAAATTTCCTGTTTTTTGCATTTCTCAAAGTTTTCTCCAAGATTTCATCATCAAGATTTCTTGTTGAGAGGAACTTATCAATTGCCTGTGCTTGATTTTTCAAAACTTTTTCAATCGGAGTATATTCCATTAAACCTTTAAAAATAGTTTTTCCTCCGAGCTTTAGCCCCCTTACTCCGGCGAAAGATGCTCCGGCAGCACTTGCGATTGTAACTGCATTTTTGAAAGCTTTGCGGGCTTTGTGCGGATGGTCTTTTTGTTTATAAAACGTTTCATATCCCCAAACTGCCGCGCCGGTGCCTGTTAAAACCGCTGGCATTTTTGAATGCAGTTTGCTCAAAACTGCAGGCTGATCAATGTATTTGGCCACTGTAAAAATCTTCATTAATATAATTCACTTTCTTTATTTGTTAGGCATGACTAACAATAATATAAAGAAATATTTTTGTCAAGGGTTTGCCTGGAGGATTTTTGCAAAACCAATCAGTCGGGATATTATTTGCAATCGTTTTTTGAAATTTCAACAGATTTTCTGTATTTTGCTATGAACTCCGGATTTTCGCGGAGGAAATCCGAAAATTTAACGAAATTGTCGAAAAAAGTTTCGCTTACAACATGCTCCATCCGGCAGGCGTTTTCAGAAGCTTCAGACTGTGAAAGTCCGAGAACATTCTCAAAAAAATCTCTCAGGCTTTCATGTTTATTCAGAATTTTTACTGCAAATTCTTCCCCTTCTTTAGTAAGGGTAATTTTTGAGTATGGCTCATAGTTTATAAGTTTTTTTGACGCAAGCGCATTCAAAGCTCCGGTTACAGAAGCTTTTTTTACATTCAGGGCATTAGAAATATCAGTAACCTTTGCATAGCCGTTCTTCAAAACCTGATTATAGATTTCCTCCAGATAATCTTCCTGACTGTGTGAAAGCTGTTCTGGCATAATGCACCTTTCTTTTTGTTTGGCTGAATGTGAATTAAATTATATATGATTTTTTAAAAATTATCAATCATTTATGTTTTTTGACTTTTTATTTTGTTTTTCAAGAAGCTTTAAGAATTGCCTGTAACCTTCACCCCAGTCAGCCATTGAATCGAGCACGGAAGCCAGGCTGTAGCCGACATCTGTCAGGGTATAATCCACTCTTGGCGGAACCTCGTTATAAACCTTCCGTGAAACAAGCCCGTCCTCTTCCATTTGCCTGAGGTTTGAGGTTAGAACCTTTTGAGAAATCCCGCTGACAGATTTTTTTAATTCACCGAAACGCTTTGTTCCTGAAAGAAGGTCTCGCAAAATTATTATTTTCCACTTTTTGCCAATCATTTTCAAAGTTGTTTCAACCGGACATTTTGGCAAATCTTTTAGCAGCATGGTAAAAATTCCTCTGTAAAAACTCCATTACGGCCTTATTGTACTATAGATTGGAGTTGTTGTCTACATAACAGTTAAAAAGCCTGCGATTGTTTTACCCTGTATCTTAAGCCGGCACGAATAAGTTTGTTCACAATTCCTTGCGGAAGTTTTGAAAAAATTTCACCGAGTTTTGCGTCATAACCTATTGTATATGAAGGTTTCGGGCATTTTGCAGCATCAATTTTAACAATTAAATCAACTACTTTTTTAACATCAAGCCCGCGGGTTTGATTTTTGATAGCGTTTTCGGCAAGGAAATTCATTTCTTTTTCATAAGTTGTGGAAGAATTTATGCAATTTGCGTTTTCTTTAACCGATTTTTCCCAAAGCGGTGTTGCGATAACACCCGGTTTAACAGAAATAATCTGTATATTTTTGCGTGTTTCTACTGCAAGCGCATTAAAGATTATGTCAAGCGCACGTTTTGACGCGCAATAAGGCGATATAAACGGAAAAATTCCAAAACTTGCCATTGAACTGATGTTAATAATTTTCGCGCCGTCAAGCAGCGGCAGAAGGTTTTGCGTAAACTCAATGTGAGAAAACGTATTAACCTGAAACTGGCGTCTGAGTTCGTTCAAGTCAAGATTTTCAACAGGCCCTGCAACAACACAGCCTGCGCCGTTTATCAAAGTGTCAATTTTGGCAGTTTTGCTTTTGATAAATTCGGCTGCCGAAACAATTGTTTCAGGCTTTGTCATGTCAATATAGAACGTGATTATGTTTTCTGAGATTTTGCTTATTTCTTCAAGTTTTTCAGAACTTCTTCCGCCAGCAAATACAATGCCTGATTTGCTGAATTCTTCTGCCAAAGCTTTTCCAATACCTGAAGTTGCACCTGTAATTACATATGTTTTCATAAACTTCACGCCCTACATGTTCATATAAGAGCCGAACAACGGCAGGTAAAGCGCCAATGCCAGTACAAGTACGATAGACCCGATTACAATCAACATGATAGGTTCAATCATTTTTGTCATAGTGTCGATGATTGTATCAAGTTTTTTATCAATAAATTTTGTAGCCTGACCCATCATATCACCCAAACGGCCTGACTGTTCACCTGTTGATATCATAAACAAAATCATTTTCGGCATAACACCTGTTGCTCTTAAGGCAGTTGAAAGATGCTGACCTTGTTGAACTTTTCCGGTAGCAATTGCAACCTGCTCTTTTAGAGTATAGTTTGTAAGAGTCAGGATTGAAAGGTACAAACATTCAATAATCGGAACACCCGCGTCATAAGCAACCTGCAATACCGCAATAAAGTTTGCAAAGTTTGAATACTGCACCAAATCTGTCAAAAGAGGAATTTTCAAAACATTTTCATCAATTTTTCTTCTGCTCGGCTCCCACTTGAAAATAAATGAAATACCGCCGAAAATTGATATGAAAATTAACGGAACAAAATACCAGTATGTTTTTAAGAAAATACCGCATTTCATTAATGTTGCAGTAATCCATGGAAGTTCTTGCCCCATGTTGTCGAACATATCCTTAAATACAGGGAATACGAACATCAACATGACAAGTACAATAAATACCGCCAAAACAATTACGAACATCGGATACATCAGAGTTCCGATAACTTTACCGCGAATATTTGCTTCCTTGTTCATCAATTCCATCAAACGTTCGAGAGTTTTTTCCAATTCACCGGAATCTTCACCGGCTTTTACCAGCCCAATATAAACCTGTCCAAAAATTTCCGGATATTTCGCAACGGTGTCGGCAAATGTTGACCCGCCCATGATTTGTTTTCTTAACTCTTTTGATACAAGTCTTAGCTTAAGTTTTGCCGCGTCATTTTCAATAAACATCAGAGATTCAATAATGGGAATACCTGACTGGGCAAGAATTTGTAAAGTTGAAGTGAATTCAATTCTATCCTGCAAACCCAGACTTTTCATCGTTCCAGGGCTGTTATCAACCTTTTGGTCATCTTTTTTTAAATTCTCTTCTGTAACTTTTGTCGGCAAAAACCCAAGCTTACGTACACTGTCACGCGCATCACGTAAACTTTCAGCTTCAACCTTTCCGGTTACTATATCTTTATTATTTTTAAGTGCTACATAGTTATAAATTGCCATTGCAACCTCTATTCATTTACAACACCAAGAACTCTGACGAATTCCTCAATTGTTGTGAAACCGTCGAGAATGTGTTTCATACAGGATTGGTTAAGTGTTTTCATCCCGTTTTTAACCGCGGCATCTTCAATTTCCAAATCGTGTGCGCCCATAGCAATAAGACGTTTAATTTCTTTGTTTATCTGCATGATTTCATAAACACCAAGACGTCCTTTATAGCCAGTAAATTCGCACTTATTACAGCCACGTGCTCTGTATATCGGAGTTTTAGTTAACTTTTGAATATCAGCCTCGTCAACAAGAATTTGGCTTGCTTCTTCGTAAGTAGGGTAATATTCTTCTTTGCAATCATCACAAAGCCGTCTTACAAGACGCTGTGCAATTACGCCTGACAGCGTTGATGATACCAGGTAATCTTTTGCACCCATTTCAATCAAACGAGTAACAGTTGCAGCTGCAGAGTTTGTGTGGACGGTGCTTAATACAAGGTGACCTGTCAAGGCCGCAGAAATCGCGATTTCTAAAGTTTCATAGTCACGAATTTCACCGACGAGAATAATATCAGGGTCCTGACGTAAGATTGCACGCATACAAGAGGCAAATGTAATACCGGCTTTGGCGTTAATTTGAGATTGGTTAATACCTTCAAGCTTAATTTCTATCGGGTCTTCAATTGTTGTAATATTTACGTCTTCGTCGTTCAAACTTTTCAATACAGAATAAAGAGTTGTTGTTTTACCGGAACCGGTAGGGCCTGATGTCAGGATAATTCCGTTCGGGCAGCTTACCATATTCTTAATCTTAGCAATATCCTCATCTGTGCCGCCTAGAAGTTTTATATTTTTATCTTCGGCGTTTAAAGATACGGCTGGTGCAAGTACACGGATACAGACCTTCTCTTTGCCTGAAACCGGTAACGTGTTGATACGGAAGTCGTAAGAGCCTTCTCTGTATTTTATTGAAAAAGTACCATCCTGCGGGCGTCTGTGTTCGGCAATGTTCATTCTTGAAAGTACCTTAAAACGTGCAATTACGGAAGATTCAGCTTTTGGCGGAATTTCAAGAACTTTTTGCAGCATACCGTATTTTCTGTAACGGACAATATATCCGCTCAATCTCGGTTCAATGTGAATATCGGAAACCTTACTGTCAATTGCAGTTGTGATAATCTGGTTAACGAATTTTGCAATAGAACCTGTAGAATCCTGAAGTTCGTTATCAACTTGCTCCCACAAGGTTTCTTCTTTTTCCATCTCCGCGGATTCTTCTTCAATCTTTTGAATAATCCTTTCAGTTTCTTTTTTCTGTTCGGAGAAGAAAGTATCCAATGTGTTCTGATACTCGTAATGAGTCATCAGCAACTGTTTTGGATTTTGTCCGGTTAAATATATTATTTCTTTTAAAACATCTGGCCTTAACGGAGTTACAACCCCCAAAAGCAAAGTTTTTCCGTCAGAAGAAACAGGAACGACTTTATTTGTCTTAATAAAGTCTTCCGGAAGCATGTTTATGAATTTTTCCTGTTTTGCAAGCTGTTCGTTGCTTACCAGGTCAAATCCGGTTTGCGCATGCAGCATTTCTTTCAACTGTTGAAGCGTAATAAAGCCTAATTTAAAAAGGGTTGAACCTATCGGCATTTTTAGACGCTTACTTTCAGCAAGAGCTTGCAGCAATTGTAAATCGGTAATGTAGCCTTTTTTAATTAAAAGTTCACCAAGTTTAGCCTGGCTGTCTGCTGCTTCTGCAGCAGTAGTTTCAACACCAATTTCAGGCTTCAGGCTATTTATCAGTTGTGTCAAATCACCATCAGCAATCTGAATGAATTTAACCTGGAACGGAAATAATTCTTTTAATTACGTCTTTATCAGATTTGGAATTAATTGCAACAAACAGAAATTTGTCCTTTACACTAATCGGAACAAAATTAAATTGTTCCAATAGTGTAGCGTTGACTTTATTTAGTATCTGTTTATTGACACTATTTTTTAATCTGTTTAAAACTTCGTTCATATTTGTTATTGTTCTTTATAATGTTTCCTGTTCGCTGATAGCATCTTCATTGTCAGTAATGATTTTCGGAGTAATCATAATAATCATTTCCGATTTAGTTTTATTTACGTTTGTACTTCTGAATAATGCTCCGACATAAGGAATATCACCTAAGAATGGAATCTTTTTGATATCCTTTGTTTCTTCATCTCTCAGCATACCGCCGATGATAAGTGTTTCACCGTCTTTGATACGAACCTGTTTTAATTCAAGGTCGCGTCTTTGCAGCAAGGTTGCAGTTAAATCCGGGTTGTTCGGATCTTCACCTGCGGTATAGATTTGTTCTTTAATTGTTGCGTATTCAGGAGTAATATCAAGAGTTACGTATCCATCCGGGCTGATAAATGGTGTAATTGTAACTTTAATACCATTATCATCGCCAATTTCGTAATCTTTTTGCGAAGTTGCCTGCTGAACACCTTGTACGACCTGTGAAGTTACAGTTTTAACGTAGTCTTCTGTCAAGTCGATTACAGCTTCCTGGCTGTTAGTAATCAAAATACGCGGATTAGCAACTACACGGCCTTTGTTATTTTCGATAATATAATTCAATGTCCATGATAATGACATATAAGCTTTACCCCTCACATGGCCTTTATCAATTATATATATAGGTTGATCTTTAGCACCACCTATTCTAGTACCGCCAGAACCCGTAAATGATGCGGAGAAATTGTCGGTTTCAAAGCGCCAAGCATTATCAAAAGTTTTACTTCCTGATTCGTTAAGTTCTATGATTGAAACTTCAAGGTAAGCCTGCGGTTCTTTTCTGTCATTTTTTTTGATAAAATCTTCAATCAAAGAAAACTGGTGAGGTGTAGCCCCCATAATATTTATTGTACCCAATCCGGGAGAATACGAAACTTCTAAAGCCAAAAGCGGTAAAGAATCAAATTCTACAACTCCTCCGCTGGAAGAAGTTTTTGCGTTCATGCTTGAAGTATAGCCGCATGCAACAGTACTTCCGCCGATAGAGAGACCTTTGCCGCCAGAACTTGCTGCTGCACCCGTAACTTGTCCAAGTGACCCTTTCTTTGCCGCATCAATATCTATGATTGTTGGTAACAGCTGTGTGCAAAGCATTTCTGCCATAACATCCGGAGTTACATGGTTAACTTTATAAGTTTTGAACTCTGGCTTTGTATCAAACTGTTCAATAATCTTCTTTGCCATTGCCGCATCATTTTTTGTTCCGAAAATAAGAACTTCATTCTTACGCGGGTTTGTTGTTGCTACCATTGTACTAGATAAGCCCGGTTTTCTCAATCCAAAAATATTCTGGTTCAAGAAACTCGCCATTGGCATAGCATCAATATATTTAACTGGAATAGCCATTAACTCTCTCATGTTAATAGTTGAAGCACCAGGGTCAGAATATACAATCAGCGTATTATTATCAATTAAATAATAAAGCTGGTTCATTTCCATAATTAGTTCAAAAGCATCATTCAGGGGCACATTTACCAAGT
>ERZ780162.2896-NODE-2896-length-10250-cov-3.507308_pt1 | contig 10250 bp, 10 predicted proteins | sample MGYA00511474_ERZ780162 | MGnify/ENA primary metagenome ERZ780162 (study PRJEB29588, sample SAMEA2143633) | human gut metagenome | biome: human gut; feature: human-associated habitat; material: faeces | place: Denmark | collected 2008/2010 ...
CGCAGTCAAGAGCAATAACACCCGCCCTGCCCGCAGCGAGCGCGGCAATGCCGGGAATCAGAGCCGCACCGGCAGCGCACCCCGCGCTCCCAAGGCCGAGCCTGCCCGCCAGATCCTCCAGCGACAGGTTCCTGTACTCATAAAGGAAATATTCCTCAATGATAAAAGCGGTTTTGTCCGCGGCTGCGGAAAGGCTTGCAGCCTTCGGATGGCCGCTTTTTTCATAATTTTCAAAGTTGCGTACCAGACTGACCAGAAGCTGGCGCAGCAGCGCTTCCACCTGAAAAATGCAGCCCGTCCTCCGGCTCTGCAGCTCTTCAAAAATCTCCATCATCAGCGCCCCGGCTTTCTGCGTATCCTGACCGAACCAGAAGGGTGTGTTTTCAAAGACGGAGAGCAGCTCCTCTTCCCCTGTGGAAAAGGAGGAGCTGCTTTTCCGCCTTTTTTCCGTTTTCAGATAAATGCAGTATTCGCACATGGGATCCTCCAGAAGCGGACTCTGCGCGTGCTCCACATGAGGCCCGGTGACATAGAGGGTGCCGGGTATGACCTCATGATAAACGCCGTCTATGAGCGCCCGCCCACGGCCCTGCGGAATATAGTGGATCTCATAGCTGCCGTTCCCGTGGGAATGGCTGGGAATGGAACGCTCAAACCTTTCATAGACAAAATTCAGCGTATGAAAGCGGGTATCCGCGATGGTAAAATGAATATCTGCGTCCTTGTAGTCTGTCCACATGACGGGCCTCCTTTTGACCAGAGGGCAGTTCCGGAGCGGCTGATCCGCCCGTCCTGCCCGAAAAGTTTGAACAGTTTATTTTTCAAAATAGCTGTCTGATCATGGGATCAGTGTATCAGAGTAAATTTTAAAAATCAATCCAGTAACTCAGAATGGTCTTTCGTTGTTACATGCCACGGGTATTTCTTACTCCAAGAGTGATCCTCAAAAAAGACATCAGTGCAGAGTAGAGGTTTTAAGAGAAAAATTATAAAAATAACAGCCCCGCAGGTTTCTATTCAGAATGCTGAGAGCACAGCAGACCGGAACGTGACCAGCGGGGCATTTTAATGCCATACGGGCAATTTAAAACCTGCGCTGATGCGACATAAAAAAGGACAAGTTGTCAAAAGTTTCTCTTATCCTTTTACGAGGGGAAATTTATAATGAAGGTACAAAGAGACAAGAAAATCAGTGCTGCCTGCGGCAGCGGGAAAGGCGGAGAAAATCAGAGATTTTCTCCTGGGAATTGGGCTTACGCCCAATTTCTTACGATTTTAGAGCCGCCGTTCGGCGGCAGAAAGGGGTAGAAATGGAAAAAATGAGAATGCGGGGAGCGACGCTGCCCGGAAACAGCACGGTGGAGATGAAGGAATTTGACATTCCGAAGCCGGGACATGGACAGGTGCTGATTCAGACGAAGGCCACGACGATCTGCGGAAGCGATATCCGCTGCATCTACCGGGCGCATGTGGGAAAGGGGCCGGAAGGCTATATTCCCGGTATGGTTGCAGGACATGAGCCCTGCGGCGTGATCGTGGAAGAGGGAGAGGGACTGAGACGCTTCAAGAAGGGCGACCGTGTAATCGTTTATCACATCTCCGGCTGCGGCGTGTGCAACGACTGCCGCAGAGGCTATTACATTTCCTGCAAGAGCCGCTTCCGTCAGGCGTACGGCTGGCAGAGAAACGGCGGAATGGCGCCCTACATTCTGGCGGAGGAAAAGGATCTGATCGCCCTTCCCGACGAGCTGACCTACAAGGATGGTGCGCAGGTGGCCTGCGGTTTCGGTACGGTATACGAGGCCATTGAAAAAATCGGAATCTGTGGAAACGACGCGGTTCTGGTGACCGGTCTTGGTCCGGTCGGCCTGGCGGCACTGATGCTGGCAAAAGCCATGGGGGCCAACATGCTCATCGGTGTGGAGATGAATGAGTACCGCGTGGAGCTGGCGAAAAAGCTGGGACTGGTGGATTATGTATTCACCCCTGACGAGGCACTGGAAGGAATTATGAAGGTGACGAACGGCAACGGCGTGGAGCGTGCCATTGATGCCAGCGCCAGCGATCCGGGACGGCAGCTTGCTATCCGTGCCACCAGAGAATGGGGTAAGATCGCTTTTGTGGGAGAGGGCGGAACCTGCACCTTCAATCCCAGCCCGGACATCATCCACGGTCAGAAGACCATCTACGGCTCCTGGGTGACCTCTCTGTGGAGAATGGAAGAGCTTGTAGAGCGGCTGGTGCGCTGGGGCATCCATCCGGAGGATCTGATCACCCACGAATTCCCGCTGGAGAAGGCAGGAGAGGCCTACGCCCTGATGGCAGGAGGAAACTGCGGCAAGGTCGCGGTGGTATTCGATTGAGACGGCCGGAGACAGCCGTATTTAAAGGAGAACAGCAATGTCAGAAATCATAGAACAGAGCAGAATTCCGCGCAGGACTCTGTATGACGGAACCACAGTTCCCGCGGTTGGAATGGGAACCTTCGGGAGTGATAAATACGGGCCGGAGCAGATTGCGGCAGCCGTGTACGGGGGCATCCGGGCCGGATACCGGCTGATTGACTGCGCTTCCGTTTACATGAACGAGGATAAAATCGGAGAGTCGCTGACCCGCGTGATGCAGGAGGGCGTGGTGAAAAGGGAGGAGCTTTTCATCACCTCCAAGGTATGGAACGACATGCATGCGGAAGGAAAGGTCATCGAATCCTGCGAAAAGAGCCTGAAGGATCTGAAGCTTTCCTACATAGATCTTTATTTTGTGCACTGGCCCTTCCCCAATTACCATGCGCCGGGCTGTGACGGGGATTCCCGCAATCCGGATTCCAGACCTTTTTCGGTGGAAGAATTTATGGTAACATGGAGACAGTGCGAGCGGCTGGTGGACGAAGGGAAGGTCAGATACATCGGCATGTCCAACATGACGATTCCGAAGCTGGAGGCAGTTCTGCCTCTCTGCCGCATCAAACCTGCGGCCCTGGAAATGGAACTGCATCCCGGATTCCAGCAGCCGGAGCTGTTCGAGTACGCGAAGGCGCATGATATCCTTCCGGTGGGATACTGCCCCATCGGCTCCCCTTCCCGCCCGGAAAGAGACAGGACAGCAGAAGATGTGGCGGATACTCAGATGCCGGAGATTGTGGAAATCGCGGAGCGCCACCATGTCCATCCCGCTCTCATCTGCCTGAAATGGGCGGTGCAGAGAGGACAGGTTCCCATTCCGTTTTCCGTGAAGGAGCCGCAGTATATCAGCAATCTGAAGTGCGCCACGGAGGACCCGCTGACGGAAGAGGAGATGGAAACCATCCGCCTTGCGGATAAGAACTGCAGGCTGGTAAAAGGACAGGTGTTCCTCTGGCCCGGCGCGAAGGGGTGGGAGGATCTTTGGGATCTGAACGGAACAATCACAGGTTAAAACCATTATAGAGGGCAAAAATACGACAGCCTGAACTGCTATAATTCAACTGTAAAAGGATAGACCGGACAGCGCAGATGACAGGACTGCGCATCCGGTCAGTCAGGAGGGAAAACATATGCTGAAGGGAATACCCAAAATCATATCACCGGAGCTTTTAAAGGTTCTGTGCGAGATGGGCCACAGCGACCGGATCGTGATCGCGGACGGAAACTTTCCGGCGGAATCCATGGGAAAGAACGCGAAGGTGATCCGCATGGACGGACATGGAATTCCGGAGATCCTGGACGCCATCCTGCAGCTTTTTCCGCTGGATACCTATGTGGAAAAGCCGTTTAATCTGATGCAGGTCATGCCGGGGGATGACGTGGAAACACCCATCTGGGATGTATATGAAAAGATCGAGGAAAAATATGAGTCCCGGGGAAAGGCTGCCATCGGACAGATTGAACGATTTACTTTTTATGAGGAAGCGAAAAAGGCCTATGCCATCATTGCAACAGGGGAGACGGCGCTTTACGCCAATATCATGCTGCAGAAAGGTGTGGTGACAGACTGATGAAGGATATGTATGAATACTTAAAACAGATCGATGAGGTGATCGCGCGCGGCCCATATAAGGATGACTGGGACTCCTTAAGCGCCCATCCTCTGCCGAAGTGGTTCCGGAATGCAAAATTCGGAATTTTCATTCACTGGGGCGTCTACAGCGTGCCCGCCTTCGGCAGCGAGTGGTACTCCAGAAATATGTACATCCAGGGTTCGCCGGAATTTGAGCATCATGTGAAAACCTACGGTCCCCATAAGGATTTCGGCTACAAGGATTTCATTCCCATGTTTAAAGCGGAAAAGTTCAACGCTGAGGAGTGGGCGCAGCTGTTTGAGGAAGCGGGAGCGAAGTATGTGGTTCCCGTTGCGGAGCATCATGACGGCTTCCAGATGTATAAAAGCGAGCTTTCCCACTGGAATGCGGCGGAAATGGGACCGAAGCGGGATACCCTGGGCGAGCTGTGCCATGCGTTTGCGGAGCATGGACTGGTAAACGGCGCTTCCTCCCACCGTGCGGAGCACTGGTTCTTCATGGGACACGGAAAGGAATTTGACAGCGACATCAAGGACCCCATGCAGCGCGGCGATTTCTACTGGCCTGCCATGCCGGAGCGGGATCATCATGACATTTTCAGCGAGCCCGCGCCGACAGAGGAATACCTTCAGGACTGGCTGACCAGAACCTGTGAGATCATCGACGAATACCATCCGAAGCTCATTTATTTTGACTGGTGGATCCAGCATCAGTCCTTCCGTCCTTATCTGAAGAAGCTGGCGGCCTACTACTATAACCGCGCGGAGGAATGGGGCGAAGAGGTGCTGATCAATTACAAGCATGACGCCTTCATGTTCGGTACCGCGGTGGTGGACATCGAAAGAGGCCAGTTCGCGGACGTGAAGCCCTATTACTGGCAGACGGATACGGCCGTAGCTTTAAATTCCTGGTGCTATACGGAGAACAACAGCTACCGCCCGGCCGCAGACATCATCTGTGACCTGGTGGACATCGTCAGCAAGAACGGAAACCTGCTTCTGAACGTCGGCCCCAGGGCGGATGGAACCATTCCGGAGGAGGATGCGGCGATCCTGCGGGAGATCGGTGCATGGCTGAAGGTGAACGGAGAGGCCATCTATGACAGCCATCTGTGGAGAAAGTACGGAGAAGGCCCCACGCAGGTGGTGGAAGGTCAGTTCTCCGATAAGATCAAGAAGGAATTCACCTCTGACGACATCCGTTATACCATGAACGGAGACAGGCTGTACGCGATCGTGATGCGCTGTGCGCAGGATGGAAGCTACACCTTCCCGTCCCTCGGAAAGCAGGATGCATCCAGCAAGCCCAATTTCGCCGGAATCATCAAAGATGTATCCGTACTCGGCTTTGATTCCCCCTGCGAATGGACGCGGGATGAGAGCGGCCTTCATGTGAAGGTGGATGGCGTGAAAACCGATAAGCCTGTGGTGTTTAAGGTGAAGCTGGTTTAATAACCTCCGCAGAACGGCGGACTGAAAATATGAGCTTTTAAAACGGCAGAGAGCATGGCAGGACCATTTTGAAGCGATGGTCCCGTCATGCTTTTTGTGTTATACTTGATGCGGAAGAGGGAGAATATTCAAATATTTGAAAGGACTTAAAGGAGGCAGGAAGGAATGCGTTATGAAACGAAAATAATAGCTCTGAAAAACGGACAGGAGGCAGTTTTAAGAAGTCCGTGCAAATCGGAAGGCGCGCAGATGATGGAATTTCTGAAAACCCTTTCTTCTGAGACGGAGTTTATTCTCCGCTATCCGGAGGAATGTACGGAGACGGCGGAGCAGGAAGCGGAATTTCTGGAGGGGATGAATCAGTCGCAGACCAGCCTGATGATCGTCTGTACGGTGGATGGGAAGATTGCCGGGAACTGCCAGATCAGTTTTTCAAACAGAATCAAGACCAGGCACCGGGCGACGCTTGCTGTTGGAATCCTGAAGGAATACTGGGGGCTGGGGATAGGAACGGCCATGTTCACGGAACTGGAGAGGATAGCCAGGGAAAAAGAGATTCTTCAGCTTGAGCTGGATTATATAGATGGAAATGAGCGTGGCAAAAGGCTTTATGAAAAGCTGGGATTTGTCCGGGTGGCGGAACATCCGGATGCCATCAGACTGAAGGACGGAACGATGAGAAAGATCATTTCCATGATAAAAAAGCTTTAAATAAAAAAACTGTGAATGGATTCTCCGTGGCCAGTCGTATTTATAGTGAAGTCATAAAAACTATCTGAAACAGACGGAGGATAATGAACATGAAAAAAGGATTAACGGGAATTTTAACGGCTGCAGTAATTTTGTCCATCAGTACGACGACCGTTTGGGCGGCGGGCCCCGGAACCGGATGCCGCTTTGTGGACGCGGATGGGAATGGAATCTGTGATTACGCGGGAAGCGGCTGTTACTATGCGGACGCGGACGGAGACGGGATCTGCGATAACCATGGAGAAAACATCTGCCTGCACTGCGATGCGGACGGGGATGGAATCTGCGACAGCTGCGGGGGAGAATACGTCCGCAGAGAAAGCCGCGGCCATCACGGCGGATATGCGTCCGGTTCCGGCTGTGAAGGCGCTTACGGCCATCATGCTTCCCATCATAACAGGTGAAGAGTGTGAGAATGAGACGGTTTACTGCGGCCGGTACGGCAGATATGAGGCGGAGATATCATGCGGAGCGAAGAAGAGGCGAACAGGGCGGTCGAACGGTATGCTGACATGGTCCGGCGGCTCTGTATGGTTCACTTGAAAAATTATGCGGATACGGAGGACATATTTCAATCGGTTTTTCTGAAGTATGTCCTTAGTTCCGTTTCCTTTGAAAGCGAAGAGCATGAGAAGGCCTGGCTCATCCGCGTTACGATCAATGCCTGTAAGGATCATCTGAAAAGCTTTTTTTGCAGCCGCACGGTGCCTCTGGACGAACTGATCGAACAGCCGGCCTCCCTTCCGCCTGACCACAGGGAGGTCCTGGAAGCGGTGCTTTCTCTTCCTGCCAGATACAGGGATGTGGTGTACCTTCACTATTATGAGGATTATACGGCTCCGCAGATCAGCCGGATTCTGGGGAAAAACGTGAATACGGTTTACACGCTCCTGACCCGCTCAAAAAAGCTGCTGAAAGAAAAGCTGGGAGGTGATGGATATGAATGACGGGATTCATGAAAGGATCAGAGACTCTTTCCGTGAGATCCATGCGGAAGAGGAATTAAAGAGGGAGACAAAGGCCTTTCTTTCCGAAAGAATGCGGAAACCGGCCATATGCCGGAGGGAAAGCTTCTGGCTTCTGATTCCCGTCATGGCATGCCTGCTTTTCATTGCGGCGGCAGGAAGCGGGTGGAGGCTGTATTTTACCCCCACAGCGGCTATCAGTATAGATGTAAATCCTTCTCTGGAACTGGAGATTAACCGTTTTGACAGAGTGCTTTCCGTGGAAGGCTATAACGATGATGGCAAAAGTCTGGCAGAGTCGCTGCATATCAGATTTATGAGTTATGAAACTGCGGTCAGGCAGATCCTGGAAATGAAAGAGATTTCTGTTCTGCTGTCACAGAATGAAGCCCTGACGATTGCGGTTTCAGGATCGGATCGGGACCAGTGCGGGCGGATCCTTTCCGATATGGAGGCCTGTACCCGGGGCCACGGAAATGCTCATTGCTATCATGCTGATTCCGCGGAGCTGGAAGAAGCCCATGAAATGGGGCTTTCCCTTGGAAAATACAACGCTTTCCTGAGACTCAGAGAGCTGGATCCCGATATTACTCCGGAAGAGGTGCAGAATATGACCATGCGGGAAATTCTGGACCGGATTGAGGCCCTCTCCCCCGGCGGATGGGAGAAGGGGCACGGAGGACACCACGGGAAAGGACATGCGTCTGAAAAGCCGCAATGATAAAAACAGAAGGAGAGGAAAAAGAATGAGAACATGTCAGATGCTGTATCCAGAAGAATCATCCACCAGACGTTCGGTGAGTATGGATGGAATGTGGAAATTTTCACTGGACTGGAAACAGGAGGGGGAAGAGAAGAACTGGAAGAACGGTGTGCCGGGAAATGAGATGATTCCCGTTCCGGCGAGCTTTCAGGATTTTTATACGGACAAGGAGATCAGGGAATATACGGGAGATGTCTGGTATGAGACGGATTTCTTCGTTCCCGGAGAGTGGCAGGGAAAAGAGGTTGCCATCCGCTTCGGCAGCGCGACGCACTGTGCCTGCGTCTACGTGAACGGCGTGCAGGCGGCAGTCCATGAAGGCGGATTCCTGCCGTTTCTGGCGGTGGCGACGGATCTCGTAGAGTATAATGCCTTTAATAAGGTGGTGGTAAAGGTCAATAACGAACTGAGCGAGACCCGCATTCCCTGCGGAACAACGAAGGTTCTGAAGAACGGGAAAAAGATGTCCAAACCGTATTTTGATTTCTTCAATTATTCCGGACTGCAGAGACCGGTGAAGCTGGTTGCCTGGCCGAAGGAGCATATCGAGGATTACTCTGTGGCTTATGAGTTTGACGGAGCGGATGCGCTGGTTCATTATACCGTGGAGACAACGGGTGAGCATGAGGTGCTCGTGGAGCTGTATGACAGGGAGCACAGGCCCGTGGCATCCGCCTCCGGAAAGGCGGGCGTGCTCCGTGTGTCCGATGCCCATAAGTGGGATGTGGGAGACGGCTATCTTTATGAAATCCGGCTGAGGATTATGGATGGAGATGTATCGGTTGACGAGTACACGGACCGGATCGGCATCCGTACGGTTGAGGTGAAGGGCAGAGACATCCTGATTAACGGCAGAAAGGTCTACCTGAGAGGCTTCGGAAAGCATGAGGACAGCGATATTGTGGGCAGGGGCTTCAACATCGGTGTGATGAAACGGGATTTTGAGTGCATGAAGTGGATCGGGGCAAACTGCTTCCGTACCTCTCACTATCCCTACAGCGAGGAAATCTACCAGATGGCGGACCGGGAAGGCATCCTGATCATCGACGAGGTGGCGGCGGTAGGCATGTTCCGCAGTCTGATGAATTTTGCCGAGGCCTCTTCCGGAAAGAAAACCTCGTTTTTTGAGGCTCCCACGGTTCCGCAGCTTCTCGCCCATCATCTCCAGTGTGTGGAGGACATGATCTGCCGGGACAAGAATCATCCCAGCGTCATCGCGTGGAGCCTGTTCAATGAGCCTGAGACCACAGAGGATGCCGCAGTACCGTACTTTGAAAAGATTTTTGCCAGGGCCAGGGAGGTGGACCCGCAGAAGCGGCCCAGAACCTTTGCCATGATCGGAAACTCCGGCCCGGATACCTGCAAATGCTGCCAGCTCTGCGATTTCCTTTCTCTGAACCGTTATTACGGATGGTACAATATGGGCGGATATGAGATTTCGGACGCTGAAGAGGCCTTCCGGGAGGAAATGGACGGCTGGGCGAAGAAGCAGATGAACAGGCCTGTGATTTTCACGGAGTATGGCGCGGACACCAATCCGGCGGAGCACAAGCTTCCTTCCGTGATGTGGAGTCAGGAATATCAGGTGGAGTATCTGGAAATGTGCCATCGCGTGTTTGATTCCTATGATTTCGTGGCAGGAGAGCTGGTCTGGAACTTCGCCGATTTTCAGACCACGGAAGGAATCATGCGGATGAACGGAAACAGGAAGGGAATTTTTACCAGACAGCGCCAGCCCAAGGAGGCGGCTTACTATTTTAAGAAACGCTGGGAGGAGCTGCCGGTGGATTATAAGAAATAAGAAGTTCTGATAAAAAGTCCTGCGTGGGTGCTGAGAACCGCGCAGGGCTTTTTTCGATCTGGAAGAGGGGGAGGCTGATGAAATAAAATAGTTGCGCCCGCTACTATCTTGTGCTATAGTACACATTTGGGCCGGGGGACCGGACGAGGGAAAAGAAAAAGGAGGCGCAGTAAAATGGACAGCTTTTCCAATATAGGCCGTTACATTTCCATCCTGGACAGGCTCATGCGGATGTACTACGATCATGGCCTGTCCGATTTTGAGATCGGATGGGGACAGCAGTTTTATGTGGAATATATTTATGACCATCCGTCACTGCTCCCACCATGCAGACAAACATGGTTTCTTTTGCAATCTTTCTCGAATCATAGATGATGTCCCTGACCTCTGCATCCATGCTTCCCTGTAAACATTCATATTTTATCTTTTCACAAATCTTACTTAATTTCATTTTTCCTCCGGTTCCGGACAATTTAAAACTGCAAAGATATCATTTTTTAATTTTCATTTCCGGCAATTATTA
>ERZ780162.2903-NODE-2903-length-10231-cov-3.828125_pt1 | contig 10231 bp, 8 predicted proteins | sample MGYA00511474_ERZ780162 | MGnify/ENA primary metagenome ERZ780162 (study PRJEB29588, sample SAMEA2143633) | human gut metagenome | biome: human gut; feature: human-associated habitat; material: faeces | place: Denmark | collected 2008/2010 ...
CCGGGCTCCAAAGGGCAAGATGCCAGCTAACGGCTGGGCGGGGCGACCCGACGGACAGTGCCACAGAAAAGAAGACTCCCCTGCATGCAGGAGAAAAGCTGAAACGGTGCGGTAAAAGCGCACCAGTGCGTTGGCAACAACGTAGCTTGGTAAACCCCATCTGGAGCAAGCGCAAATAGGAATGCCATACGGCCGCCCTTCCGTGCATTCGGGTTGCGTGCTTGAGCTTTGCGGCGACGCAAAGTCGAGATAAATGGTTGCCGATTACAGAACCCGGCTTATAGGCTCACTCGCATTTCAATGCCGTCCCTTTGGGCGGCATTTTTTAACCATATCGGCATCAACCTATATCTCGGATTGAGAATCAATCAAACGACGATAGTACAAACAGCTCTCGTATAAGTCGTGATGCATTCCCTGCCCCTCAATTTTTCCCTCATTAAGAACGACGATCCAATCGGCGCTTAAAATGGAGGACAACCTATGAGCCGCATAGACGATCGTCCGTCCATCAAAAAGGCTTCTCAAGAGACAATCTACTTCGCGCTCGGAAATTCCATCAAGACTCGAAGTTGGCTCGTCGAGAATGAGCACTTTAGGATTACGGATAATAGTTCTAGCCAATGCGATACGCTGTCTTTGCCCTCCCGACAAGGCCAGACCCCGCTCGCCAACGTCCCTATCCAAAGGAATATCACCTAATCCAACAGAATCAAGGGCATTCTCCATGTCAAAGCGAGAAGCTGAGAGTTTTGCAAGCCTTAAATTATCCTCGACGGTACCGCTAATCAAACTAGCGGACTGGTCTATAAAGCCAATTGAATCCCGATATTCCTCAAGGGGGATATCGGACAACTCAATACCATCAAGGAGTATTTTCCCTTTTGAGGGAGAAAAAAAACGTTCCATCAAACCCAAGCACGTTGACTTCCCCCCACCCGAAGCTCCAACTAACGCAGTTACTTTCCCAGGAGGAATGCTGAACGAGGCATCGTTCAAAGAGTCATTCGAGGATGATGGGTAGCAAAATGAAACACGATAAAAAGTAAAAGATGGACAAGGAGAAATGCCTCCCTCTTTGTGGCAAGAAGAAGGAAGACTCCTAGGATGAACTAGGGTTTCAAAGTCTCTAATTCTCTCGTCGCCTACAGCAGCTTCGCGCGCATATGAAATAAAACCAACAAATTGGCTTACCGAAGAAGAAAAGTAAGAGAAGTACATCAAGAAAACTACAAGATCGGAAAAGGCCATTGCGCCCGCAGCAACCTGCCAAGATGCAAACAAAATCGTTCCAATATTCGCAAGCTGCATCAAGACAGACGATATCGGAGAAAGAAAACCGGCAAGCAGAGACAATTTAAAGCCAGCTTTTGCAGCAGCCTCTATTTCGACTCCGAGAGATTTTTCCGCCGAGCTCCATGCGTTATAAGATCGCAAAACCCGATTCGTGAGAGCGAATTCCTGGGTTTTTACTGTAATACGCAAAAGAAGCTCCTGAACCTCTTTCCTGTAGCCCGACATCGGGCGCGATGCAACGACCGAAAAAAGCAAGGATAGCAATCCAAACCCCAACCCGATAACAAACGTCATGGGGGAAATGAGAACCAGGGCAACAAATGATCCGAAAAACACGAACAAGGACTGAACAAGAGAAACAAGCTGCCCAGGGAGTCTCTTAACCAATTCAGCATCACTTACAATGCGCTGAGAATACCAACCTGAAGGTCGAGCTTCCTGGCTCAAAACCGACAAAGCAAAGAACGAACGGGATAGACGGCCTCTTATTCGCTTAGCTAGTCCCTCGCCTATCTTGGCAATCAGAACCTGCTGGCCCATAGTCAATAGGGCGCTTGCAGCAAGAAGGATCAGCAGGATTATCAAGGGGTCGAAAGCATTTGCCCCTTCCTGTGCAGCCTGAATCAAAGCTCCACCATATTGGGGCTGAGCCAGCAAAATTATCTGCCCGAGTAGCCCCAGAGCCAAGCAAGCGACAAACACCCACCCCAAAGAAGGGACATACCTCTTTAATAAAACGATTATTGTTCGCATGGAATCGGACTCCCTCTATCGGAGAAAAAGACGACAAAGCAACCTCCCTTTTCTATTCCACGGCCTTACGAGCTAAAAGAACTTTTCCAGCGCTTACGCTTGGCAGCACCATCAGCATGGGAGATAGAACGACCGCAAAAGAAGGCGCGAAAATCAACAGCGAGGAAACTAAGCAGGCAGATAAGGGGAGGCTAACCGAACAAACGGCAGAAGCAATAGCCCCAGAAGATAATGCGCACGCCATGCCAACGATGAGCGCATTAAACGCATGGATGAACGACTCACATATCATCATTTCGAAGATCGATCTATGACTCGATCCACACGAAATGAACGTCCTTCCTTCAAGAACCCTGTCGTTTGCCGTCATTGCAACAACAGCCACAGCTCCAGCAACGCAAACTAAAATAGGGGCACCGAGAAAGGACAGCAGCTGTTCAGTGCTTATCCCGCTTGCTTCGATTCCCTGACCCCTCAGATAGACAACCAGAGCATCAACAACAGCAATGAGCCCCGCAACCAGCGAAATGCCTATTGCAATAGGCATTTGTATCGCCACAGATTCATCGGAATAGAAAAGTACCTTGCTCTGGGCAACCAGCCAGACCGGAGAGCCCCTCCAAGGAGCAACAGCCGTCCACGTTTTCACCACCCAAGGGAGCAACGGCCTCAAAACGACAGAGCAGAACAAAGCAACAACAAAGGGGAGGAATACAAGACAACTGATTCGAGCCAGCGGGTCTGATTCGACGGAAATTGCAATCAACGAAAAAAGGCCAACAACTAACAAGGCACAGACAACGATGCGGAAGGCGCCGATTTTCTTTCTATATGGCAATTGACCGCCCAGGGTTAAAAGAGGGGAAACATTCAGGGAAGAATGCACACTGCTCAACCCACCAAGAACAAACGCAAGGAGCTCAACGCAAGCGACCAAGGCGACAACCGGAAAATCAAGACAAGCCCCCAAACAAACAAAGACATCAAAGCAAGGAATCGCAAAGCCGAAAGCAATGAAACCCAACATCAAGCCAAAAAACGAAGCAATTGCTATCTGAACAAAAAAGCAAAGTCCTACATATCTCCTGCGCATGCCTAGCAACCGCCACACAGAGTAAGATGGCTCTTTTTTCTTTGCAACAAGTCGCGCTACAGAGGCAGATACGGGAATGGAAGCAATCCATGTCAGAAACAGTGTTGCGGTTCCCGCATTGAGCAGCTGCCTCGAAGCCGCCCCCTCTAGCCCATAAGACGAAGATATGAGCAAGGCGGACCAACCGCTAGCAACGCCACAAAAGAAGGCGACCAGAATAATACCCACCCAATCAAGCCATCTATTCCTTAAGTCAGAAATGAACAAACGCCACATGGTTACCCCTCCAGCAAAAGGGCTATTTCATGCGGGGCGGGATGGTTGAGCTCCGCAGCAACCATCCCATCTTTCAGAATCACAACACGATCGGAATAAGAAGCTGCCGTCAGATCATGGGTTACCATCACAACAGCACGATTACCCTGCTTCGATTCGCGACGCATTATATCCATCACCGCTCGCGTATTATCAACATCAAGAGATCCTGTAGGCTCGTCTGCAAATACTATTGGAGAATCAGTAGCCATGGATCGCGCTATTGCTATACGCTGCCGCTCTCCTCCCGACAATGAATCTGGATAGTCCTTTGCCTTATCGGCGATACCAAGGCCACTAAGCAAAGCTAGCGCATCTTTTTTCGTAGCTTTCTTTCCAGAAAGTCGAGCGGGAATCCAGACGTTATCTACGGCATTCAGCGATGGAATGAGATTTAAATTCTGAAATACGAAACTGACCAAACGCCTTCTGACTTCGTCTCTCTCTATAGTGTTCATTGATGAAATCAAGTTGCCATCAAGGGCAATAGAGCCCGAATCTATCTCTTCGAGGCCCGAAAGGCAGTTCAACAGGGTCGTTTTTCCCGACCCACTTGGGCCGACAATAGAAACGAACTCACCCACGTTAACCGAAAAGTCAATCCCATTCAGCACCCTGTTCTTCCGAAGCTTTTTTCCTTTGCCGTACATGAAAGACTTTTCTATTCCCCTTGCATCAATCAAGGCTGACATCGAAGAATCACGTCCTTTCTGCAATTGCCGGGCATGCGAAAGCATGCCCGGCACTATCTTTGCTTAGCCGCACCAAAGGCTCACAGAGCTGTTATCGCCATTGCACATAAAGCTAGCTCCAGATGCCCTAGGATCGATTGCATCGCTAGAGGCTTCGAGCGACTGAAGATCCAACATAGAACCCATTTCCTTCACCTCCTTCCTTGATTTGTGCGCATATTTATATCAATGAAGAGAAACGGGAAACCATCCAAAAGGATGCTCGACCGAAGACAGGAGAAATCCGATCAGCCCAGCGGAACCAGTTGAATAATCAACCGATAAGCAAGAACCACCATTTCCCAAGGCCCAAATTGGCCCCTCGAAATCTTGGCTTTGCTCCCGAAAGCAAAACTCCCCTATCACGTTCCTCACCATTGCTGAAATAGCATCAGCGTTTTCCTCCCCATCAATGCAGAGAAGTGCCGCTGCTTTGCCTAATAGCCCATGGAACAAGCCACCGTTCAGGGCAACGTATTCTTTGAGCGAAGAAGAAATAGCTTTAAGCTCATTTGCATATCCATCCGCATTGCATAAGGCAAGTGAAACCCCAATACCCGCAATGCCCTCAGATAAGTACCCAAAATCAATTCCCGAATAATCAACTGACAAAGAGCCATCAGGTTTTACATCGAGTCCCGAAAGTTCGTGTTCGAGGCAAACGTTAGCCAAGCGATTCCACTCAGCCGATTGCTCGACAAAGCATGCAGCCAACTCATGGCAAGCCAATGCCGCACCAGACCAGCCATCGAACAATCCAACGGCATTCCCGGTTTCCGCGCCATCACTTACTGGTTCGAGATTCTTCAATACGGAATCTCGCAAAAAATCAGCAGATTCTCCAAGGAGTTTTCTCACCTGGGGACAGCCGCAATCTGAATTGATTTGCAAGAGAGAAAGAACCGTTCCAGCAATTCCGCTTCTTATCGAAATATCATCAGAGGGACCATACGGTAAAGAAAGAGGAAGCAGACCTATTGCCTTTTCACAATATCCAAGCTGCGAAAAAACGCTTGCTATTCCCACTGTTCCACGAAGCAGTCCATGAAAATGCAAAGAGATTTCGCTTTTCAAAAGCTTCGTCGTGATCCATTCAACATCAGAGGAAACATCAAGCCCAAAACGACCAAGCATGAGAGCAACGCCCGCAGCGCCAGTCTCTATGTCCAATCGGCCTAAAGGCCCATGCAAGAATTGTGTAGCATCACCAGGATAGAGACGGCCCTCCGAATCATCGGGCCTTCTCGATTTTGCAATTCCTGCAGCCAAACGCTGCGCAAAGCTGCACGAATCGATTTTTTCACTCCCAACCGGCACCAAGCCAAACGGGGAATCAAATATACGGGAAGCCATACAAGACAATTGCTCTTCCAACATGTCCTTAACTGAAGATGGAAAATGCTTATCTATAAGAGGAAGCCGCTCATAAAGAGAGCGTGGAGAGAAAGAGCTACTCCAAGAAGGCCAAAAGAGATAGGACAAAACACATGCCAAGCCGAATTCGTCCCTCTCTTTATTGGCGCATTTGCAGAGCGGAGAAAAACCAGGCATCCCCAAGCACGCCGAATCAGCCCCATCGATATCGCTACATGCCTCAAAATCGATAAGGCTTACTGCAAGATTTTTATCAACGATGAAGTTTTTTGGATTAACATCCATCAAGGCAACGCCCGCGCCATGAACTGCATCCAAGAGGCCCAGCATTTGTCGAGCAATTACCAAGGCTCTCTCGGAATAGCGAAGAGCATCGTCCTCTCCAAGACGAAAAGGATAATTACTGGCAACCCAAGACTGCAAAGTGACCCCGGCACAATATTCCTCGACCAGAAATTCGTGTCCGCAAACTGTCTTATACGAGTAGTAAGAGGGAATCCCCTCAATTCCCTGCAGTCTGATGAGCATCGACCGCTCATGCCTTAAGCGTAGCACCGCATCGCAATCGAAAGAAGAATAGCCAGCATACGACCGAGCCTCTTTGGCCACAATCTCGCAACCAGTCTTGAGATTAACCCCACGATAAACCCCACCCGCATTGCTGAAATGCAGGCTTTCCAAAATTGAATAAGGAGCGAAAAGAAGCTCAAATTCATCTGATGGGTTGATACGAGCATCGACCTGTTTCTTTATGCCAAAGGGGACGGAAACAAAATCAGGCAAGACGAAGAATGGCTTTCTCTGATCTTCAGTCAGAGAGCCATCCGGCCTTCGCATTGCCAGCCTGGAGACGCCCTTTCCATCTTCTTCCAAAAGATATCGAAAACCACCGTAGCGGAAGAAAACCGGAGCTTCCTTGTATCTGATGTCAGACAACACATAGGGACCATGGAAATTCCCCAAAAGACCTTCTAACTCTTCCAAAAGAGCAAGGAAGTCGCCAACTGACCCTGGATAGATTGTTATAAATTTGCCCGAAGAGGACCTATTTGCATTCTTACCGTTCAGTCTCAGAAAGCTCCCATACGATACCAAATGCTTGAAAGCAACTCTCTTCTTGACTAAAAAGCCACCCACAACATCGAGCAGCAATTGGGCTTCCGTGGGACATGAGCTTAGGTGGATCTTCCATCCCTGATCAGGCAAGTTCACCTTTGCGGGAAATAAATACCTCCAGGTTGAATCAAGCTGACACGCCCAATCCGAAGGGACTTCGCAAGAAAAAGACTCTGTATTTTTCGCCTGAGCATACTCTTCGAAAAATGGCGAATCCTTGGCAATATGAAGCATTCTGTAATTGGTTAAGTTATGGTAACCATGCCTCATAAAAGCCTCCCTAATGGAAATAATATATTAAGAAGTTAACTGTTTCTTTTAACTTCTTAAAGTTAAGCATTATTTACTAGTACTTAGAGAGAAACCGATGATAGGCGGTTGACCTGAACGGTAAGCGGTTTTGAACATAAAAAATGGGCGCTGGTGAATTCCAGTGCCCATCATCAAGTGCAATAGCATCTATTGACTATGATACTTTTTATACTCCTCCAAAAAGGTCTCACCGTATCTTTTTTCAGCCTCTTCATCGCTAAGATACTCAAGTAAATCACCAGGTTGGCAATCGAAAACCTCACAAATCCTATCAAGACTGTCAATTCTTAACGCACGAATTTTCCCGTTTTTTATCCTCGATACCGTCTGAACCGTGCATTCAAGCTTTTCTGCCAGCTCTACGGATTGCATCTTTCTCGAGGCAAGCAATTTGTCCAAGTTGAACACTATAGCCAAAAATATGCCCCTAAACCGTATCGTCCGACAACTGCTGCAACAATGCTCCGTATTTAAACACATATGACAGAATAAAGCCAATAACCGAAGCCACCAAGGTCGAAATGCTCAGATCCGCCACCACTCCATCCCCTTGCTTCGCCAAGCCAATTCGCATAACACCAAGAGAATAACCATCAAAAGGAATCACGGAGACAACCGCCTGAAGGACAAAACTGGCAAGCAGCAAAAAACTCACTACTTTAATTTGCCGAGAAGTATGCATAGTGAACGGACTGCTCCCATGGCGTATCGAATTGCAAATACTTCCAATTACGTAAAGGATATAAATGTTTATGAAAGCAGACACCGCAACAGGAACAGCGTAAAGAAGATGACAGACCAAGTCACACAAACCAACTTGTGAGGTTACCAAGGAAACGAAAAATGCGACAAAGAGCAAACTCCATCCAATGACGAATGTCGCCATAACGACTCGCAAGGCAACATACAATGGCTTTGCGATATTCTCCAGGCGAAGTAAAGAAGCCCTTGCTTCGTTTGATTCCCCAAACAACTATGTCTTCCTTCCGTTATCAGCAGTCCAACTTCGGCTTTTTGAGAGGCAAACTTTGAAGGCCAATGGTCACGCAGCCATTAGGAAGCCCTATATTCAAGCAACTTGAAACTTGTTGATTTGGAATGGAATAAAAAAGCATTCTATCTCCTTAACTAATTAATAAAAACTATTAACTAATTATTGCTTACTATCACCAATAAACTATGTCCATAATTGCTCATGTTAACGGTAGGAATCAATCGGTTACGCATAGAATCTTCTAAGCAAATCGCCAAGCAGACCATAAAATTTTTTGGCTAAGGCGCAATACGGATCACAGGATCGGACGTCACCATAGGCATACAATGAACGGGCACGGCAGCCTCCGCCGCATAAATACTTCATGCCGCAATTCGAGCATCCTGAAATTGATTCAACGTCCAGAGTCGAAAAGGGTGAATTATCAATTTTTTCTTCGACATCCGCAAGACTATCCTTCAACAAGTTCGCAATGGTATAGCCATCAAACTGCAACATATGACAGGGATACAGGAGCCCCTCATGGGATACGCTTAAGCAGGTTCGGCCGGCACCGCACCAACCTCTTGCCGAAATAGAACCGTTCAAATTAAAGCCACAAGAAAATGCATTTTGACCGGCGTTCTCTATCAAGATTTCAGCCAAGCGCTCAAGCGCATTATCGTCGGGAATAAGCCTCTTCGAATGCTTATCATCAGCAGTACATGACAGCAGACTAAAGTTGATGCCAACATTCAAAGAGCGAGCTAACTCAAAATATGAAGGAATATCCTGAATATTAAAAGCGTGAATCGTCGCTATGATATGAGCGTTTATCCCTTCTTCTTCAATCGCAAGGATGCTCTTTTTTAGATCAGCAAACCGCTGATATCCACGGATATACGATTCGGAACTAGAAGAAGAGCCATCAAACGAAACAGCAATTCTATCCACAGCACCAGACAACCTTTGAAGGATCTCTCTCTCTTTATGCTGGTTCCATTCGTTATTACAGAAACGCTCCTTATACCCTTCGTCTTTGCAAAAGAAACAATATCGGGCAAGTCTTTCCGCAAAAAAGGTTCCCCGCCTGAAATAACCAGACTATCGACATTCAGCCCCTTCAATTTCGTAAGAATGACTTCGATATCCGCAAGAGGGAGATCGGGCGAAGCATTACGTTTCGAATTCACGGAATAGCACCCGACGCAATTCAAATTGCATCTTTGTGTCACATGAAGATATGCAGATCTTGATAGATTTCCATCGTGCTCTTCTCGAAAGAATTTCCCTTCGCTCAAAGCGCTACAGAACTCAGGAGAAAAATCGTCCGTAGATAACTCCTTAGACCCAGCCTCGAACGCATCTCTGCAAACACGCTCTTCGGCAGAATCTAATCCGATCACTACCCCAGTTGCCAAATTTCCGAGAATCGGAAATTTGGCATAATCAAACATAACAACACTATCTGAAAACTTCATGCGTCCTCTTTCACTGTAACCCCAGCAAAGCAATAGCACACGAAGCCCTTTCCGTTGCTCGAAAGCCGTCCAAAGTCCATATCAAAGCGTAAGCGGAAAACATATAGGATGCACAAACTACCGAGCAGACCAGTACCGCCACCGTTGCGCAAAGACAGCACACCTAAGAGCAAGAGCAGGATTCCATCACCGCCCATGGTTCCACCCACAAAAAGGCTGAATGCTCAAAGGCGACCACCACTCCTTCTGGCGAGCACAAAGACATTGCCGTAGTCAAGTGGCCGAAAAGCCCTTCGGGGCTGATGTGACGTCCGACGAATCCGACTTGCAGGCCATCGCGCCCAACGACGACATAATCACCTTCGCGCAAGACGACACCAAAGTGGAGTACAAACAGCAAGGACGTCCATTACTCAGGTATCACCAACAAGGAGCTGCCTTTCTCCGTTACCTAAGGCCGTAAGTTGAACAATGAAACTGTGGACCCTTCAGTGCTGAAGAACGTTGCCGGCAATGAAGCTTCCTTGGACTACGAGAACAACACCGCCACCACGGTAAACGTAGACGGCACTTCGCGCAACGTAAAAGAGCCGTACGTTATGGCTTCCTTTGCTTCATTCGATACCGAGCATCCCAAGATCATCAAGGTTAAGAACGACAAAGGCATGAATCAGGACGGCTCGTTCGTCGCCGTTGTCCTGGCGATGCCTGGCTTGACACAATCACCCCAGCTCGACAACATGGTTGATCTACCTGAAAGCGTCACCTTTCTTCCGTGCATTCGGGT
>ERZ780162.2918-NODE-2918-length-10194-cov-9.645724_pt1 | contig 10194 bp, 8 predicted proteins | sample MGYA00511474_ERZ780162 | MGnify/ENA primary metagenome ERZ780162 (study PRJEB29588, sample SAMEA2143633) | human gut metagenome | biome: human gut; feature: human-associated habitat; material: faeces | place: Denmark | collected 2008/2010 ...
CATCGCCCCCGGTACGCTGCGGGAGGGCGACTTTGCGGAACTGATGACCACCTTTGCCGACACCGACGGCCTTGTGGTTGACCTGCGGCAGTATCCGTTGGAGGACGTCCGGTATCTGCTGCCCGAGTATATGAACCCCGCGCCGACCGAGTTCGCCATTTTTGAGGTGCCGAGCCTCGTCGACCCCGGGCGTTTTTTCCGGATGCCGGTGCGCAGCGGGGCCGGGTCGATGGCCGCGATGGGGAGGGTCGACGCATCACAGACCTTCCCGCGGTACACCGGGCGACTCGTGGTGCTCATCGATGAAGACACCAAGAGCTATGCGGAGTTCACCGCCATGTCGCTGCGGCAGATCCCCGGCGCGGTCGTCGTGGGCAGCGCCTCGGTGGGGGCGGACGGCGATGCCATCCATATCCAGATGCCCGGCGGATGCGACACCCCCTTCACGACGATGGGGGTGCTGACCCCTGAGGGCGAGGAAACCCAGCGGGTGGGGCTGCAGCCCGACGTGCTCTGCACCCCGACGGTGGCGGGAATCGCCGCGGGCCGGGATGAACTACTGGAAAAGGCGGTGGAACTGATCGAAGCCGCCTGAAACCCCGGCTCCCGGGGAAATGCAAACGATAACGGAAGGAGACCCGTGATGAAACTCTGGCATGGATTCCTGCTGGCGGCGGTGTATCTGTTTCTGGGCTTCCAGTGGGCCGTAGGGATGGGCATCCCGCCGGAGGCGGGCAGCCTGGCCTTTTCCGGGCTGCTCACGGTGGTGGTGGCGGCGGTGCTGCTGGCCTTTCTGCCAAAGGCAGAGCGCCGAGCCCTGTTCCGGGTGCGGCTGCCGCTGCTGCCCTGGGTGCTGGTCATCCTGGCGGGAACACTGCTGTACTGCCAGCTGTCGATTGTGCTGTCCTATCTGTTTTCCTACAGCGGGGGCGGCGTCTCCCTGTACGAGGGATCGCTGCCAGTCCAGGTGCTGGGCTTGGCGGTGCTGGGACCCATCAGCGAGGAGCTGATCTTCCGGGGCGGCTTGACCCAGGGCCTCTGCCGCTGGCTCCCCTGGCAGGCGGCCATTGCCATCTCGGCGGTCCTCTTTGCGGTGGGTCATATGCGGCCCCTGTGGCCCCAGGTCTTTCTGTTCGGGCTGGTGCTGGGGTATCTGTGCTGGTACACCGGTTCGCTAGCCTATGGAATGCTGTTCCACATGCTGTACAACGGCAGCACGATGCTGCACCACACCAGCTGCGCGCCGCTCATCCTGTGGAACTCGGCGGCTGGCATCGCACCGACCCTGCTCATTGTGGCGGCGGGGCTGGCGCTGACTTTCTGGGGCGTGCGGGGGTTCACGCGCTGCGCCGACCGACTGGCAAAGGCGGACTGAATCCAAAGAAAAACGTACGCATATTCTTAACATATAAGAAAGCCCGTCTCATTGAGCTATGAGACGGGCTTATCGTTTGTTTGCAGATGTTAAGTATTAATTGTAAAAATGATGAAATCTCATGGGATGAGCATTAGGAGCGCATTAGAGGACCGGGGCGATATCTGAACAGTATACGAGAAAAATATGTTGAAATAACGTGACAAACCTTGACAGGTATACTACTATGCGATACGATATAGTAAAGAAAACTCATCCCGGGAAAGTTACGAGTTTGATAGTGTGATGTTCTATGTAATTGAATACGGAAGGAGGGAACCAATGGGAAGCCAAACACAGTTTGTGAAAGGCGTGCTGGAACTATGTGTCCTTCAAATTATCTCTAAGGAACCAACTTACGGATATGCGATTTTAACAGAGCTGCAAAAATCCTCATATTCGGACTTGACTGAAAGCACTCTGTACCCACTATTATTTCGCCTTGAGCAACATAAGGACGTCACTGTAGAACGTCGTCCCTCACCTAACGGTCCTAGTCGCAAATATTATACGATAACAAAGCATGGCCGTGAAACACTCTCGGAGTATTGGAAAAGCTGGCAACAGGTTTGTGAATTGGTATCCACTGTCTTTCAGAAAGGAGCACCTTATGAATAGCTATCTTGCGCTTCGCAAAGCCAACAAAATGCGCTATGCGATGGTTTCGGAAACAAGCCAAAAGCAAATACGGGACATGGTACACTATCTGCAGGTGGTGAGTTGGGATATTTCTGGTGTAGAGGCAATCAAGAGCGACCTCATTGACATGGCAATTCAGGCAAATAAAGAGGGAAGGGAACTTTTCTCTCGGCCGGAGGAAGCATCATCCTTCGCGGCGGAAATGAAGAAGCAGTGTGCCACGCCAAACTTCCGGAATCTTTTCTTCCTCCTCATCTGGTTTTTCCTGTACAATGCGGTCGGGTATCTGCTGTTGTATTTTGTGGATCAGCAATTGCTGGCGCCAATGGATACCAACTACCTCTTCAGTCTGGTAATTGGTACACTGTCCACCTATGTCCTATGGAAATATGTGATACGGCAAATCGCGTTTCCCATGAGAAAGCACCTACTTGTATTTATCGCGCTGCTGGTTGTGTATTCTGTGATTATGTATCTGTTGGCCGGGCTTTTGCACAGCTTCGTGCCACCAATTGTTGCTGTCAACATGAACTACCTGGGATGGAGTATAGTTTACTGGGTGATCTGTGTAGCCACCTTTTTGGCGCGTCTATACTTTTACGGGCATAACCCAGCTGTTGTGAGCAGAGTGTGAATGCTTTCTGACTCACTACTGTTGAACCGTTTGAAGTCGTATCGTGAACGGCATTAAAAGAGCCTATATAACGCTTTCTTAAAGGCTTAAGGAAAACGAGGAGATCAAATTTTGGATCTCCTCGTTTTTTGTGTGACTATGGATATGAAAATTAGCTACTGCTTATTATTTGACACAATTCGAGATGCTGAATGTTATAATGTAATAAAATGTAAGAGCCTAGTTGACTCATCATAGCAATCAAAAATAGATGTTATTAGCAAAATTTGATGTTAAACATTGATTATAATCAAATAACTGGAGAGTGGAAAGAAAGCTGGAGAAAAAACTATGTTTAGAGGTGTACCCATTAAGGTAATTTATCTCTACGGTATAAAAAGTTGAACAAGGAGCAACCGATCAAACGGTTTGCTCCTCTTTTTTTTCGACATTATTCTGCGATCTTTTACAAATTGTTACATTTTATCCCAAAATATTTCGTTGGTATGGAAATTGGGGAGGGACAGTTTGTAAAAGGTCGCTTTTCTTTTTTTCTTGGCAAAGGGGTCCGCCGTTAGCATTCTCCTTTTGATGAAAGCTAAAACTAGTGGAGGATCTTATGAAAACAATCGATTTGAAACGATACTACCCAAATCCGGAACTTTACGAAGCAAGCAACATGGTTGATGTGTCTGATGAAGTGGCCAATGTGATGGAACAGTCCTTGCATGATGAAAAAAGTGCTTACATGAGGAGCTACCGTGCAAAAGCGTACTACTCATTGGATTATGGTAACGGCGTTGAAAACTATGTCGTTTTTCATGAGGAAACGCCAGAAGAAATTTATGAGAGAAAAATGACGATACAACAACTTAATGAGGCGCTTTCTAGGCTCCCAATCAAACAAGGACAACATATCTATGCTTACTATTTTCTAGGAAAAACCTGCAAAGAGATCGCTGTAGCAGAGCATATATCAACCCGAGCAGTACAAAAGTCTCTGAAGTGTGGACTAAAAAAACTTGGAAAACTGCTAAAAAATAATTTCTGAAAAGAGGTTCGTTTTTTGATGATTTTTGTAATTATTAATGAGAGGTGTATTTAGGCTTCCCCCAAAACATCTCCTGCACCTTGAAAAGTAAAAATCCGGCATTTCAGCTACATACAGCCTGTCTGGCCGCAACCCACGGAGCGACGGTCAGCACGGACGGGAATACCGCCAAGATACTACGCTAGGGTGAAAGTGAATTCTCCAGCGAAAGTGGAGCGATCAATATTCGCCGTCACGGTGAGGATGGAATCTCACCAATGCGATGAAAGGACAGGTAATCATGATACGCCCCTCAGTGCTATCGCAAGACTGCAGAGGGACTGCAAAAGTAAGCAGGAAGTGGGAGCGTTCCAAACGCCATGTTGAAATGCCGCCTAGCATCCGGGAAGTAGTGTCGAAAAGGGTGCATAATTGATCTTAGAAACCACGGCGGTCACATTAAAGCAAGTGTTTGCTAAATGTGACCGCCATTCTTGTGAGATTAATTTGCATTGATACAAGGATCTGAAAAGGAGGTGCCAGGATTCATGAAGTACGTCGAATCTTCTGCTGAAAAAACGCCGGAAACGGATATTGAGATTGAAAAAGTAGTGTTACCCCAGGTTGTCAGCATCAAGAAGGCAAGCGAAATTATGGGGTTGCCACCCTACTATCTTCGCCGCCTTTGCAAAGAGGTTCCCGGTCTGGCTTTCCAGTCTGGAGTAAAGTGGTACATCAATCTTGGGCGTTTGGCCGCCTATTACAATGGCCAAAAGGAAGAAGAATAACACGATCATTCGTGTATGTCAAGGCTGTCGTTGGCTGAAACGACAGCCTACTTCTTTTGCCAGATAAGGGGTATAGTTGAGGCATCAAAAACAGTAGGAGGTAAGAAAATGGCATCTGTTAAATTGATGACCCCGCAGAACAAACCGCCGTATTTCAAACTGACGGCCAACATCTTGGTTGATGGCAAGGTAGAGCGGCGCTACTCCCGCTTTGATTTTGACCCCCAAAAACTGAGAACCGCAAAGACCAGGACCGCAGCGGCGACTGCCGCAGCAATGGAATTTGAAAAGCATGAGCAGGAACTTGTGTATCAGGCGAAAAGCGACGCCAATAAATCCTTTGTGGAAGTGGCAAAAGAATACATATTGGATAATAAAGCACGCCTAGCACCTTCCGCCAGACTCCGTGGGGACTTTGACAGCCGCAAAAACAAAGCCAATACGACCCGGAACAAAGAAAACTACCTCAACCGTATCATCAGCGTATGCCCCTGGTTTGCCGATAAACCTGTTTCCCAAATCACCAAGGCCGATTACAAAAGGCTCATGGAGGAAATTGATAACGATGGCATCAGGATACATGAAAAGGCATTTCTCCTTCCTGAAGCAAGGAAATACAAAACAAAGTCCTTTAACAAATTGGCTGTCGGCCATGACATAACCGCCTACACAATGGCAGAAGCCTTCCGTGGTAAACATGTTTCAAGACACTCAGCAGAAGAAATTTCCAAAGCGCTAGGTGTTCAGTTGGAACAGGCTTTCCGTATTGAAGGTACTGAAACGACATTGACCCGCAAAACCCTTCGAGAGTATGCTCTGTTTGCACGTCAGGTTTTACAGTTTGCCAGTGATCAATACGGTACGGTACAACCGGCGTTTACCCTTCCGGCACGGGGAACACGTCCCCGCTTTGTGGACTGTCTGCATGAGGATGAAGTAAAACGGTTACTGAACTATCTTCCCAATTGCAGTATGCTTGAGCAGACAATCGTACAAGCACTCCTCAATACCGGAATGCGACGTGGTGAGTTGGCGGGCCTTACATGGGAAGATATAAACTTCAAGCAGTGTACGGTTCATGTGTATAAATCTCTTCTGGTTTTCGATGAGTTTGGATACCAACTGACCACAACCAAAGAATCCAACGACCGGTACATAGACGTAGCACCTGAATTTATGACCTTTATGAAAAGGTGCTATGAATTATGGAAATGTCAGCGCAAGATGATGGGAGCCAGCTGGCAAAACTCTATCGAAAAGAAACGCTGTAAATACCCTGATTCCCTCCGAGCGCTGGCGGGCAACAATTTTGTGATCTGCGATGATCATGGTTGGCCGCTCAATCCGGACAGTTATGCTTGCATCGTCAAAAGAATCGGAGACAAAGCCGGTATCCGGCATCTCCATCCCCACATGTTCCGACACACTTTCGTCAGCATTCTGATGTCCAACCCTGACATTGGTGTTGCCACAGTAGCTGCTGAAGCAGGCCATGCCCAACCCAGTACAACCCTGATGATCTACACTCAGCAGTACAAAAAACGCCAAGAATCAATTCGCAGCCAGCTCAGCCGTGAATTGTACGGAGCATAAAAGAAGAATGTGCCTCGTCATTAAAAAATGACGTAGGCACGTTCTTTTTGGTGGGCCAGGCAGGGTTCGAACCCGCGACCAAGCGGTTATGAGCCGCCAGCTCTGACCAGCTGAGCTACTGGCCCGTAAGATATACTATTGAACTCCTAAAACACCATCTCGTAGCCAATCCGTAGCCAAAACGGTGTTTTTAGAAGGTATCGCAAAATAAAATGACGATATATCGTGATTTCAAAAAGATATTTTGGTTAAACTAACAGGTTATGAGCCGAGAGTTCTAACCACTGAACTAATGTCCCGCACAGTTGTATTTTATATTATAGCAGAATTTTCTCCCCTTGCCAAGAGGTATGTCCCCTTTTCTTTGCATACAATGGCGGTAAAAGGGGGCGTTGATTCATGCGGCGCAGGGGGTTCTTTTGGGCGGTTTTCCTGCTTATCATTTACTTTACAGCACCGTTCTGGGGGTGGCGACATAGCGGTTTCGCCCCCATCACTGTCCCCGATACCACGCCTGTGCCCTCGCCCACCGCAGAGCCTGCAGCCAGCCAGCCCTACCATGCCGTATGGGTCAGCTATCTGGAGTGGCAGCAGGTAGACTTTTCCTCCGCGCAGGCCTTTTCAGCAGATATTGCCGCCATGTTCGACAATATCGTTGATCTGGGGGCCACCGTGGTGCTGGTCCAGGTGCGCCCCTTTGGCGATGCCCTCTATCCCAGCGACTACTACCCTTTCAGCCATCTTTGCACCGGCACCCAGGGGCAAGGCCCCGGCTTTGACCCACTGGCCCTGCTGGTGCAGGCGGCCCACGCCCGCGGCCTGCAGCTGGAAGCCTGGATCAACCCCTACCGGCTGCAAAGCGGCAGCATGCCTCTACTGTGTGCCCAAAGTCCCGCCCTGCTCCACCCGGAGTGGACCAAAACCACCTCCACCGGCTTATACCTAAACCCCGCCAGTGCCGAGGTCCGCGCTTTCATCTCCGATGCCGTCGCCGAGCTGTGCCATAACTATGACTTAGACGGCATCCACTTTGACGACTACTTTTACCCCACCACCGACCCTGCCTTTGACGCTGACGACTACGCTGCCGCAGGCACAGCTCTTTCGCTGGACGATTGGCGGCGGCAAAATGTCAACGCCCTGATGGCCCTGTGCTACCGAACCGCCCACCAGTACGGTGTACGGTTCGGTGTCGCACCCATTGGTGACCCGGACCGCAGCTACGCCGACCAATACAGTGATGCCGCCCTATGGCTGGCACAGGGCGGCTATGTGGACTATCTGATGCCCCAGCTGTATTGGGGGCAAAACTACACCAAAAATGGCAGCACAGCCCAAAGCCTGTGCCAGCTGGCCGCGCGGTGGGCAGCCCTGCCCCGGGCCGAGGACGTTACCCTGGCAGTCGGGCTGGGGGCCTACCGCATCGGCGATGGCGACGGCAGTGACACCCCCGGTGAATGGTCGACCGGCCACAGCCTGGCCGACCAACTGGCCGCACTGAACACACTTGGCATCGATTACATTGGGCTGTACCGTTACGATTCTCTATTTAACAACACCGCCTATCCCACCCTGGCCGCGGCCGAGCAGGACAGCGTGGCGCAAATCTGGCGCGGCGACTAAACTCAGCAGCCCGGGTGGGTGTTCAGCCGGTAGCCGACCTTAAACACGGTCTGTATCTCCTTATCCAGGCCCAGCTTGGTGCGCAGACGGTTGATATGTACATCCACCGTGCGGCTGGCGCCCACATACTCGTAGCCCCAGGCCGTGGTCAGCAGTTCGCCGCGGGTCAGCGCCAGGTCACGCTTGCGGATCAGCATCTCCAGCAGGGCATATTCCCGCGGGGTCAGCCGCACAGGCTTGCTGTTTTTCCACACGCGGCGGGCGGTCAAATCTACCCGCAGGTCATTGAGGGCAAACACCTCATTGCGCCGGGCCGCTGCCTCCTGAGCCGCTTTTACGATCATATCTTTCGTCATGGCTGTTTCCTTTCGTTGTTATTTACTATATATAATAACGACAGATGTTTCGGATTTGTTACAATTCCGGCCATTTTTTTATTTTCCCCAGCCATTTGTTGATTATTTGGGCCTTTTCCCCCGGGTTTCCTACACTTTTCAACATAGTTTTCCCCAACCGTGTTGAAAACTTGTATTTTACGTTATATCGTACAATAGCCAAAATTACACCTTTTTCCTGTAGAAATCACTACCAGGTTTTCCACAAGGGGGATGGACTTTTCCCCTGCTGATTCCGAGCGTTGCGGCGAGTTTTGCAAAGTTTTCCACGGAATAAAAGGTTCGTTGTACCAGCAGTTTTTTGTTGTTTCCACAGGATTCAACCGTGTTTTCAACATTTTCAACATAGTTTTCCACATTTCCAATGTGTAAAAGAATGGATTCTTGTTGAAAACCCGGTCGAAACTGTTTAAAACTCATAGTTGTAAATAAATTGTAACAGATTTTCACCATCTGTCTAATGGCTCGTTTTCCGCAAAACAAAGGGATTTTTGCACTTTTTGCTAATATTTCAAAGTCCATTCATATGTCGTTCAAAATTTTAGTCCATGCTATAGAATGTACAAGAAAAGGAGGATCCCCTATGAAAGAGACCACACCGCCAAAGGACCCTAAAAAGAAACTTTGGATTGGTTATGCCGTTATTATCGCGATTTTGTTTGCCTGCAACCTGTTCCTGTTCCCAGCCATGATGCAGGCCAAAGTCAAAAGCGTGAACTACAGCACCTTCCTGCAGATGCTGGAGAACAAGCAGCTTTCCACCGTCCAGATTGAAGATCAGCAGATCTACTTTGTGGATAACGAGAATAACTCCTACAAGACCAACGCCATCGCCCAGGATAACAACCTGGTCACCCGGCTGGAGGATGCAGGGGTCGAGTTTGGCACTGTCTACCAAAGTCCTACCATCTGGGACAGCCTGCTGAACCTGGCCATCTCGCTGCTTCCGATGATCCTGCTGTTCTGGTGGCTGAACCGCTACATCGGCAAAAAAATGCAGAGCATGGGCGGCGCTAACTCGATGCTGTTCGGCGGTGGCAAGTCCAGCGCCAAACAGTACGTGGTGGACGACAAGACCGGCATCAAGTTCAACGACGTAGCCGGTGAGGACGAAGCCAAGGAGAGCCTGCAGGAAATCGTCGACTTTTTAAACAACCCCCAAAAGTACGAGGACATCGGCGCCAAAATGCCCAAGGGCGTGCTGCTGGTAGGCCCTCCGGGTACCGGCAAAACGCTGCTGGCCCGCGCTGTGGCTGGCGAGGCCGGCGTGCCCTTCTTCTCCATCGCCGGCAGTGAGTTTGTGGAGATGTTCGTGGGCATGGGTGCCTCCAAGGTGCGTGACCTGTTCAAACAGGCGGGCGAAAAAGCGCCCTGCATCGTGTTTATCGATGAGATTGATACCATCGGCAAAAAGCGTGATGGTGCCAGCGGCCTGGGCGGCAACGACGAGCGTGAGCAGACCCTGAACCAGCTGCTGACCGAGATGGACGGCTTCGACGCCACCAAGGGCGTTGTGATTCTGGCCGCCACCAACCGGCCGGAATCCCTGGACCCGGCCCTGACCCGCCCCGGCCGTTTTGACCGCCGCGTACCCGTGGAGCTGCCTGACCTGAAAGGCCGCGAGAGCATCCTGCGCCTGCACGCCAAAAAGGTCAAGATTGGTCCCGACTGCGACTTTCCCGTTGTGGCCCGCATGACCCCCGGTGCTTCCGGCGCTGAGCTGGCCAACATCATCAACGAAGCCGCGCTGTGCGCCGTACGCCACCACCGCAAGGCCGTGACCCAGTACGACCTGCAGGAGGCCGTGGACACCATCCTGGCCGGTGCGCAGAAGAAGAACAAGATCCTGAACGACAAGGAAAAGTGCATCGTGGCGTACCACGAGGTCGGCCACGCGCTGGTGGCAGCGCTGCAATCCCACAGTGCGCCGGTACAGAAGATCACCATCGTGCCCCGCACGTCGGGTGCGCTGGGCTTCACCATGCAGGTGGAGGACGGCGACCACACCCTGATGACCAAGGAAGAGATATTGGATAAGATTGCCACCTTCACCGGCGGCCGCGCGGCCGAGGAGCTGATCTTCCACTCCATCACCACCG
>ERZ780162.2921-NODE-2921-length-10192-cov-6.214462_pt1 | contig 10192 bp, 9 predicted proteins | sample MGYA00511474_ERZ780162 | MGnify/ENA primary metagenome ERZ780162 (study PRJEB29588, sample SAMEA2143633) | human gut metagenome | biome: human gut; feature: human-associated habitat; material: faeces | place: Denmark | collected 2008/2010 ...
GGTGCATGAAGCTCCAGTAGCTTTCCGGGTGGTCCTTGGGCAGGCCGCGGTACTCATCCAGATTGACGGTCGTCACCCCCGAAAAGTCGAGGTCACCCTTGTTGTACCACTCCACCAGCTGCTGGTAGGCACCCACCGGGGTGCCGCCGGTGGCCAGACCCAGCACGCAGTCGGGTTTCAGGATGATCTGCGCCGAAAGGATGTTGGCCGCCTTGCGGGACATGTCTGCGTAATCGTTTGCGCGAATGATCTTCATCGGTTCTCCGCTCCTTTGTTTTTACTTCAGCAGCAGCGGCAGAAAGCTGGTGCCGTTTTCCGGTGCCTTGCTGTGGAAATAGTCCGCAGCGGTCGCACCGACATCGCTGAGGGTCTTGCGGATCCCGATATTCTTGGGGGTGGAGTGGGCGCTGTGGATCATCAGCGGCACCATCTCACGGGTGTGGTGCGGGTGTCCGATGGTCGGGTCGTTGCCGTGGTCCGCCTGCACGATGAGGATATCGTCCTCGCCCAGGGCGTCGCGGATCTTGCCGATCCATTCGTCCGCCACCCGCAGGCGGTCTGCGTAGGCCGCGACATTCTCCCGGTGGCCGCACAGGTCCGTTTCCTGCACGTTGGTGCAGATGAACGCAGTCTCCTGCTCCTTTACGATCTCCAGGGTGCGCTGCAGCACGCTGGCCGTGTCCACCATGGGGATGCTGGTGCCGTAATTGTTCGTGACCACGTCGGCCACCTTGCCCAGCAGGAACACCGGCAGGCCGCTCTTGCCCAAAATCGTCGGGATCTGCACCTCCGGGTCAACGCCGTAGCCCATGTGGATGCAATGGTAGTCGTTGTTGTAAACGCCGCTGGCCGGGGCATTCACGCCGATGTAATCGCCGTGTTCCTCAATGGCATCCAGCAGGTTCTGCAGGTGCACGCCGCGCCCACCGAAGGTGATGACGCGGGGCACGACCGACACGCTGCGCACCAGATGACCGATCTTGAGCTCTTCCTCAAAATCAAGGTCGTCGATGGCCGCCGTGACGTTGAAGGCCTGACCCGGATCGCATTCCACATTGTCGGCCACGGTGCAGGCCTCGTTGACGATCAGCAGGCGCTTGCCGGATGTTCCGGTGTAATACCGGACATGGTAACCCGCATCCTCCAGCGTCTTTTTGATGAGTTCGATCTTATTGCAGATCGGCTCGCCGAAAGGCTTTGCCGGGCGGGTGCCCATGATCTCCTGATGGCCGAAGAAGGTGTCCGCACCATCGTGCATCAGCTCGGCACGGCCGAACGTTGCATCCGTCGCAAACGGCAGGCCGGGGAACTCCCGCCCCACGATGTTCGCCAGACCAAGGCTTGCCAGATTGGGCAGCTTCAGGTCCGGCGTGCGCTCAAAGATATGCACGCAGGTGTTGGCACCGCAGTCCGCAGGGCGCACCTGCGGCACATCCGGCATTGCGCCCACACCAAAACCATCCAGAACGATTACAACAAACTTTCCCATTGCGAATTATCCTTTCTGTCATTCCCGGACCGGTTCTCCCAGCGCAGAGTACAGGCCCGCCAGCTCCGGCTTGCCGGAGGACAGCCCTTTGACCACTGCCACCCGGCTCCGGGTCACAAAGAACTGTGTCCGGAACGCCATGACCGCCGCAGCCGAGACCGGACAGTTCTGCTGCAGTTCAAAATGATAGTCGATGCTGGAGTCGTCCGGCGGCAGCACCGGCACGACCTTTGCATTTTCCGGCGTCGTGCCCACCAGGGCGTTCTTCATATGGCCGCGGCGGTAATGCCCGCCGCCGTAGCAGTACGCCTTATCGCCCAGATTGTGGCTGACCTCCGAAACATACAGGTAGCCGGGGCGCTCCTCGGCATCCGGGTGGTCGGCATGATACGGTGTCGTTCCGGTCAGGCCGTGTCCCGGTTCCCCGTGGGTGCCGCCTGCCGCCGCGATCATCGGGATGCTGTGGGTGCAGGTGGCACTGGGCGTATTGAGCATCAGGTCCCGGTAGCCGCGGGCGCGCAGCATTTCGGCTGCGGTCTGCACGGTCCGGAGGTTGGGCATGGGCAGGATGTCCTGTGCCGCTTCGTCGTACAAAAAGCAAGGGAAGCTGCACACGCCGCCCACCTCCACATTCGGCATCGCCTCGATCGCACGCACTGCGCTGTCCAGTTCCTGCAATTCAAAGCCGCCGTACTGCCCGGAATACAGCATGTCGCCTTCTCCCAGAACACGGAGCATCAGCTTCTGGTGCAGGCCCAGCTCGGTGCAGACTGCGCTGATCTCGCGGGCTTTTTCCAGCGTGTACACCGTTACGATCACCGGCTTTGCGCGGAGGATCTTTTTCAGGGCCGCCCGGGGGATCTGGACCAGATGCCCTACGTTGCCGAGGGGGATCTGATTTTCCACCATCGTCAGCGCCTCGCGGAAGTCCACGCACACAGCGCCCACATATCCCATGTCGGTCAGCGCACGGGCGATCAGGGGGTTGCGTCCGATCTGCTTGAGCATGAAAAAGTTCTGCACGCCGTTTGCGTCGCCTGCCTGTTTGATGCTGCGGGCATTTTCCAGGATCGTGTCGTAATCCAGCAGATAGGTGTCCGGCAGGATCACGCCATTCTGCTGCCATTCAATGCCCAGACGCACCAACGGCTGGTTGCGCTCCATTACGGTCTTTAAAAACACAGGGCATCTCTCCTTTTCCTCTCATTTTTTCAGCGGTTCAGTTTTCCTCGACCTGCTCCATGCAGCTGCGCAGGATGCGGATGATGGTGTCCGGGCCGCTGCGCATGGGGTTGATGCGGATCATCCGGTGTTCAATGGTCGGGTCCTGCGCACGGAACGTTCCACTGACACGGTAGATCATGGGGGCAAACTCGTATTTGCTCTCGCTGCCCACCGGATGCGGCGCTGCGCCGAACTTCGGGGCAGCGTCCAGAATTTTTTCGGCGATCTCCTGATCAAACTCCACCAGCAGCACCTTGCTCTGCGCGTTTGCCAGGAACGCCTGCCGCACATGGGGGACCTCGCCGGCGTTCAGGCGGCGGACCAGCTCCTCGTTGACCTCGCTCTGGATGGCGAGCGCCACCGGCGCATAGATCAGGCCGCGCAGGGCCTCCATGGCTTCGTGTCCCTGCACCTGACTGCCGCCGGAATACTGCATCTTGTAGATGCGGTCGATCAGCTCCTTGCTGCCGATCACTGCACCGACGCCCTCCGGACCAAGGATCTTGAAGCAGGAGAAGGTGGACAGGTCGGCCCCCGCCTGGCAGCCGATGGCGTCCACTTTCAGGGCGGCGTAGTTGTCATCGGTCACCACCGGGATGCCCGGCAACGCAGCCTTGATGGCTGCGATCACGGCCTTGTAGTCGTAGCGGTCCTCCGGCTTCTGCCGGGTCAGCTGCACCAGGGCGCCGCGGATCTCGTCCTTGTGCTGCGCACAGACGGCCTTGAGCTGTTCCAGATCGTTGAAGTCCGCGCGGATGGGTTTCAGCCCCATGGCGTCGATGGTCACCTGCGTCGTCGTATAGATGGGCGAGGTGTGCACCAGAATGGCATCCCCCGGTTTCAGGCAGGCGGTCAGAGCCCAGCGGATCGCGCCCGTGCCGGAGCCGCGCACAAGCAGCGCCGCCGGGGCATCAAAGGTGTCGGCAAAGACCTTTTCCACCTTTACCGTGCAGCGGGGCTTGTTCAGCCCTTTCACCACGCCAAGGTCGCCCAGCGAGAGGACTTCCTCTCCCTGAAAATTGCGGGTCACTGCGTCAATGACCTTGAACTGGAGCTGTTTTGCCTGTTCCAGCGAGATAGAATGCAGGGGATAGGTTTTCATTGTCAATTCCTCGAATCCTTGTTATTTCTGTCCTTTGTAGATGCGCAGTGCATTGCGGTACAGCAGGTTCTCCCATGCGCGGTCCGGCACGCCTGCCTCGCTTGCCAGCGGAGCAAAGGTGTCCAGCAGGTAGCTGTAGCCCACACCGCCCCGGTCTGCAAAGTTGCTGCGGCGGGTGATGTCCATGCTCATGACGATCTGCGTGTCGTACCCTTCCGCACAAAGGCGGCTGAGCCAGTCTGCACGGGAGACATCGGGCTGGTAGTTGCACTTGCCGATGGTGTCGAACGCAATGTTGACCCCCTGATCCAGCAGGCGCTTCATGTAATCCAGATCGGCCGACAGGTCGATGTGGCTCAGCACCACCCGGCTCAGGTCAACGCCAAAGCTCTTGAAGATCTCCAGCTGCTCCAGGCCGCGCGTGCCCAGCGTTGTGTGGGTGCAGATGGGTGCCCCCGTTTCTGCATGGGCGCGGGATGCCGCACGGAACACCTTGGCCTCCGTCTCGGTGATGTCCTTCGAGGTGCCGATCTCGCCGATGACGGTCGCCCGGACACCGGTGCCTTCAATGCCCTCGGTCAGTTCCTTCACCATGATGTCACACAGCTGCTGTTCGGTCAGCGTATAGCACTCCGGCGGGAGAAAAGGCTCCTTGTAGTAGCCCGTCGCGTGGGTGATCTCCACCCCCGCCTGTGCAGCCATTTTCTGCACATAGGCCACGTTCCGGCCCATCCCGCGGTTGGTCTGGTCGATGATGCCGACCACACCGTGTTCCGCCAGCCGCCGGTATTCTGCCGCGGTCGCGTCAAAATCATCCAGCCTGCAGTCGATGTTCTTCTTCGGACCGGACAGGTCGATCGTCGTATGCTCGTGCGCATACAGAATCTTTTCAGGCAGTTTCAAAAGGATTCGCCTCCTGTATTGTTTCTTAACCAGAGCCGCCTCCCGACGCAGGCCGGGAGGCGCTCATTTTATCCGGGGATCAGGCGGCAGGGGTGTACAGAGACAGCAGGAACAGCACGTTTGCGATCAGGCCGACCAGGATCGCGCCCAGAGGACCGACCGCCATGGAGACCAGAGGCTTCTTGCTGCACTTGTTGATGCACCAGAATGCCACGATGATGAACAGACCCGTCGTGGGCATGATCGCCTGAGCAGCCAGGATGCCGCCGATCAGCAGGGCGATGTCGATGACGTAGCTCATAGCGGTACGGATGTTGTCGCCGCAGCGCTTGATGCCGGGGAACTTGTCCAGACCCTTTGCGATGACGTTCAGCAGCAGGATTTCCACGCAGATGCAGGCTGCACCGGCGATCAGGGCGATAAAGGGGTTGGGGATCAGCAGACCGATCACAAAGACGAAGGTCATGCCGGCCGGAGCGTAGACGCCGGTGGTGATGGCGGTGGTGGCAACCAGCGGGATAAAGCCGATGGCACGGGCCAGAGCGGTCAGACCTGCGTTGACGCGGTCACCCTCGGCCAGCAGGCCCAGGCTGATGGGGTCACCGGCCATGATGCTCATGCTGGTGCCTGCTGCGATCAGGCCGCCCATGAGGGCCAGAACCGGCATATACTTGCGGATGCGTGCGACCTTGTCGGCAAAGATCTGGGTCAGCATTTCGTTGGAGTTCTGGTCGTTGCCTTCCTTATCCATGGCAGCGAACACCAGCATGATGATCATACCGGCCAGCAGGGCCATACCGTCCTTGTTCAGGCTGATCGTGTGCTCGGCGTCCAGTGCGATCTTGCCGTAGGTCTCAACGATCTGACGGACCAGCAGGGTCACAACGGCGGTGATGATGCCCTTGGCAGCGCCGAACTGCAGGGCAACCGTCACAGCCGGGAAGATGGCGAAGGCCAGCGTGATACCGGCAGAGACCTGGCCCAGGCTGCCCAGGAAGTTGACCGGCAGCAGGTTGAACAGGTCGATGATCACCTGCAGGCCGAACAGCAGGGCCACGCCATACACAGCGCCGATGACGCCGGAAACGATCATGCCCTTTTTGGTGTCCGGGCACCAGGTGCCGATGATGTCGGTGGTGAGCAGGATGCAGTGGATCAGGATGATGCTTGCAGCAATGGACGTGGGCAGGCCGTAGCCGATGACCAGACCAAAGCCGATGGCAAAGCTGGTGGCTGCCAGAGCCTTGCGGTCCATGCGCTTTTCCAGATACTCCGGCAGGACCGGGCGCAGGCCGTCGTTGAACACGGCGATGCTCTGGTTTGCCAGGATCGATGCCAACGCACCAACTGCCGCGATGATAACGTAGCGCAGAATGGTTTCCATATGTAATCCTCCTTATTTGACGATTCGGATCAGAAGCCCAGACCCTTGAGAATGATCGGCACGACCTTTTCGATGTGCTGATCCGTAAAGCCGTATGCCTTCTTGCCGGCCTTGACCTGTGCCAGGATCTCGTCCTCGCTCAGCATTTTGCCCGGCATGGACACCGTTGCGCACTGGTTCATGCCCAGCAGGGCAATGGCCATTGCCAGCGCACCGCCGCCGCCCGTCTTGCAGGCGCCGAAGTAGTAATCTGCCTGCCCGGTCTTGACCGCCATTGCCGCCGCAATGTCATCCTTGATCTCCACCGAGGCACGGTCGCCTACAACACCCTTGATGGTGTCATAAACCTTCTGCTTGTCGATCTGGCCGCCTACTACGATTTTCATAAGCTAGCCCTCCTTTCTGATGTGGGTTTTATGCAAATGCTGTCACGATTGTGCCAGCACGACCCCGATGTGCATGGTCAGGAACTTCTGCTCGTCCTCCGGCAGGTCCGGCAGGATCTCCCGCACCAGCGCCTGCGTTGCTTCCAGTGCCTTGGGGAAGGTAGGCTCCTGGCTGGTCTCTTCGTAGACCTCCTCGTCCAGCGGCTCCACCGGCTCTCCGCGGTGGATGCGCCCCAGCGCAGCGCACAGGTGCGTGATCATGGCGGAGGCGTTTTCTTCGGTCAATGTCAGACCGTATTTCTCCTGAAAAAAGCGGATCACATCCTGTACCTTTCGGCAATCCTCCTCGGACAGCATCCCTGCCTGGTGCAGGATCGTTAATCTCGGTTCAAAATCCATCTCTGACATCTCCCAATGATTTTTTGTTTTGCTTACAGCCAGGTGCCGATCTTGTCGGCCAGCGTCTCAGCCGGAGCTTCGGTTCCAAAAATGTTCCAGACCAGCTCACAGATCTCGCCGCAGCAGCTATAGGGGCTGTAGTACGAGGTGGAGTCCGGCTTGAAGCCGACGTTCTGCTTGTTGGTCAGGAAAATGACGGCGGTCTTGTTGGTCTTGTTCATGACCACATGGGTGCCGGTAAAGCCTGCGTGGCCAAAGGCGTCGTAGTGGCGGTCGCCGCGGCCCATGAACGAGGAGCCCCGCTCAAAGCCCAGCCCGCGGGACGGCTTGCCGTTCTGCTCGCTGGTGAACTCGTCGATGACTTCCTTCTTGTAAAGGCGGACGCCCTTGTAGATGCCGCCGTTCAGCATGGCCTGGCACAGCACGGCCAGATCTTCCGCGTCGGAGTACAGGCCCGCGTGACCGGCCACGCCGCCGTTTGCCATCCATGCATTGCCGTCGTTGCACTCGCCCTGCAGGGTGTAGTTGCGCCAGCCGGTGAAGGTGCGGAACGCGTCCAGATCGGCGGTACAGTCGTAGCCAAAGCCCGGGTAGTCGATCTCGTCCACCATGGCATACTCATACGGGTTGCCGAAGGAGGTGGCCGCCACATCCTCGGTGGTAAAGCCGTTGGCCAGCGGCAGATAGGTGGTGCGCTTCAGCCCCAGAGGCTTGTAGATCTCGTTCTTGACGTATTCATCCATCGAGCGCCCGGTGATCCGCTCCACCAGGAAGCCCAGCATCTGGAAGCCCAGGTCGCTGTACTTTTCCTCGCCGGGGGCGAACATCAGCTCACAGTTGCAGATGTAATCCAGCACCTTGGCCTTGTCCTTCTCGATGTAGAGGAACATCGCCTTCCACTGCGGCAGACCGGAGGTGTGGGTCAGCAGCTGATGCACGGTGACGTTTTCCTTCCCGTTCTTGGCAAACTCCGGAATGTAGCTTGCTACCGTGGCATTCAGGTCGATCTTGCCCTCGCTGTACAGCTTCATGATGGACTGTGTCGTGGCCATGATCTTGGTGCAGGATGCCATGTCGAACATGGTATCCATCTGCATGGGGCGGGGATCGTCCAGCCGCACGCCCATGTCGTTGAGCATTGCGTAGCCGTATGCCTTTTCATACACGATCTTGCCGCCGCGTGCCACCACGATCGTTGCGCCGGGGAAATATCCCTGTCCCATGTAGTTTTCCACAATGTTGTCGATGGCCGTCAGGCGGTCATCGGTCCGGACGGGCATTGCAGACCGGGGGAAGCAGTTCTCCGCCTGCTCCGGGCTGGCACACCCCATAAAGGCAGAGGCAGCTGCCAGTGTGCCAACGGTTTTGCCGGATGCGATCAGGAAGTTGCGCCGAGTGATCTTTTTCATGCGAGATCTCCTTTTCTTTCTGCAAAAAATCAGACATCCTGTATCGGTTTTCGGAAGAAAATGTTTTATACAATATTTTGTATTTTCATCCCGAAAGAAACATCCGCATGTCCTCCATGCAGATGTGACTTCTGTTTGACAGCACCTTTGCTTAGTAGCGCGGAATGATCTGCTTGCGCATCACCTGCTGCTGGATGTGGTCCACACGCTCCACCGACAGGATCTTGCGCACCAGCTGCGCGGTGATGTTATCACTTTTCCGGCAGGCAAGCACGGCCACGGTATCTTTTTCCTGCTCATCCAGCCGGGGCATCGGATAATAGCTCAGCCCCTCCGGCAGCATATCGGCGCTCCAGACGCCGGCATCAATGACGCCGCTGTGCAGAAACGGCACCAGTTGACTATAGATGATGGGCACATATTGCACCGGCTTATCGGCAAAACAGAACCGGGTCAGCATCTCCTGGTCCACCGAGGAGGCATCCACGCCCACCTTGCAGTTCTGCCAGTCGCCCTTGAAGTCTGGGCGGACAAAGACCCGATGCTGTTCCACATAGCTCTGCGGGCCAAAGGCCGCGATCAGCTGGATGTCCTTGCCCTCCTGCGCATAGTGTTCAAATGCAAGCTGGCTCATGACGCACAGATGAAAGCGCCCTTCTTCCACACAGTTCAGCCGGTAGCCGGAACCGCGCATAAATGCGATCGCACCCGTGACCCCTTTCTGGTTCAGTTCCTCATACAGTCCGCTGGCCAGACCTTCATAGCGCAGGCCATACGGCATAGGCATCACGCAGGTCAGACCCGTATTGCTGCAATACTGCGCCATTGCCACATAGTCGATCTCTGTTGCAATGGTGCCGTTCTGCCCATGGGATTCCAGACGGATCACATGATTCTGTTTCAGGTTGTTCAGCGCGATCTGGATATTTCCCCGTGCCATCTCGCATTGTTCGCTCAGTTCCGTCACCGTGGGGATCCGGTCTCCCGGTTCCAGCCCTGCCAGAATCTGCGCGACCTGCAGCGTTGCCAGACCAGACTTCTGGAGCAGACTTGTGTTCATCATGGTTGCTCTTCCCTTCTCGACCTATCTTTCAATCCGCATCAGGTGGACCGTGGGAAATTCCACAGGAAAGAAGCGTATTTTGGGCGTTCCGCCCCTCCTCACAAGAGACAGATCGCTTGCAGATTTATGATAATACAAAATTTCATATATTGCAATATGGAGTCTTGCATAAACTTTTTCCATCGAATTTGTACAACCTGATTTTTCATCCGCCGCGGCTTTCCGGTCCGTCGGCAGCCTCCCCGGCAGGAACACCATGCGCCGCTCGCCCTTGAGGTCACCCCCGCGTATGCGGGGAAAAGCCGTTGCAATCTTCCGTCAACTGCACCATGGAAGGATCACCCCCGCGTATGCGGGGAAAAGTTTTGGCGCTTGCATCGCTGATGCTGTGCCACCGGGATCACCCCCGCGTATGCGGGGAAAAGATGGGCGAACCAGCACAGGTGGTCTGGATGTAGGGATCACCCCCGCGTGTGCGGGGAAAAGCCTTGTCAAAGGCTGCGCTGTGATTCTCATTCAGGATCACCCCCGCGTGTGCGGGGAAAAGCTGAAGTCTATCCTTATACTAGCATACAGCCCGGGATCACCCCCGCGTGTGCGGGGAAAAGTTCTGCGCATAACATGGCTTCAGTTATACGCAAGGATCACCCCCGCGTATGCGGGGAAAAGTAATGCTGGACCGCAAATGCCTGTCGCAACTCGGGATCACCCCCGCGTATGCGGGGAAAAGTTCGCTGCGTCCTTCAACGCATGATAGATCTCGGGATCACCCCCGCGTGTGCGGGGAAAAGGCGTACAGCCGCGTGATAAGCGGGTCGCTGTGGGGATCACCC
>ERZ780162.2924-NODE-2924-length-10187-cov-2.870213_pt1 | contig 10187 bp, 6 predicted proteins | sample MGYA00511474_ERZ780162 | MGnify/ENA primary metagenome ERZ780162 (study PRJEB29588, sample SAMEA2143633) | human gut metagenome | biome: human gut; feature: human-associated habitat; material: faeces | place: Denmark | collected 2008/2010 ...
CACTCTTTTCATTACAGCTAACACCGTCGCTTCAAAAGGAATGGGTCCGGCTTCCGGATTTCCCCGGACCTGCCCGAGTACAGCCTGTCCTCACGGCACAGCAATCCGAGGATGGCATACGACTTTATCTGGCAGGCGGTTTCCAGCCGGCATCCGCCCATCAGGAAGCCATTGTTTGCACAGATATGCTTTCTTATCATCCGAAGACAAAACAGTGGAGAAATGAAGGATTCCTGCCTTCTTTAGCAGGCGGTTCCCACCGTACCGTTACAGGAGGTTGCGCCATCGCATCAGGCGATAGCTCCATCCTGCTGGTAGGAGGCGTGAACTACGACCGTTTCCGCGACGCCCTAAACCACCCCGAGCCGGATTATCTGCTACATCCTGCCGACTGGTATAAATTCAATACCTCCCTGTTACAATACAATACTTTCACAAAACACTGGACCCACTTAGGCAACTACGAAGAACTGGCACGTGCCGGTGCCGGCATCGCAAACAATGCCAACACGGTAATCATAATTGGCGGAGAGTTAAAACCGGGCATCCGCACACCGGAGGTTAATGCGTTTAAACTGACGTGCCATCCCTGATTCACACCAAAGCCAATTTACGAATATTCGCATCCCAAACCGGTTCCGAAAAAATCAGTCCGACAGCTTCGGCCGGGGTAGAGGCGACCGTCCAAAGTGCTGCATGCTGCGGGCGCATGAAATGCTCGTCGACGGCCCGGCGGAACATCTCCAAAAGAGGATCGAAGTAGGATCCGTGCCGTAGAAGCGCACGTTGTCAAGGATGACATCGGTGTTGAGATACAAGCCTAACTGTTTCCAGGTAATGACTTCCAACAATTCTTCGAGAGTGCCGCATCCGCCCGGAAGAGCGATCACGGCATCCGAAAGATCAGCCATTCGTTGTTTGCGCTCATGCATACTGTCGACTTCGACCAGATCGGTAAGCCCCTTGTGACACCAATCCTGTTCTACCATAAAACGAGGGATCACACCGGTCACAGTCCCGCCGGCAGCCAGCGCAGCATCCGACACGGCACACATCAGGCCCGAATTGCCAGCCCCGTTGATCACTCTCAGGTTCCGTTCGCCCAACAGATGTCCCAACTCGGTTGCAGCCTCCCGATATGCCGAAGCGACCTGCGTGCTGGAGGCACAATACACGCAAACGGAAGTTATCTTATTTCTTTCTCTTTCCATCTTTCTTTTTGCATTATGATTTTAAAACAAAGGGGATTCAACAAGCCATCAACCGAAATCATCAGACTCAGCGCCTTCCAAAACCACTTATTTTCCCTTATTTATATCATATCCGAACAAGGCGAAATCGCCCAGGCAAGGATCATCCGGGAAGATATGCGACAGGGCCTCGGTTATCTCAAGCGCCGTTTTCAGGGTGGCGGTTCGCTGCTGTGTCAAACCAAGTTCCAGTGAAATTTGGTGAACATGCGTGTCCAGCGGAATAATCAATTGGCGGGGATGAAAGACAGTCTGCCAAATCCCGAAATCGACGATTCCATCGGTCCGGACCATCCAGCGAAGGAACATAGCCAGGCGTTTACAGGCAGAAGTGCCGCCCATCACCGGAATACCGTTTATGCCGGAAAAGAGATCCTGCAATTTAAAAACCGGATTCGGGTAAGAGCTTGCAGCCAATGCATCTTCCAATGAATCATACCGCTGATATATCTCTTTCAACCGATCACAGAGGGCACAGAGGTCCGAATGCGTATAAAAGCGATAAAACGTATCGCGTTTGCCGGCTGGGACATCCGAAACCAGTTCCCAGTACCGGCCGGACAATACCCATTCGTAAGGACTTCCACCCATCCGGCTATGTAACCAGTCCGCCTTGCGGAGGATCAGTTCCCTGCGTCCATAAGAGATCCAGGAAGTGATAAAAGCGGATATTTCGATATCCCGTTTCTCCGTAAACCGATGAGGAAACTGAACCGGATCATCGGATATAAAAGACCTCACATTATAGATCCCGGCCCATTCCTTCAATTTCGCTTTCAGTTGTTCGTCCATCCCTTACTTCATCTTTAAGAAATACTGGCGCCGGTCTTCGGGATAATGCTCGATGGCATAGCGAAGAGCCGTACGCGGAAGCTGTGTCGCATAACGTTCCAGAAAGTCGGTGAGGGTATCCCGATCTCTTTTGCCCACTTCGCGGAGCATCCAGCCTACGGCTTTATGCATCAAATCATGTTTATGCGTCATCAACCGTTCGGCCAACGCCAACGTATCGGTAAAATCCGAACGGCGGATAAAAGCCCAAGTACAGACAATCGAAATCCGCTGTTCCCAGAGGTTATCGCTGGCAGCCAGTTCATACAAGACGGAACGGTCCCGGTTCACCAAATATTCGCCGACAATATCCCGGCAGGATAAATCCACCAAATCCCAATTATTGCAGCGGCGGGTATTCTTCAGATAGAAACGATACATCTTTTCCCGTTCAGCTTCCGGTGTCTTCTTATCCTGGAAACGGTAGACCAGAACCAACAGGGCGCAAAGACGGGCCTCATGCCAGGGACTATCCAACAAGCGCTGCAATTCATCGAGAGGCATCGCTTTGTTAGCTTTCGCTATACTGCGAGTTTGCGGAACGACAACCCCTAAAAAGCGGTCGCCTTCGCCATATTGCCCCGGTCCGGTCTTGAAAAATCGGCTCAGATGGGCCGCCTTTTCGGGTGAACCGACCGATTGCAGTTCACTCAGCACAAACTCCGCCGTCATGGACGCAGTACCCGTGACACAGGACGGTCGCCTTCCAAGAATCCGATTACATTGTTGCAAACCGTACGCGCCATGATAATACGCGTTTCCAGTGTCTGCGTCCCAATATGGGGCGTAAGGACGACATTTTCCATTTCCAGCAACTCCGGCGAGGGATAATCGCCGAACTCGAATACATCCAGACCGGCACCATGAATCGTCCCGTCTTTCAACGCCTGCACCAAAGCCTTTTCATCGACCAAAGGACCGCGGCCAGTGTTGATCAGGACGGCCGTCGGTTTCATCTGCTTCAGCTCGGCTTCACCGATGATATGGTAGGTTTCCGGTGTATAAGGGGCATTCAGGGAGACGAAATCGGATTGGGAGAGGAGCTCCTCCTTGGAAACGTATGTCACGTTCAGCCTTGTCTCTTCTTCGACATACAGTTGCCGACGGTTATGATAGAGGACTTCCATTCCACAGGCATTCGCCCGGCGAGCAAGGGCTTTCCCGATACGTCCCATACCGATAATCCCCAATGTCTTCCCAGTCACGTTGATACCTAAATTCTCCAAGACGCCGACTTTCATGCCAAGACCTTCCCGGCGCAGCTTACGGTCGCATTCGGTAATGCGGCGTGCCACATCGAGCATCAGGCCGAGTGCGAGATTAGCGGTAGGGGCCGTCACGGGGTCGGGGGTATTGGCTACCGTGATTCCTTTCTCAAGGCAGTAGGCGACATCGATATTATTGTAACCGACGGCATAGTTTGCCACCATTTTCAGTTTGGGGGCATGGTCGATCAATTCCTTGTTTACCGGGAAATCGAACATCGAGCACAACACGTCATACTCCGGAATCATCTCTAAAACTTCTTCGTACGTGAAATCTCTTCCTTCGGGAAAAGTAACCTCATACTTGCTTTCCAGCTCGGTAAAACCTTCGCGGAACATGTCGTAAGTAACTAATATCTTTGTCATAACTATTCTTTTTAAATTTGCAAAAATATAAAATTATTCGATGTTCACTTCTTTTCATGGTCACGGATAAACCGGACGGCTAAAGGGAAAGCGGCGGCGCACATACTGCCGTGGTCGAAACCTCCCAATTCGTAAAGTGTCACATCAGGATGGCCAAGCAGTTTGAAAAGGCGGTAGAAATAGGCAGACTCTTCGTAACGGCCATACAATTCCTTCTCACGGTCACCGGAAAGGATCAGGATAGGGGCGCAGTCCGGACGGACGTGATACAAGGGAGCCGTTTCGTCGATCGTCGGCTGCAAAGGTTTCAGCCCTCGCCGGTTGCGTGTTTCAAAATGGGTGATCACCTGACCGCTGAAAGGGATGATCCCGGCAAGCTTGTCGGCATCCTTCCCATAACGCGCCAACAGCTTCTTATCCAATCCGACCATATCGACCAGATATCCGCCTGCAGAATGGCCGGCAATATAGATGGAGGAGGTGTCGCCTCCGTATTTTCCTATATTATCGAATACCCAAGCAACGGCAGCAGCGGCATCGTCCACGATCTCCATCGTCTCCACATGCGGCGACAAGCGGTATTCGACACCTACAACTACCATGCCGTCCGTTAATAACCCGGAAGGGATTTCACGACTTCCGCCGGTCAAACCGCCGCCATGAAACCAAACCACGACCGGTGCGTTTTGTACATCCGGCTGGTAAGCAATATCCAGACGACACATTTTAGAAGCATATTCATCACCTGTATTTCCACGGTACAGGACATTACGCTCATAGGAATAATCGGCAGCAATAGCCCTCACAGCCAACCAGACAAGCAGCAAGGTTAACCCGATTTTATTCATCATATTATACACTAAATTTGAATTGATTAAACACAAAAAACATTTTCCAAAAGTAATCAGCTTTTTGCAACTAAGCAAACAATCTGCCATTTCGCACAGGGCAACCGCATCAAAATCATAAAGCGTCCATCCGTTTTCGCCACCGATACGGACTAATTACATGAATGTTTTTGCAAAAGCAACTATCATACTATCATATCCGCATGTGTATCGGTTTAAACCAATATATTATGTTATGATAGTTACCGTTTTGAACTATCATTCATCTGTCATAACCATCATGGCAAAAAACGATAACGTGCTGTGTATTAATTGGACGATAAAAACAAGGACCGTTCGGGAACAGGTACGAAACCTGTTAAAACGGCTTCTTTTTTCATCAAGACAGGCTTTTCTTTTGTCAAAAACAGCTTGCAAAGCCGCTTGAGACCCGGGTGTACCCATCATGGAGACCCGGGTGCAGGAGAGGTGCAGACCCGGGTCTGTGTGAGGTCTTTACGGGGATGCGTGGATGTTTATCCGCCATGTTGGAGGTGCTTTTATGCCTTGTTTTGGCATCTTTTTTGCCGATGGCTGTTTTTTTGGCTGTAAACGGAAAGTATGGAAAAGCCTTTCCGCATCCATACGCTCCTTCTCACACTTACGGCGTTCATCGCCGAACAGGTCAAGATGAGGATGCCTACGTTGTTTCTCCCGCTCAATCCACTGGATAGTAGATGGCTACAAATGTACAACACATTCAGGAAGAATCATACTGTTTGCCGGATTGTTTTTTACTCCCGTGAGGTAAAAGGATATCTATTGCCTGAAGTAGTGAAAGAAGAATGATAACTTTGTGTCAGGTTAGCCTTAATAAATAGAATTTTATCTTTAATTTTGTGATTACTTAATTGCTAAGTTTATGAAAACACAAATACTCAAGGCAACCTTACTTGCTTTTATCATCTTCTTTTCTTGTCATCAGGTAAGTCAGCAACACCCTATATTGGAGCAAGCCGAGAAAGTAATGTCCGAACATCCGGATAGCGCTTTATTCTTGTTGGAACAGGTTGCAGCCCCAGAAAAGATGCCGGAGCGCGATTATGCCACTTGGTGCTTGTTAATAACAGAGGCTCGTGATAAGAACTATATCGAACATACTTCGGATTCCTTGATCAATGTCGCAATACAATACTTCGAAAAGAAAAAAGATATAAACCGACTGTCCGAAGCTTATTATTGTCAAGGCAGGGTTCTTTCAGAACTGAGCGCTTCGGAAGAAGCCTTAACTGCTTACTTAAAGGCAAAGGAATTGGTACGAGAAACATCTGATCGAGATTTGGAGGCGCGTATCAATAATCATTTAGGGACTTTATACTGGAAAAATAGAAAATTTAAAGAAAGTTTAGTTTGCTATCAGAAAAGTTATCGAAATTATAAAATATGTAGGGATACGATTGGAATAATTAATACAATGCAAAATATTGGAGAATGTATGCGTGAGTCTGGACAACTTGATAGTGCTGATCACTATTTAGATGGTGCTTTAAAGCTTGCTAGACAGGGAGGTATTACATCTTATACCGCTTATTTATTGTCCTCTTTGGGCAATATATATACAGAAAAAAAACTATATGAAAAGGCTTTGGCATACAAGAAAGCTTCTTTGAACTATTCAGAAAAGAGAAATACAATCTATTCTTGCTATTATTCTATCGGAAAATTATATGGAAATCTACATAAGTTGGATTCTGCATTGTTATTTGCAGAGATGGCTCTTGCGAGCACTGATTTATATGTGGAGTGTGGTGCTAACTGGCTAATATATACTTTATATGTAAAAAAGCAGGATTATAAGAAAGCATGTACATATAATGAACGTTACCTTTTACTCCGGGATTCAATCGAACAGGTATATCAACCTCAAAAATTGGCGAAAGTAGAAGCTTTATATAATAAAGAGCGTTTAATCAGCAAGCAAAACCAGCAAATGCATACAGCTCGTAGCAGGCAAGATTTCCTGCTTATCTGCTTTCTTTGTGCTTGTCTTGCAATAGGGATAGTCTATGTGATCATGTTCCAAATAATCAGTAAACATAAATTGAGAAATAAAGAAATACAGAAGCTATTGCAGAAAAATGAAAGTCTTTTGCTGAGCGATAAGCAGGAGATGGAGAAAAAAGACATCGCTTTGCAGACTATCCAGAAGCAATTGGAAGAGAACCATCTGTTAATAGACTCCTTGACTGAGACAATCCAGACATTGGAAAATGATAATTTATCTCAACTGGAAATATACAAACAGCAACAGGAAGAGGCTAATATCGAACAATCTAAACTTCTCAAAGAGAAAGAGACGATTCTTAAGCAAAAAGAGGAATTAATAAGCAATAAGGATATACTACTTAGACAGAAAGATACACAATTGCAGTCTATATTAGAAAAAAATGGAAAATTAGAGCAACGTATTCTTCTTTCAATAAAAGAGAAAGAAGAATTGGAAAGACAAAGAAGTGTACTAAGCCAAGAACTGGATGCAAATGTAAAGGCGCAAAAACAACTGAGCCTGGATTGGGAGTCACTGCGGCTTCAGCAAGAAGAACAATTGCGAAAAGAACAAGAGGTAGCCGGTGAACTCAAACAAAAATCCAGGATGTATGAAGCATGGATACAAAAATTGATTCATCAAGATGAATTTTTGCTTAATCTATCCGATAATAGACAACAATTGTATCCTTTAAACTTTAATAAGGATGTGTTTTATGAGCATTTTTCTTCGGTATTTCCTGGATTTGTAGAATATTTGTTCATACAGTATAAATTGGATGAGCGAGAATTGTTAATCTGTTGTCTGGTTAAACTGGGGGTAAAAACTGGTAAAATTGCGACTATACTAAACTTAGCACCAGATACGATCACAAAACAGAAAGCCGAGATAAAAGAAAAATACTTTAATGTGTCTGAAAAGCAAAGTTTAGACCGATTTCTCGAAAAATTATTATGGTAAAATCCGGTTTTTTGTCTGGTCGAATCCGGTTTTTGAAAGTAAAAGTGAATTTTTAATGTATGAGATCAGATTTATATGTCTGAAAATTAGTAAATTATTTGTTTTTTATTCTATACTGAACTTATTTTTTCTAATCCGGTTTTTTTTGTGTTTTATGTCTGAAATTTGCATTAGAATTTAGAAAGGTAAGAGTTATGAATAAAAATTTGCTTATTTTTATGGATGGTATTGTATGTTTATTTTTTCTGACTTCAGAATGGAATAACATGCTGTCCTGATTATGTGAAGGTTCTTTTATGATTAAGAGCTAAGCATGGTCAAGGCGGTTTTAAAATTTTGTAGGATACAATGAAAGCATTATTCATAATTGTTTTATGTTTATTGAATACATTATTAGAGGCTCAAAATATTTGTTTGAAGGGGCGTCTTGTAGATGAACATAAAAATGCGGTCTCTTCTGCAACAGTTCGCTGTTTCATACACGATTCAGTGTTTGTAAAGGGAGATATCAGTGATAGTACCGGTAATTTTTCAATAACAGCACCTGTTTCTCCTTCTGGATATAAATTGGTTATAAATTATATTGGTTATAAGGAACATGTCCTTCATACAAAGGGCGATTTGGGTGAATTGCAGTTAGGTGATATTGTTTTGATAGAAGAAAGTAATAAGCTGGATGAGGTTGTTGTCACCGGTCGACAAATAACGCGTACTACTGATAAGGTCTTGTATTTTCCTTCCAAAGAACAGTTACGTCATGCATCGGATGGTTATAAAGCATTGGCATTAATGATGATACCGACATTGGATGTCGATCCGTTTACAAAAAAGGTATCGACTATTCAAGGAGAAACATTGCTCCTCATCAATGGACGGGAAGCTTCGAGCGATGAGATCCGAAACCTGAATCCCAAAGATATTCTCCGTATTGATTTTTATGATCAACATCATCCTGAATATCCGAATGCGAATTCTGTTGTCGACTATATTTTAGAACATCATGATAGAGGAGGGATGGTCGCTATGAATGGGCAACAGCATTTGAATAAAGGAAACGGTAGTTATGGAGCTACAGGACAGATTTTTAACAAAAAGTCCGAGTTTATTGTTTCAGTTTCAGACAGCTATAATAATTATACTCCTAAACGTGGCTATGAAACTTCGACTTATTTAAAATCGACAAAGGAAACGATCGTGAATGAAGCTTCAAGTTTACCCTCTCCTCAAAATAGTAATAGTATAAATAGCTATTTTAATTATCTTTACCATGATAAGCACAATCAACTTTATACAACTTTAGTCTTGAATCAGGAAAAATTGGATGAGGATGATTTAAGTATGCAAACGTACAGCAATGACCCGGTCCGGTATAAAGTGGATGACAATTCTTCTTCTCATAATTTTAATCCTGCTTTGAGGATAGAATATACCGGGAGTCTAAAACACGAACAGTATATACGTTTCCGTTTAAGTGGAAATTACAATCAGAATAAGTATGACAGACAGTATGAGGCTTTACAAAATGACAAAATTACTTTAGCTTATAATACACATGCAAAAGAAAATAATTATAGGGTAATTCCTCAACTGATGTATAGGAAAACTGTACGAAAAAGCGATGTTCTCTTTGTCCTGTTGAACTATGACCATACTTATGCCCATACTCAATATGAAATCGATGGACAGCTTTCGGATGATTACCAAACAAAGGGAGAAGGGAGGTTGACATTAGGATATGCTTTTCGGTTAAAAAATAAATTGAAAATGACTGTTCAATGGGCCGATCAGTTGACTTATATCGATAATAAGAAAGAATCTTCTTTACAACATTTTTTCAGTCCCGGACTTTTTATGACTTATATGATTAATGAGAATAATTCGATACGTTTTACCACGGCTCTTGAATCGGGTGATCTTGGGTTGCAATATCGTTCTTTAACAGAGCAAAGAATTGATAAATATCAGATACGCAGAGGTAATCCAGAGGTAAAGGTATTGAAATTTTATTTGACGGGTTTGACTTATTCTTTAAATACGCCTGTTTTCAATCTTACTTATCATACTTCGTTTGAAGTGACGACAGATGTCCCTTATGAACGAGTATCTTATGATGAAAGCCGGAATTTGTTTATACATGATTATGCCATAGCTAAATCCGGATTTGATTTAGTGACAGGTCCAAGAATGAAGCTAAAAGTCATACCTGGAAAATTGACATTCGATTTGGCCGGATATTATAAAAAACGAGTTATACATGCATGGAGAAAATTAGATGTCAATTGTTTTTATGCTTCAGCTAAATTGTTGTTTATATATAAAAATTTCATGGCTTCCGGACAACTCATAACTCCCCAAAAGAATTATGATGATGTCGGAGTTTTCTATCGTACTCCACTTATCTACAATTTTAACGTAGGATATAATCTTAATAATTGGAATTTTGAATTAGGAACACGTAATCCATTTTCTACTTTTGTAAAAAAGAGAGAGTATATTTCGGATATCTATAGCTCATATTCCCGGAATTATGGTCCGAAAATAAACGATCATGTATTTTATGTGAATGTGAGTTATCGGTTCAACTGGGGTAAAAAGCATAGCATTGGAATAACTTTCTTCCGGTTTACCTGTTATATATACC
>ERZ780162.2928-NODE-2928-length-10183-cov-3.907780_pt1 | contig 10183 bp, 12 predicted proteins | sample MGYA00511474_ERZ780162 | MGnify/ENA primary metagenome ERZ780162 (study PRJEB29588, sample SAMEA2143633) | human gut metagenome | biome: human gut; feature: human-associated habitat; material: faeces | place: Denmark | collected 2008/2010 ...
TACTTATAGTATATAAGATAGTATATTTCCTGCTATATTACATACCATTAGATAGTACAGTTTAGTGTCATATCAACAGCCAATTTTTGATAATAACAGAAAGCTTACTTTGTCAAGCTTTCCATTATCTGTTTTTTAATACAATTTTTATTGAAATAATCTACCTAAAATATTATATTGTATTGAAAGACTATATCGAAAGGAGATGTCTTTTCCTTAAAGACACAGAATATGAACAAAAAAAATATTATTTTAATTCTTGTAGGAATATTAATTATTTCTATGCGTTTCAACGTAACATTTGGTCATATTAATATTGATGTAACTAATGACTGCGTTGGTTTTCTCTTAATTATAATTGGCGTACTTCCAATGATTAACCGTAACTCCAGATTCAAGAAATCCGGCATTGTTGCTATTGTCGGCTTTATTGCTTCTGTCATCGCACAGATCATCAACTTTATTGACTGGCAGGAAGCCGCTGGCTCAATGCTTACTATTTCACTTGGAATAACTGTAATATTTGCAATCTATTTTACTTATTATTTTACAGAAGCACTTATTATGGAATCTAATATTCAGGAGAAATCTGCTGTAACACGTAATTATCAAATGACCTGGCTTATTTTATCGGCTGCTGTATTTGCACATTTTATGATATTTGGTTCAACAATTTCTTTATATTCAATACTTGTTGAAGCTCTCGTTGGAATATGTGCTTTATACTACTGCTTCACAGTTTACAGCTCAAGCAAACAGCTTTATGAAGATTAATTTTATGAAGATTAATAATGCATTTTTAACAAATTCACTATGCACTAGAAGCGTGCGCAGAAATGAGGCTTAATTATGAAAAAACTCGAAATAATTATACGTCCAGAAAGACTTGACGATTTAAAGGTAATTCTTAACAATAACAACGCTCACGGGCTTATGATTACTAATATAATGGGTTACGGAAGCCAGAAAGGACATAAGCAGGTATACAACGGCGTTGACTTCGGCGGCAACCTGCTGCCTAAAGTAAAGGTTGAATCTATTGTATCTGATGAAACCTACGAACAAATCATTGACCAGATTATCGAAGAAATCAACACTGGTGTATATGGCGATGGTAAAATCTTCGTCTATGAAGTAACTGATGCCATTCGTATTCGTACTGGCGAACGTGGAGAAGATGCTCTTTAGGACTGTCCTGACTATAATAAATAAGAGCTGAAAGCATACCTCCAGCTCTTATTTATTATAGAAGTTTGAATTTACAAACTTTTTTCATAATCTCGAAAGTTCACTATTCACTTTCCTTCTTTATCATTCCCTACTATGCCTTCCGTTACTTTATCCATAAAATCGTCCAGCATTGTGTCCATCTTATCTTTAATATAGTCATAATTGATTGCATCTGATAATTTAGGACTCTCCAGCTTTTTAACTTCTTTTGCCACAGCTTCCTGACAACACTTACTATCATACCTCCATCCAGCTTGTATTCTACCATTTTCATAATCAAGCTCACCAGTAGTATATGGCAAATCTGAACCACCGTGGGTTCGTGCCTCATCATAATGTTCAATTATTTGTTGCAAATCCAACTTGGCTTCTAAATAATAAGACGGGTCTTCTTGTATTTTCTTAATTACCCCCACATCTATAAATACATTCTTTTTACTTGGATTTCCAAAGTCTTTTCCTATTCGTGTATCAACATTATTAAAAAACAGATTTCCTTCATCACTTCTATCTTCCAATATGTAATTAGCTTCTGGAAATTCTGAACACAACATTTCATATATTGTCATTATGTCATTGTTTCCTGCCGTTGAATTTATCTCTACACTATCTGTTTTCTGCTGGTAGATTTTATCAAATTCCAGCTCACTATTAGCTTTACTGCTATTAACTCTACTGTAACTAGTCAATGCACTAAAACTGCCTATTCCACCTACTGCCATTGAACTTCCTCCTACATTTTTCTAAGTTTTTTAACTGACTTTGTCATTTTATCTTGTTCACAAGCTGGATTATAACACTTTATATGCCTTTATTTAGGACAACGATATTTTTGGTAGATAATTCGACATAATTTGCACATATTAGTTACATAAATGTATTAAAATGCTGCTTTTAAACTCATTATTAACACAGTCTATTTTATAAGTTCCATTATATTTCTTTACAATTTTATCAATATTACTTATGCCATATCCGTGATTACTTCCCTTGGTGCTGATAATTTTATTATTTTTATAGGTTACTGAATTTTCTAAGCACGAATTACTAACATATATGTATAATATTCCCATCTTATATTCAATTCGTATATTTATGCTTGGTGCTTGCGTTAAAATCGTGCTTTGGACTGAATTATCCAGAAGATTTCCCAATATAATATTCAAATCATATGAACTTATATCCAGCTTATCCGGCACAACAATCTTTGTTTCATATTGGATTTTATTTTCTTTGAATTTACATATATAATAATTAATTATTCCGTCCATTATCTGATTTCCAGAATTGATATATGATGTATTATCGTACACATCATTTTCCAAAGAATTAAGATATTTTTTCACCTCTGCATAATTATTATCCGTCACAAGATATGTAAGCTCCCTTATGTGATGCTTCATATCGTGTTTAATCGCTCTTATATTTCGTTCATTCTGTATATTGTTCTGCATTCTCAGCTCATGCACATCCATTTGCTTCTTTAATGCTTCCATTTCCTGCTGTAATGAATACTGTTCTATCATAGAAAGGTAGAAGAAATACAAAATGACATTTATCAATAAAATTATAAAACTAATCTCTATTACCGTTATATATGCTATCCCCTTATCAATTGATAAAATATATTCAGAAGCAATACTCATAGCTGAAATTATAAGCAGAAAATACCATTTTCCTGCGAATTCATCCTGTATTCTGCCATTATATATTTTCTTTATAATCAATATAACTACATAAAATATCAACAAAGACATAATCATACCTATAACTTCGTTATTTCTGTTTTCTACCGTAACTCCCAATATAAAAGAACATATTATGTCTATTGCACAGCATATTCCAAAGTTCATACACGATAATAAGAATTTCTTTTTTAGAGAACCGCTATATACATTGGCAATAGCAAATATTGTCACAAATGTTATTATCATATTTAGTATTACGTTATTAAACGTAATATAAACCAGCACTGTTGCAACAAACATAAATCCACTAACCAGATATTTGCACAGACTATTATTCTTATCAAAAAACACTTGAAAATACTGTACAATAAGTATTGTCCTTACTAATTCCACAAAAACTGATATTATATAATTGTATGTCATAATTTATCCCTCTAACTCACTAAAATATATTCACGCTTTATTCTATTAATCAGCTATTATATTCTAATATTTTCTCATTAAAATAATTGCGGTATGCCCTGCTTATCCCCAGCTCTTTTCCATCATCCATAACCACATAACTGACGTGACATTCCCTCATATGCTTTAAATTTATAATATAAGATTTGCCAATTTCCACAAAATTTAATGGCAGCTTTTTTATTTCATTTTTTAATTGTCCCACATATTGTATTGACTGATTATCCACAAGATTGATAATTATATGCCGTCCCCTGCTCTCAAAATACTTAATATCCATCATCATAACCATATTGGTCTTTCCATACACACAATACTTAAAATGCTTGTTATCCTGCTTATAATATCCACACATTTCATCTATTAAGTTCTCAATTTCATTCTTATCAAATGGCTTTACCACAAAATCATATGGATGTATCTTGAATAATTCCATAGCATATTCTGTCATTGACGATATGTATACAATATTCATTGACATATTTTTCATATAATTTCTTATATATTTACCAAGTTCAATGCCATTGCTGTCCAAAAGCTCTATATCAAGAAACAAAATATCAATCTTCACCCCATTAGATATATCCTTTTTCAACGCTTCACCTGAGTTCCACACATATATTTCAGCTTCATCATCTTTACATTCAAAAATTTCATTAATGTAATTCTCCAATTCTGAACACGTCAACTGTTCATCGTCACATATCCCTATCCTGTATATCATATTTCTCCCCTCTTTCCTGTATCCTATTACTTATATTCCCTAATATAAGCAATCCCGCTACTATAGCAATACACAAAACTACAATTAATCCGTAGTCCGTTTTTGATAATACAATAAAAATAGCATATAAAAATAACTCTATTATTAAAATAACTCTTATTTTCTTCTTTAAATAGTTCTTTTCTTCATAATTCATTTTATTATTTATATTATCGACAGGTGCCAACATTAAAATAATTACCAAAGCAAAAATTAGCATAACAATTTGCACACTAATGGTAACTTTCAAATTTTTTATTAACATTAACTGTAGAAAATATATTATTATTGATGCCACAATACATTTATTATGATTTTTCATATGATATCCGCCACAATATTGTCTTAATGGCAATAATAACATCAAAAATACCACTCCTTTTTTTAACATTCCCATATACACTGCAACAGCAGCTACCACCCCTATAATTATATTAATCAGCATACCTCCGCCATATTTTATAACTTCCCTGTACTCTTCCTCCGTTAATTCTCCATCTTTATTATTCAAGCTTTATTCCCTCCATATATAAATAATGGAAGGCTCATATATCAAGCCTTCCATATATCATTTCATAATATTACATTTTTATTTTCTTTCCATATCAAATACATATCTGATAAAATCAGCTGCATTTTCCGGATTTCTTGCTGACTGAACAATTCCATAGCAAGGTCTTTCCATTGTAAGGTCTGTATCCTGTATTCTTGGTGCATCAGATAAATCTACTGCTACTGCACGGGTTTCACCATCTCTTTGTGTATGGTATATTATATAATCTGATAATTGCTCCATTTCTTCATCTGTAAAAAGTTCTGTTAAATCATAGAAGAAGCAGCTCGTATCAAAGCAGAAGTGGTCTATATTTTCATATTCTGACATATACCCATCAAGGTTATTAGTCTGCGACAAAACATATATCTTCTCATTGCTTATCTGTGGATCCTGGTCGAAAAGCTTTTCTTCAAGCGTATAGCTGTAATCTATATGTATACGCTGTTTCTTGCCGTCTATTCCAAGATAATTAGTAAAACCTGTTGTCAATAAATCATCATCTGTATCGTATCCTGTAATCTTGCCGTCACATACCGCAATATCACATACTCCTTCATAATTATTTCTTCTGTAAGCATTTATAAATGACAATACCACAAGAACAACAGCTATAACCGCCGCAATTGGAATTCTGTAATATTCCCATATATATTGCAGCTTGCCTGTAAACGTAAGTGTTAAGAACTTCTTACGCTGTTCTTTCACCTCATCTTTAATAGAATTACCTTCTGCCATATAGCCTCCTAATACATTACATTTCATTAAACAGCCAGAAACACTGTGGCTTTGCTTTTTATTAATTACTCTTTAATTAATCAACATTTGTTAGTTTATCATACCTTAACGCTTAAAAAAACAGCTTTTATAAACATTTAAGAAATATGCATTAAAAATTCTTTGCTTTTTGTTACATATATAAGTATAATCTGATTTAGTCACTTTCATTATAAATGGAGAATGGAGATATATTATGCGTGGTTTTGGATTAGATGGTAAATTTTTCAGGGGACTCACGAAAGCTGGTGATTTCCTTATACTTGGATTAATAACAGTTATATTCTGTATCCCTGTTATCACAATAGGTGCTTCACTTACAGCTGCATTTTATGCTGGAATGAAGCTTGTTAAAGATGAAGAAAATTATGTGTTTAAAGATTTCTGGAAGTCTTTTAAGACTAATTTTGTCCAGGGATTATTGGTTGAACTTATTATGGGAGTTATCGGACTTCTTTTATTCTTTGATATAAGGGCCTGTGCCTACTGGGCATTCTCATCTAGTTCAATGGCTGGTACTATTTTTATGTACGCTATCGCAGGCTGTGCTCTTGTATGGGCTGGTGTTCTCTTATATTCATTTGCAGTTCTTTCAAGATATGATGATAAAGCAATTACAATTGTTAAGAATTCACTTATATTATGCGTTCATCACCTGCCACAGACATTTATTATGATGATTGCAACATACGGACTTATCCTCTTTTCTTTAAAGTATTTTACTGCATTTATAGTAACTATACCGCTTATTATTTATGTTGACTCATTTATATTCACAAGAATATTTAAGTCATTAGAGAACACTAATGATGAGCGGGCCAGAGAAGCTGAAAAAGAAAAAGCTGAAAAAATAGAAACGGCTAAACAACATAAAGCCATTGATGACAATGTTGACAACACTGCTGTTACTTTAAATGATAATCAGTCAGATGATAGTAACAACTAATTAAACTCACATATATAAATATTCATACCGTCAATGTCCTGTGCATACACTTTAAAGCCAAGCTTGTGTATAAGCGATATTGACGGTTTATTATTCTTATCTATGCAGGAATATAATTTATCTATGCCTAATTCTTCCTTAGCATATTCCATAATTGCACTGCATACTTCGTATGCTATCCCCATATTCTGATAAGGCTTTCCTGTAAGATAACCTATTTCCTGAACATTTTCCCCATCAATGCTTCTATTCTCAATTCCCATACGTCCAACAAGCCTGCCTGTATCTTTAGAATATACCAGCCACATTCCGTACTCAAAGAATCTATACATATTATTAATGTAATTTCTTACAAATTCTTTTTCCTTCTCTAATTCATACAAAGGTTCTATAAACTCACAATCTGCAAGTGTGTCATACAATTCGTACAATTCATCAAGGTCATCAAGACTTTCTTCCCTCACAATAAACCTCTCTGTTTCAAGAATAAATGCTGGAAGCCCCTTCTTTCTTGCATACACCTTCTGACAGTAATAATAATCTATCTCCTCTGGTTCATATATCACATAAGGTGCAGTTCCCACATAATCACACCCAACTCCAATATCTTCCCTTATAATAACTTCCATACCAGCCACATCTCTATTCCCCACACAACGTGTACTTATAACTATATCCGTATCCCTGTCATACCCCTCAGAATTATCAAAAATAACCTCAGCCTTTCCTTCCATATTCTCTATAATAGTCCGTTTTTCCTCATCACCTATAATCCTGTCACAATCAAATATATACACTCTTTCCATAACTCACGTATAATCCTCCCAATTGACTTTTACAATAATCCCCATTACAATACATAATATTATCACAGATAATTACAAAACGACCACTATCGCTAACCAGCTGTGAAATAAAAATACATTACAAGCTGGGTACTTTTGAAACCGTCGGCACTTAGCGGCTGTCCTTTAGCCGCTTAGTACCGCTACGGTTTCAAGTAGTGCAAGCGTGCCCAGCGGTAATATATTTTTATCCCACAACGTCCGTTAGTCATATTTGCTTTCGTCTTGTAATTATCCCACACATTACACATTATTTTGGAGGTTAATTATGTCTAATCAGAACCCTATTGTAACATTTACAATGGAAAATGGCGACGTTATGAAAGCAGAACTTTATCCAGACGTTGCACCTAATACAGTAAACAATTTTATAAGTCTTGTTAAGAAAGGTTTCTATGACGGACTTATTTTCCACAGAGTTATCGCTGGATTTATGATTCAGGGCGGCGACCCAGAAGGCTCAGGCATGGGTGGTCCTGGATACTCAATCAAGGGTGAATTCAACTACAATGGTGTTGAAAATAATCTTAAGCACTCAAGAGGTGTCCTTTCTATGGCACGCGCACAGCACCCGGATTCAGCAGGTTCCCAGTTCTTTATTATGCACGCTGATGCACCTCACCTTGACGGTCAGTATGCCGCTTTTGGTAAGCTTGTTGAAGGTGAAGATGTATTAGACAGCATTGCTTCAATTGATACTGACTGGAGTGACAGGCCTAGAACTCCTCAGGTTATGAAGACTGTTACTGTTGATACTTTCGGTGTAGATTACGCTGAACCAGAAACACTCTAATAGTATAATAAAAGCCCGGTATGCTTAATCACAATCATAAATATGATTGCTTTAATCATACCGGGCTTATTTTAAAATCCGACCTATATAAAAAATTTACATAACCTTATTTTATCCTATAGGTCTTATACAATTTTTAAATATATATCTTCTTAGAAGTGTCCGCCTGAACTTCCAGAGTTACCGCCGCCAGAGCTTCCACCACTTGAACTGCTCTTTTCAATATGTCTTTTAGTAATTGTTGTATTGATAAATACATCTCTTCTGTCATTCATCTTATATCCGTGGTTCTTAGTATATTCTGTACTGTTCACTGTCATCTTTGACCTGGCACTGCTCATCATTGCCAATACTGCAATAACTGCTGCCACAAGTGAGATTAAAATCTTAACTGGCATATAATATGTAAGTCTTGATAACATATTTACATTAAGCTTTCTCTCAATTCCGTTTATGTATTTCTTACAGCCTGCATAATAATCGCCTTCAGCAAGCTTATCCTCCGCACTTTCCCTGATTGAATCCAGACTTGACTGTGAAATGCTGCTCCTTGCTCTTCCTGATGTTACAATTCTGTCTGCTCTTGAAGTCATATCTATTCCATATACAACAGCCTCGCAGTCAGTTCCTGTTTCCTCATAACCATACTGTTCTTCAAGTATTGAACGAAGATAATTATCCATAGGACTATAATCTAAATTCTTGTTCATAGTTATGATAACAATATCAAGCTGACAGTTCTTAGATGCCTTCCTGCACATATCTGTAAGCTTCTGTTCTTCCTCACTTGTCAAAATTCCAGCATCATCTATTACATAGGTCTTATTATCTGTACCCGCATACGCGCTCTGTGTTCCTGTTAATACAAACATCATAACCATAACAGCTAATACTGCCATTACAGCCACTTTTAACCAGTTAAAATGTCTTTTTAAATCTACACACATCATATAAACAACAGCCCTCCTATCATTGTAATAATAAGTGTAAGCACAAAAATTCCAATACCATATGTAACGGCTTTTCCTGCACTTATAGGTCTGTCTGCCACTATTTTACCAGTCTGTCCATTAAGATAAAAATGGAATTCCTTATTATTGTATCTGAAATTGAGCATCCACACTGGCAAAAGTGCATATTCGCTGCCCCTGCCATTCATACTTATGCTGTTATTCCTTACTATGACACTTGAATAACCAGTAATTGAATCCCTTGCAATCTGTGTTATGTATGAGTCTGCTCTCTTCTTGGCACGACTCTGTATTTCATCAGCTGTATAATTATATTTTTCTGAAAGATAACCAGATAAGTATGGCATTGCAAAATCTGTAATCTCGCTGTAATTATAAGGCTCTAACATATCCATCTGTTCATCTGGCATTTTCTCTGAAGCATCGGCCGGAATTCTCTGAAATTCTGCTGATACATCTCTATACACATCAAAATGGTCTGTATATGTATATTCTGTATCGCCACGTCTTGTCGTTCTTACCTTATTAGCATTGGCACTCATCATAGTTCTTGCTGAATAATCATACAGCCAGAATGGGACATACACACCACTAATCTTCTCAATTGTACTTTTTCTTGATAATTCCTTTGGTGTAAGCATTCCTTTTTTCAGCCATTTCTTATATATATCTACTGCCTGATCTTTGTTAATCTTAAATGGAATTATTGACCTTGGCCTGAAGCTTCCTTTAAGTCTGTCCTCAACCAATGTCGGATTACCACAATATGAACAAAATGTAGCTGATGTATATTCATCTGCAACAAGTTCTGCTCCACAGCTCTGACAATGATATATCTTCATATTATTGTTATCTGCATCATTATCCTGTTCACTGTTATTAAATCCATAATCACTATTATCTGATGTACTTCCACTTACTTCTTCCATTAAAGAAGCATATTCATCTTCATATGTCTTAACATCTATACTTGTACCACAACTTTTACATTCAAGCTTCTGCAATTCACTTGAGAATTCCATTGCCGCTCCACAGTTAGGACACTTGTATATAATTGGCATATCTTACCTCCATTAATTTATGTAATATTATATGTGTTCATAATTTGTTCATATTGCATTCAATAAGTTTTAACATTATGAACATTCTTTCTTC
>ERZ780162.2937-NODE-2937-length-10169-cov-3.399545_pt1 | contig 10169 bp, 5 predicted proteins | sample MGYA00511474_ERZ780162 | MGnify/ENA primary metagenome ERZ780162 (study PRJEB29588, sample SAMEA2143633) | human gut metagenome | biome: human gut; feature: human-associated habitat; material: faeces | place: Denmark | collected 2008/2010 ...
GCTTATAGTTTTCCGCGATGGTAGGTACCAGATTGGCAGCCGCCTTCCAGTCGGGCAGCTTTTCTCCAAGGAAAGCATGGAATACGGTTCCCGAAGTATACAGGGTCTGCATCTCGTCCTGAATGTCCAGGGCGTCAAAAATGTCTACGGTATAGTCCACCGGCAGGTGGGAGGAGTTGGTATAGTAAGGGGTATCTCCCTCCTTGCCTGCGGTTTTGATGCCGGGCCATCTCTTCCTGTCGTGCTTCGCCAGACGATAGGTTGTGCTCTCCGCAGGGGTGGCTTCCAGATTGTAAAGATCGCCATACTGCTCCTGATAATCGGACAGACGCTCTCTCATATGGTTGAGCACATCGATGGTGAATTTCTGCGTCTTTTCACTGGACATATCGGCTCTCAGCCAGTTGGCGTTCAGTCCCACCTCGTTCATGCCAATCAGGCCGATGGTGGAAAAATGATTGTCGAAGCTTCCCAGATAGCGCTTTGTATAAGGATACAGCCCTTCGTTCAGAAGGCGGGTGATCACATCCCTCTTGATCTTCAGCGAACGGGCCGCGATGTCCATCATGTGGTCGAGCCGCTTGTAAAACTCCTCTTCATCCGCGGACAGATAGGCGATTCTGGGCATATTAATGGTCACCACACCCACGCTTCCGGTGCTTTCGCCGGAACCGAAATATCCGCCGGTTTTCTTTCTCAGCTCTCTCAGGTCAAGACGCAGGCGGCAGCACATGGAACGCACGTCGCTCGGCTTCATGTCGGAGTTGATATAATTGCTGAAATAGGGCGTGCCGTATTTCGCCGTCATTTCAAAGAGCAGGCGGTTATTTTCCGTATCGGACCAGTCAAAATCTCTGGTGATGGAGTAGGTGGGGATCGGATACTGGAAACCCCGGCCATTGGCGTCGCCCTCGATCATGATCTCGATAAACGCCTTGTTGACCATGTCCATTTCCTTCTTACAGTCCTTATAGCAGAAATCCATTTCCTTTCCGCCCACGATGGCCGGAAGCTCCGCCAGGTCGTCCGGGACGGTCCAGTCCAGCGTGATGTTGGAAAACGGCGCCTGCGTGCCCCAGCGGCTTGGGGTGTTCACGCCGTAAATAAAGGATTCAATGCACTTTTTCACTTCCGGATAGGTCAGATTATCCGCCTTCACAAAGGGAGCGAGGTAAGTATCAAAGGAGGAAAAAGCCTGTGCGCCTGCCCACTCGTTCTGCATGATGCCGAGGAAGTTCACCATCTGGTTGCACAGCACGGAGAGGTGCTTTGCGGGAGCCGAGGTGATCTTTCCGGGAATGCCTCCAAGGCCCTCCTGAATGAGCTGCTTCAAAGACCAGCCCGCACAGTAGCCGGTAAGCATGGACAGATCATGAATATGGATGTCCGCGTTCCTGTGCGCCTGGGCGATCTCCTCGTCATAGACCTCGCTCAGCCAGTAATTGGCCGTTACAGCTCCGGAATTGCTCAGAATCAGACCTCCCACGGAATAGGTGACAGTGGAGTTCTCCTTCACGCGCCAGTCTTCTACCTTTACATAGCCGTTGACCACTTCTTTATAGTCCAGAATCGTGGATTTCATGTTCCGCATTTTTTCCCGCTGCTTGCGGTACAGGATATAGGCCTTGGCCACTTCCGCGTAGCCCGCCTGCTCAAGGACCTTTTCCACGCTGTCCTGAATGTCCTCCACGTGAACGGCTCCCTCTTCCACCTTATCCTGAAAATCCGCCGTCACGCGCAGGGACAGCAGATCGATGATATCGTTGTTGTACTGCGTATCCGTGGCGTCAAAAGCCTTCCTGATGGCGTCTCCGATTTTGGTCAGCGTGAAATCCGCCTTGTCTCCGTTTCTCTTAATGACCTGGAACATGAGCTTTCCCCCTTGTATTTGATTTCCTGAATGGATTCTGCACCGCCTGTTAAGCTTCTGAAACAGAAATGTCCATCCTGGCGGATGGACATTCATCCATAAAACGGGCGATGAACCTATTGTAGCACCATTCCCCCTTCAAGTCAACGGAGGACACTACATATTGTATTTTCGTCCGAATCATGTTCCAAATATTGTAGATTTATGCAGGAAGAATCTCATCCCGCCCGCTCATTTCCCGCGCTCAGCGGATCCGGCCGCCGCATCTGTACGGATATCCGACGGCTCTTCTGCCTCGGGTATTAGATTATCTGGTCTGCAGGAATTCATATTCCCTCTGCGCCTTTGCGTCATCCGGATACAGGGCAAGGTATTCCTCCATTTTCAGCTTTGCCTGGTCGAACTGTCCCAGATATTCGCAGGCGACGATTTCATTGAACCGCAGCGTCTGCATGATCTGGTTTCCTTCCATGGCGATTCCCGACTGAAATGCGGTCAGGGCCGCCTCGTACTCCTCAATGCGCAGATCGCACAGGCCGAGCTGGTTATAGATCCGGGCGTCCGGCGTCTGGCTCAGATAGTTGTTGTAAACGCTGGCTGCATAATTATAATCGCCGAGCTGCTCGTAGGTCTGCCCCAGAAGGCTCACCACCTCGGAGGAGCTGTCCGTATCCATGGCGCTTTCCAGCGCGTTCCTCGCCGTATCATAATTTCCCAGATAATAATTCATGCGGCCCCTGTTATAGTCGCTGAGCTTACTGTCCCCATCGTCCAGAACCGCCTGCAGGTACCCCTGTCCCAGCTCCTGCTGGCCGTTTTCCGCGCAGCTGCAGAAAATGTCGATCCTGAGATCATAATCCCTGGGATCGATGGACACCGCCGTATCAAAATCCGCAGAGGCCGCCTCCGTATCTCCCTGTGCCAGTTCGATCACGCCCTTCAGATAATAAGCCGTTTTTTCCTTCGGACGAAGAGCGATGATCGACTCATACACACCCTTTGCGCCGTCCAGATTTCCCTGCTTGTAATAGGCTGTCGCAAGATAGTAGTTGATATCATAATCCAGCTGGTCCGGCCGCTCGTCGCTGAAGGAAAGCGCGCGTTGCAGGCTGCTCACCGCTGAATCGTACTGGGACAGGCCCATGTAGGCGAGCCCCATCCCCCGGTAGGCAAGCTGGGCGTCCTCCCCGTTCAGCACCGCAGCGTCAAAGGACTTCAGAGCTTCCTCGTATTCCAGCTGTTCCACCAGAGCCATGCCCTGATCCAGATTTTCTGTTTTCCCGGAGCCGCAGCCGGGAAGGACCGCCAGGGCGAGGGCCGCCAGGACCGCTGCTGCTTTTCTTCTGTCATGCTTCATTTGTGATTCCTCATATCTTCTCAGGCATTTTCCATTTTCTTTATCCTACCGCAAAGCACGGCGGCGGTCAACCGCGGGAACGGCATTTCATTCTTTCCTTCCTGCCAAAGGTTCCTGTTCGCCGGTCAGCAACTAACGGAGAATCCTAAATTGTGGACAGGCATCCCTCTTCCTGTAAAAAATGCTCCAGATATTCTGACGCCCCTTCTTCCGACATTCCAAAATATTTTTCCAGTTTTTTCCCAATCTGCTCCCGGCTGCTTCCGTTTTCCAGATTGTCCAGAATCATTGCCCGGATCCCCTTTTCCATTCCTTTTTCCATTCCTTTTTCCATTCCTTTTTCCATTCCTTCTTCACGGCCTTCTTCTACTCCATCCATGAAAAAGCTGCCCATTTCCTCATACATGTTATATTCCCCTTTCCCGTTCCGATAGTCTTCCGCCTTCTCCAGCAGCTTTCTGTTGTCCGTCATCACCGCTATCGCCTCCAGCGTGTCTCTGTCCAGTTTCCGGTACGCCTCCTGCTCTCCGATAAACCTCCTCATTTCCCTTCGATCCTTTCGGAAGGGTAGCACCGCAAGCAGTTCTCTCAGCGAAGTCCGGAACGTTCCGTAATCCATCGGCTCATCCGCGCGGATCAGGATCATCGGATAATCGCGGAACAATCCGCGGAAAGCATCTTCTTTTTCAAAGCGCATCATGTCACTCAGATACTGCGGTCCGTCCCAGGGTTCGATCCCATGGTACAGACATACGGTGTAAACGGGGAACAGCCGGTCCGTATTCCGAAGCCGTCCCATCCTCTCTGAAGCGTTCCGGTACTCTTCCGTATTTTCATTCTTCCTCTGAATGGCCCTTGCCTGGCGCAGATATTCCTGCGCGTCATAATTCATGCAGCGGAGCGGCATCCCGTAATCCACCGTTTCCTGGGCTTCCAGCGCCACCAGCCGCAGGATGCTTCCTCCTTTTCTGACCCGCCGGATCATATCCCGGGTGCGGCCACGGTATTTCAGCTTCCGCCCCCTTCCTTCCATTTCGGTATAGTGCTCCGACACATTCTCGAGCTGTTCCGGATCTACCGCCTGAATGCCGCCGAATACGGCGCCGTTCATCAGATCGGCAAACCTGGCGTTGTCCTCCAGATAGCGCAGAATGGCATCGTTCTTTTCTCCCATTTTCTACAGCCTCCTTTTCCCGGCAGGCATGCGGAAAGCGTCCCTGCCGTTGTCCCTTTTTTCGTTGTGTTCCAACCTCTGTGTAAATACGGCAGATTCGCCAGAAGAATAACGCAGATCGTCAGATATGTCATTGATGAAATCATCATAAACAAATGGAGCTCAAATGTCAATTGTTTTTTCGTAACCGGATGCTTCCTGCCGTTACATTTTCGTACGGTCTGCGCAGTGAATGCGCAGACCTGGCTGAGCAGTAACCAGGCCCGTCCATCACCCACGGCAGGAAAGCATTATCGCCTGCTGTACCTCAAGCAGACAGCTCTTGAAAGAATAACCTGCAAAAAAGGCGCTGTCGATCACATCCTCCGACACCTCTTCCCCACGGGTAAAGGGCGGGCAGGGATTGAGCAGGGCGCCGGGGCGGGCCAGTTCCATTCTTTGCTTCGTAATCTGAAATTTTCGAAAAGCCTCTTTGTGTTCTTTCGGCCAGGCATCCGTGCAGACGATGTCCGCGTCCGCCATGGCCTCATCCGGATCATGGCAGACTTTTACTCCGTCCATCTCAAAACCCTGCGGGCAGCACTGGACGAAGGACAGGCCAAGAACATCCGCCGCTTCCTTCCAGGACTGGCCGATATTCCCCGCCTCGCCAAAAAACAGGTAATGATCGCGCCGAAAATCCTGCCGGATGCGGGAAAGGGCATACAAATCGGAGAGAATCTCACAGGGATGGTTTTCATCCGTCATGGCGTTGACCACCGGGCAGGCGGAATTTGCCGCCAGCCGCTCAAGAAGCCGGATGTCTCTGTGTCTTATCACCAGCAGATCGGCCCAGTTCGCCAGATAGCCCGCCACATCTTTCAGATCCTCTTTTTTGTCCAGCGTTTCCGGTGGAAAAAGGATGGGCTGGCCGCCCAGCGCGGCGACGCCCTTTTCAAAGGTCACGCGGGTGCGCAGGCTTGCTGACGGAAAGAAGAGCACCGCCGTTTTCCCCTGCAGCGCCTCTCTGTGTTTTCCGGCCCGGAGCTCATCCGCCAGGCGGAATACCTCATAAATTCCTTTTTCTCCAAAATCCGAAAGGTGAATCAGATGTTTCACATTTACCACCTCCAAAATCTGGAAGAATGTCCCTTTGGGACATTCTTCGGCATGAAACTTAGAAACTCTTAGGCGGCGTCTTCTGACGCCTTAGAGTTTCTTTTCATGCTTCCAGCTGCCCGTAATCCTTCTTTTCAAATTCCTGAATGGAAATGCTCTTCTTGTTGGGGTTGGCGAACACAAAGGTCTTGTCCACGTTCTCCAGATAATTCTGGATCTTGTCGTTGGTGGCGCTGATGATGGCCTGGAAGCCCAGGCCCCGGATCAGCTCGATACAGCTTGCCACCTTTTCCGCGTCCATCTTGGAAAAGGCCTCGTCCAGCACTACCAGACGGATGGTGGGACGGCGTACGGCGCCGGGGGAGGTGCTGATGTGGTAGGCCTGGGCAAAGCTGGCAAGAAGGGCCACATACAGAGGGTTCTGCCCCTCGCCGCCGGAGTTTTTACGGATCATCTTGCTCAGGTCGATCACCAGACGGTCGTCCCCTTCCACGATCTGTTCCATTTCAAAGGAAAGGTATGTGCGGTAGTCGGAATACTTTTCCATGTTCCGCTTCGCTTCCTCCTGCTGCTTCGCGTCCGCGGTCTGAGGCGGAAGGAACATGCGGATCAGATCGTTCATCAGCGCGCCGTATTTCTTTTCATGATCCATGGAAAACAGATCCATCTGCCGGTCCATGGAGCCGGAAAGGGCGGACGGGTCGATTTCCAGGGATTCGTCCATGAACATGTCGTAGTATGCGCCGTCCGGCCCGCGGTTTCTGGAAATGCGGAACTGGTAGCGGTCCTTTCCGAAGTTCAGGCTGCGCAGGATCCGGTTCAGCTCATCGCGGCGCAGGAAGGCCTCCTTGATGGCGCTGCGGATTTTGTAAATGAAGTCCTCCCGGAAATGCTCCACGGCGATCTTCGCCTGTTTTTCCGCAATTTTCTCATATTCCTGGATCTGCTCGCAGGAAAGGCGGGTCAGAAGCTCCTGATAGTCCGTATTGTCCGCCGCGCTGGCAGAAAAGTCCCTTCCCGGATGTTTTCTCAGGTAATCGCTTCTTAAGTCCACCAGCCTGTTTTTCTTTTCTTCCAGAAGCTGTCCGGCATCCTCCCGCTCCTCTCCGGTCCGGCGAAGAAGGGCATCGAAGGAGGGATTTTTCAGGCCGGAAAACCAGCCGTCAAAGGCTTCCTCCCAGTTTTTGCTGGAAACCAGACCCTTCTGACCGGAAAGGAGGGCTTCGCTTTTCTCCAGATGATCCTGGCGGTCCTTCTCCATTTTCCGGTTCTGGTCATGGATCTTAAGCTTGACAGCGTCGATTTCCCGCTCAAGCGCCCTCTGTTTCCCGTCCACCGTGGAGAGCTGTTCCTTCAGCGCCTCCACCGTGCCTTCTCCCACCTCGGAAAGCTTTTGGTCCAGGCGGGCGAGCTGTTCTTCCTTTCTGCGTTTTTCCTGCACATCGGCAAGGAGCTCCAGATAGGTTTCCGCCGGGTCCGAAAGGGCCTCCAGTCCAAGCAGACGGGCGGCCTGCTGTGCCTCTTTCCCCCTCTCTTCCAGCGCTTCCTGCAGGCCGGCAAGCTGTTCCGACAGCTCCTTCTGCCTTCTTTTCATGCTCTTTTCACCGATGAAGGCCCGTTTCGTATACTGCTCCGGGTTCAGGCGGCGCAGCTGAAAGTTCTGATAGAGCAGGCAGTCCGCGGTCACGCCCACCCGGCACTGACGGAGCTGTTCGATGGATTCACATTTGATCACATTTCCCAGCAGAAAATTCACATAGTTTTTCACATATTTTTCCCGGCACTCCACCTCTTCGGCGAGGGAGCCGGAACGGGCAGAAAAGTCCTGTTCGGAGAGCTTTCCCGTATCCGCAAGGGCAACATGGGAAAAACGGGCGGCATCCAGGCCTTCGTAAGCCTCCATCGCCTGGGCCGCGAAAGCGGGCTCCACCATCAGGGTCAGCTTATTCCAGCCGAGATACCCTTCCAGGGCGTTTCTCCATTTTTCATCCCGGATATCCAGAAGGTCGGCAAGAACACGCACCGGCACATTTTTTCCCGTGCGTTCGTACAGACTCTTCTGAATCTGGATCCTGGCCTCCTCCAGCGCTTTAGGATAGGCTTTCTTTCCCATCTGCAGCTCTTTTAAATCACGCTCCAGAAGCGCAGCCTCCTTCTGCAGACTCCGTTTTTCCGATGCCGCCTCCTGACGCTGGTGCTCCGCCTCGTCCCGGAGCCCTCCCAGTTCTTTTTTCAGGCGAAGCAGACCTTCTCCGGTGATCTCCCCCTTCCGGAAAGCGTCGATATCCCACAGGGCCTGATTGGATATGCTCTCTTCCTCTTCCCAGGCGGCAAGGCTTTCGCAGAGAGCGTTTTTTCTGCGTTCGCTGCGCTGCAGAAGCTCCAGGTTTTCCGCCAGATCCCTGCGTTTGGCCTCCAGCTCACCGTATCCACTCTGCAGGATCTCCCGGTTGATCTCCTCATGCTCCTGCGAAAGAGCTTCCTTCTGCCGGTTCAGGGCTTCCAGCGTGTTCTCCATGGTCTGAAGATCCTGCTTTCCGGTCTCCATCCGCGCTTCCAGCAGGGAAATCTGCTCCTGCATCTGCATCAGGGTCAGCCGGTCCGTCCGGTAGCGGAGGCTTCCCAGCAGATCCTCCTGGGCGCGTACGGCTTCGTAGCCGTCCTGAATTGCCTGCAGCTGTCCGATCTCCTCCGCCGTGTCCTCGATCCGCTGGCGCATGCGTCCGTAGAGGATCACGCTCTCCTGCATATCCTCGATGTGGATGTCCTGCTCCGTGCAGATATATTCCTTTACGAAATCCTCCAGATGGATGTTCATGCGGAAGGGTATGGCGCGCTTGAACAGTCTGGGGAATTTTTCCATGTCCAGGCCGCCCAGATACACGTCGTACAGGTTCCTGCGGAACCGTTCGTTATTTGAGGTGGAAAACCATTCGTCCTTCGCAAAATTCCGGTTCATCCACGTCTTCAGTTCTGTGGTAGACATGGCGCGTACCTCTCCGGTATTTTTTTTCACCGAAAGCGCGCGGCCTTCCGACGTGGCGGACGAAAGCCCGTTCCGGCCTGCCCCATTTGCCGCGGCTTCGTATGCTTCCGATTCCGGCTCAGCCAGATCCAGGCTCATCTGTCCGCCCACCCGGTAAAAATGCTCCGGCAGGCCGCCCTTATGCCAGAAAAATAAGCGGGTGATCTCATTGGTCGCCGTTTCCACATCAAAGACCACGCCGATGCATTCCTTTTCCCCGGAGGCGGTCTGAGTGAGCTCCATGGCGATGGTGGTGGAAAAATTCCGGTTCCGCTTGTACCTGGCCTGATTATTTTCTCCAATGTTGATCATGCCCCGCAGGTATTCGATCAGACTGCGGTCGGAATCATCGGCGGCCGCTTTGTTGAAAAAGCCTCTTCCATCCGTGTTTGCATAGAGCAGAATCTGCAGTGCGTCGATCACCGTGGACTTGCCGCTTCCGGAATGTCCGGTGAAAAAGTTGATGCTCTGATTCAGCTCCAGCACCTTCGCGTCGATATAATGCCAGTTATTCAGGACGATCCGGGTGACCGCCTTGAAGGCCTGATTCTCATTCTGCATTTCTGGTTTCTCCTTCTTCCTGTGCTTTTGGGCTCTCCGGATATATGCCGGCGGCGTCCTCCGCCGGATCGTCGTCTGCCGCAACTGTTTCTTCTGCCGCAACTGTTTCTTCTGCCGCGGCTGTTCCCTCCGCCGCGGCATCATCCTGTCCCGCCTCTTCGCCGAACACGGCGAGAAGCTTTTTAATATCCTCGCGCATCAGCAGCAGATTGATGCAGGGATAGATGAGGATCCGGGTGCCTTCGTTCAGCTCCTCCAGCGCGTCCAGCGGTTCGATCATCTGATATTTTTTCAGAATGGCAAACGCCCGCCTGATCTCCGAGATCGAGGACAGACTTCTGGTGAGCCGGAATTCCCCGGCTCTCGCAGAAAGCGCGCCAAAGGTGGTGATGATGTTCACGCTGGAGGAGACCGCCGCCATCTGTTCGTCATAGATCAGCTTCAGCAGAAGCAGATAGATGGTTGCCAGCTTGGGAAGCCGTTCTCCCAGCAGGGTCTGTCCCTGGATATAGATGGCGCCGAGTTCCGTATTTCTCTCAATAAGAATCCCCGCCACATCCAGATAATCCTTCAGAAATTCCATGTGCTGCTCACAGAAATAGTAGTCCTGATTGAGGACGAGCCGCCCCGCCCTTTTATCATATTTTCTTTCCAGCAGAAAGGTCTGGCGGTAGAGCTGACTGAGCACGTTCTGCATCCGCTCCTGATCCGCGCTGGAAAGCTGGCTGATATATTCAAGCATTTTTACCTCCGTTCTCTTTCCACAAACATCATGGCCGGCCAGGTATAGGGGCCGCGTTTCACCTGATACCCCGCCTCCAGAACCTCGAACCTTCCATCTCTGCGGATGCTCAGATCATAGGCCAGAATCAGCTTTTCGAAGTCCTCGTCCGATTCCACCGAAAGAAGTCCGGTATCCAGACAGCCGTTCTCCATGTGTTCCTCGATATATTCCTCCACCTGCGCGCGGGTAAAACGGTGGTGGATCCGGTTAAGCTTCAGGATTTCCTCCCTGGAAAGCTCCGGATCCTTTTCCTCCGGTTCCAGTTCCTTCATGAAATTTCTTTTGCGCCGTCCCCGGTAA
>ERZ780162.2944-NODE-2944-length-10151-cov-13.820820_pt1 | contig 10151 bp, 8 predicted proteins | sample MGYA00511474_ERZ780162 | MGnify/ENA primary metagenome ERZ780162 (study PRJEB29588, sample SAMEA2143633) | human gut metagenome | biome: human gut; feature: human-associated habitat; material: faeces | place: Denmark | collected 2008/2010 ...
AGCCGCCGGAGCGGTGCTTGAGCCGTTAGGCGGGAATTGTGCGGTATTGCCTTAGGGCTTTTTGCAGATAACCAAAGGCTCTGCGCTGCTCCCTAACTCCTAACCCCTCACTCCTACCTCCTAACTCAAATTACAGGCAGCTCTTATAAGCGGCCATTGCGCCCTGCTCACGGATCAGGGTCAGGTTCTTGACGGTGGCTTCCTCAAAACCGGCAACCTTGGTCAGATCCTGGCCCCACATCTGCTCGTTGGTCATAACAGCATGAACCAGGGTCGGAATGTCGTCATCCTTGTGGGCATTGTAGAATTCCAGCACATAGCGGTCATCGGAAATGGTGTACTCGTTGCCCTTGGCGCGCTTGCAGACCAGGCCCTTATCGTTCAGTTCCTGGATGTTGTTGGAATAGAATGCGATGTAAGCGGCAAAGCTCATGGTCAGGCAGGTGGGCAGTTTGCCGTTCTTCTCGATATATTCCAGGAAGGACGGCATGTTGCGGGCACGCCACTTGGAGGTGGAGTTCAGGGAGATGCTCATCAGCTCATGGTTGACGAACGGGTTGTTGAAGCGGTCTTCCACAGCGGCAGCAAATTTCTTGCAGTCGTCCTGGTCCAGCGGAAGAATGGGAACAACTTCCTGCAGCAGCATCTTGTTCATGTAGCCCAGGATGGTTTCGTCGTGCATGCAGTCACGCACAATGTCGAAGCCTGCCAGGTAAGCACCCAGAACAAAACCGGTGTGTGCGCCGTTCAGGATGCGGACCTTGCGCTTCTTATACGGGCTCATATCGGGGGTAACAAAGACGTGGTCTTCCAGACCAGCCTTGCGGAACGGCAGGATATCGTTCAGCTTGGTGTCGCCCTCAATGACCCACACGCCGAAAACCTCGCCAACGTCCAGCAGGGGGTCAGCGTAACCGTGCTTCTCTTCAAGCTCGGCAACTTCCTTCGGGTCGCGGATGCGACCCGGAACAATGCGGTCAACCAGAGAGCCGCAGAAGGTACAGTCCTCGTTGACATATTTCTTGAAGCCGTCTTCCAGGCCCCACTGGTCAATGTACTGGTTGACGCACTTCAGCAGCTCCTTGCCGTTGTTGTCAATCAGCTCGCAGGCCAGCATGATGATGCCCTTCTTGCCGGCCTTGTAGCGGTGGTACAGCACCTGGGTCAGCTTTGCGGGGAAGCTGGACGGCGGGCAGTCGTTCTGCTGGCAGGCGGGATCATAAACGATACCGGCCTCGGTGGTGTTGGAAACGATGATTTCCAGGTCGTCGCTGGCGGCAACGTCCATCATCTTTTCGTAATCAGCTTTTTCATACGGGTTCAGGCAGCGGGATACACTGGAGATCACGCGCTTGTCATCGACCTTCTGGCCGTTTTCGCTGCCGCGCAGGTACAGGGTGTACAGGCCCTCCTGTTCGTTGATCATCTTGGCCAGGCCGGGGGCGATGGGCTGAACCAGAACGCACTTGCCGTTCCAGTCAGCTTTTTCGTTGGCAAGGTCAAACCAGTAGTCAACAAAGGCACGCAGGAAGTTGCCCTCACCAAACTGCAAAACCTTTTCGGGGGCATTTTTCAGAATGTAGCCATCATAACCGGATTTTTCAAGGACCTGATAATTCAAAGTTTCCATTGGAAATTCTCCTTTGCAATGTGTGCAATTACGGCGGCGGTGTGCAGGGCCAGACAAAAACGCCCTGCGCTGCGTAAGCGCCTTGTTTAGCTTCATTGTATTTTTTTTTGCTTGCAACGTCAAGATTCTTTCGTGAAGAAGCGCACATATTTTGCGCTTCTTTTTTGACTTTTTTCCCTTTCCCTGTTTTGCACAAGCAGGATGCAATATTTTTAGTGCTTTTTACATCAAAAGGGCAAGATTTGCAACTTGTTCAAACCGCTGCAAGTATGTATAATAATATCAGCTTATGTTTTATTCTGCTGTTTGGGGGCAGCATGATTCGTTCTGTTGACCCACAGCACACAACGAAGGAGCTTGCAATTATGAAAGCATTTATGGACAAGGATTTCCTGCTGGAAACCCCCACCGCGCAGCACCTGTATCATGATTATGCAGAAACGCTGCCTATCGTAGACTATCACTGCCACATTCCCCCGCAGGAGATCTACGAGGACCGCCGCTTTGAAAATATCGCTCAGGTATGGCTGGGCGGCCATCAGGTTCTGGCCGATGGCTCTGACTACTACTTCGGCGACCATTATAAGTGGCGCGTGATGCGTTCCAACGGTGTGCCCGAAGAGTACATCACCGGTGACAAGCCGGACCGCGAGCGCTTCCAGAAGTTTGCAGAAGCACTGGAAATGGCCATCGGCAACCCGATGTACACCTGGTGCCACCTGGAACTGAAAAAGTACTTTGGCTACAACGGCGTTCTGAACGGCGATACCGCTGAGGAAGTCTGGAACCTGTGCAACGATAAGCTGCAGCATGATCCCAAGATGACCGTGCGCGGCCTGATCGAGCAGAGCAACGTTGCCATGGTTGGCACCACCGATGACCCCATCGACAGCCTGGAATGGCACAAGAAGATCAAGGAAGACCCCACCATCAAGGTTGTTGTTGCACCTTCCTTCCGCCCGGACAAGGCCCTGAACATCCGCAAGGACGGTTTTGCAGATTACATCCATAAGCTGGAAGAAGTTGTTGGCCGCAAGTTCGCCTGCGCCAACTGTGTGGTCAACGCTCTGGAAGAGCGCCTGCAGTTCTTTGTTGAGATGGGCTGCCGCGCTTCTGACCACGGGCTGGATTATGTTCCTTACGTGGAGACCAACGCCGAAAAGGCAACCGCAGCTTTCAAAAAGGCTATGGCCGGTGAGCCGCTGACCCAGGAAGAGGGCGACGCATACACCACCTACCTGCTGATCAGCCTGGGCCGCCTGTACAAAAAGTATAACGTTGCCATGCAGATCCATTACAGCTGCCTGCGCAATGTCAACCAGAAGATGTACAAGAAGCTGGGCCCCGATACTGGCTTTGATATGATCGCTGTGACCGATGGCAGCGCCGCCATCAGCAGCCTGCTGAGCAAGCTGACCGAGACCGGCGAATGCCCGAAGGTGATCCTGTACAGCCTGAACCCCGCCGACTTTGACATGCTGGGCACCATCCTGGGTGCATTCCAGGATGACGAAGTTCCCGGCAAGATCCAGCTGGGCTCTGCCTGGTGGTTCTGCGATACCGACGACGGAATGTACCAGCAGATGAAGACCCTGGCTCGCCTGGGGCTGTTGGGCAACTTTATCGGCATGCTGACCGACAGCCGTAGCTTCCTGAGCTACACCCGCCACGAACTGTTCCGCCGCCTGATGTGCAACCTCATCGGCAACTGGGTCGAGAATGGCCAGTACCCCAGCGATGAGAAGACCCTGAAGAAGATCGTGGAAGGCATCAGCTACTACAACGCACAGCGTTACTTCCACCTGTAATTCTGCACAAATCAGAAAATAAAACATTGTAAAAATTGCCCTGCTGCCTGAAAGACAGCAGGGCTTTTTCCATAGAATGAGAATCTTTCTCTTGTGCAAAAGGGCAAAAAAAGAGGGCAAAATCGGGGCGAAGAGAAAAAGTTGGGAGGTAGGAGGGAGGAACTATTTTAATTAGGAATGAGGAATGAGAAATTAGGAATTGGAGGTAGGGTGGGGCAGGAGGCGAAAACCTTACCTCACCGCCGTATCGGCACTTAGAATTATGCGGTATTGCCCTAAAACTTTACCTTTTTGCTCTATCTAAAAAATTAGAGCCGCTTCGTAACAAAGCCAAATGGAGAAAGTCTTCAAATCATAAAAAGTAAAGCTTTAGAATTACCACACTAGTAGAGGCGCACATTGTGCGCCTGCGGACGAGCTGCGAAATATTCCGTAACTCAAATAATCCAACTGCGAGCCTATTAAAAAATGCCCATACATCAACATAAAAAATAAATCCCCCGTTCCGCAGGGGCATTTACGCCTGCTGCAAAACGGGGGAAAATCTTTTATGATCAGGTCAGACCTTTATGGGAGACAAACCGACACCCAATCAGCCCGGCTGCTTGCCGATGTAGGCCAGGATGCCGCCGTCAACGTACAGAATCAGGCCGTTGACGAAATCGGAAGCTTCAGATGCCAGGAAGACAGCGGGGCCGCCCAGGTCCTCGGCGTTGCCCCAGCGTGCAGCGGGAGTCTTGGCAACGATGAACTGGTCAAACGGATGGCGGCTGCCGTCCGGCTGGATCTCACGCAGAGGCGCGGTCTGCGGGGTGGCGATGTAGCCGGGGCCAATGCCGTTGCACTGAATGTTGTACTGACCGTACTCGGAAGCAATGTTTTTGGTCAGCATCTTCAGACCGCCCTTGGCAGCAGCGTAAGCGGAAACAGTCTCACGGCCCAGTTCGCTCATCATGGAGCAGATGTTGATGATCTTGCCGCCGCCCTGTGCGATCATATCGGGGATGATGGCCTTTGCCACGATGAAGGGAGCGTTCAGATCGACATCGATGACCTGACGGAACTGGGCAGCGCTCATCTCGGTCATGGGGATGCGCTTGATGATACCGGCGTTGTTGACCAGAATGTTGATGTGGCCGACTTCCTCGGTGATTTGCTTGACCATGGCGTTGACGGCGTCCTCGTTGGTAACATCGCAGACATAGCCATGGGCAGTGATGCCAGCCTCTTTGTAAGCGGCCAGACCTTTATCAACCAGTTCCTGCTTGATATCATTGAAAACGATGGTAGCGCCGCAGTTTGCCATAGCGGTGGCGATAGCAAAACCGATGCCGTAAGAAGCACCGGTGATCAGGGCAACCTTGCCGGTCAGATCAAAAGATTTCGGGGTGCAGACAGACATATTTCTTACCTCCTGAAAGTGATGTTATGTAATTCAAAAGCCGCGCATAGAGCGGCAGGGGAACGAGATTGGAAATGAAGAAAGAATAAATAATAAAGAATAATGAAGGTGTGCCTTCGGCACGGATTAAATATTAGTTTGCAGGCGGTTCAGAAGTGGACTTTGAAGTTTTTAGAATGGCAATTAAAATGCGCTTGAGTTCAAGGCAGTCAGTAAGCAATGACTGGCTTTCGGCAGCTGTTAAGTACTGTGAAAGAGTCAGCAAACGCAGCCAATACTCCGTTTCAGCGGTTTCTTTTAAGGAAATATGGAGCTTAGAAATAAAATCCGCTTTACTTACTGCATAGACAGCTTCGTTAGCATTGGCACCGATTGAAGTTCCACTGCGCAGTAATTGTTGGGAAAGAACGGTTTCGTGCTGCTGCTCACTTAAATAGCGGTAAACTTTTACGATGCGCGCAGCAAAAGCCAGCGACTTTTCCAGTAGTACATTATTTTCCATAAAAACGAACCTGATTTTCTGAGCCGCGCTATGCGCGGCGGTCCACCATCATTTTTAATTATTCTTTATTCTTTTTTCTTTATGAAAAGGTTTTACCGAAGATCAGTCGTAGCAATGTTATCCATGTCATCGAATTCCATGTTTTCACCACCCATGGCCCAGATGAAGGTGTAGTTGGAGGTGCCAACGCCGCTGTGGATGCTCCAGGACGGGCTGATAACAGCATCATAGTTGTGCATCACAACATGGCGGGTTTCGGTCGGCTCGCCGCACATGTGGAATACGGCCTGGCCTTCGGGAATCTCGAAGTAGGTGTAGATCTCCATGCGGCGCTCGTGGGTGTGGCTGGGCATGGTGTTCCAGTTGCTGCCCGGCTCCAGAGCGGTCATGCCCATGGAAAGCTGGCAGGTTTTCAGCACGCTGGGGTGGATAAACTGGTTGATGGTGCGCTTGTTGCAGGTTTCCAGGGTGCCCAGCGGGCGCTTGGCAGCGTCAGCCAGGGTGATCAGCTTGGTTTCGTAACGGCAGTGGGCCGGAGCACTGACCATATAGAACTTGGCGGGCTTGGCGGCATCATCGCTGGCAAAGGTAACTTCCTTGGTGCCCTGGGTGATGTACAGGCAGTCCTTATAGCCCAGGTGATAGGCCACGCCGTCTGCGGTAATGGTACCGGCGCCATCACCAATGTTGAAAATGCCGATTTCGCGGCGCTCCAGGAAATAGTGAGTGCCAAAGTTTGCCCAAATGTCAATGCCCTTATCAATGGACACGACCTCGTTGACCGGCATGCAGCCCAACGTGACCATGCGGTCAACATGGCTGTAAACGGCAACCATCTCATCTGCTTTGTACAGATCGGTAATCAGGAACTCATTGCGGACTTCCTCGGTGGTATAGCGCTTGAAGTCACGCTGATTGCAGGAATAACGAATATCCATGGGGCGGAATCCTCCTGTTTTGCTTGCAGTGGCAGCGGACTGGCGGGGTGCCAACCGTTTCGCTGACCTTGTATACATACATTATAGCCGATTCTGCAGGCCGAAAAAAGTGTATACAAGCACAAGAATACGGTGCATGTTTTGGCGGGTTTGACAGCAGAAAAACGAAAGCAGTTAGGAATTAGAAGTTAGGAGGGAGGAGTTGAAGGAATAAATAAAGAATAGAGAATAATGAATGAATAATGAAGGTGGACCGCCGCGCGTGGCGCGGCTCAAAAAATGAGTAGAGAGCATGGCAAGAGTTTCGTGAAATTTGTAAATGGATAATATATATTGAAATATACAATTCGTATATTCTGGCTAGCCTTGTAACTTAATCCCTTAATGCTTTAATTTTATAATGCTTACTTACAGATGGCCAACGGCCTAATATCTTTTTTGCCCGGTGCAGCACACCGGGCTTCCACCTACTAAAACTCCTAACTCCTCACTCCTAACTCTATTTCTAACTCTCTCTTTACGAAAACTGTCCGTGACAGCTATACACATGAAAACAATTCACTTTACAAATTAAACATACTCAACTATAATGATGCACAGACTTCAAAGGCGAAGCAGAGAACACGGCGGCTCCGCGGCATATGCGGGGACCGCCGCTTGCATTGTCATTTATATGCAGGGCAGCAAAAAGAGAGGGGACATCAATGCTTACACTGGATAAGATCTACCATGCCGCGTTTGTTCTGCGTGACGTTGCACGCCGCACGGATCTGATTGCGGCATCGCGGCTGAACAGCGCGAGTGACCTGTACTTGAAAACCGAGAACCTGCAGGTGACCGGCAGCTTTAAGGTGCGTGGCGCTTATTACAAAATCAGCCAGCTGACCGCAGAGGAGCGCGCCAAAGGCGTGATCGCCTGCTCGGCAGGCAACCATGCACAGGGCGTGGCACTGGCCGCCACCAGCATGGGCATCAAGAGCGTTGTCTGCATGCCGGACGGCGCGCCGCTGATGAAGGTGGAAAGCACCAAACGCCTGGGCGCTCAGGTGGAGCTGGTCAAGGGCACTTACGATGACGCCCATGACCGTGCTGTGGAACTGCAGAAAGAAACAGGCATGACCTTCATCCACCCCTATGATGATGAGCTGGTCATTGCCGGTCAGGGTACCATTGGCCTGGAAATTCTGGATCAGCTGCCCGATGTGGAAGCTGTTGTGGTGCCCGTGGGCGGCGGCGGCCTGCTGGCCGGTGTGGCCTTTGCCATCAAGAGCCTGCGCCCCGATGTCAAGATTTACGGCGTTCAGGCTGCCGGTGCCGCCAGCATGTACAATGCGTACCGCGACCATACGTATGAAACGCTGGACCATGTGGATACCTTTGCGGACGGCATTGCGGTAAAGACCCCCGGCGAAACCACCTTTAAGATGATCGAACAGTATGTGGACGGCATCGTGACGGTCAGCGAGGATGAGATTGCTGCCGCCATCCTGGCCCTGATGGAAAACCAGAAGCTGGTGGCCGAAGGTGCCGGTGCCACGCCGGTTGCCGCCGCGCTGTTCGGCAAGCTGCCCATCGAGGGCAAAAAGACCGTCTGCCTGATCTCCGGCGGCAATATCGATGTAAACATCCTTTCCCGCGTGATCACCCGCGGCATGATCATGAGCGGCCGCAAGACCAATCTGATGATTGCCCTGGAGGATAAGCCCGGCCAACTGACCCGCGTGAGCGAGATCATCTCCGGCATGGGGGCCAACGTGGTCAGCGTGCAGTACGACCTGGCCGACCCCAACATGACCGTGACCAGCTGCTTCCTCAAGCTCGGCCTTGAAACCCGCGACCACACCCAAATCGAACAAATTAAAGCCAAACTGACCGAAGAAGGCTTTAAGCTGGTAAGCGAGAGAGCGTAATTTTGAGTTAGGAGTTAGGAGGGAGGAGTTAGGAGTTAAGAAATAGGGGAAGGCACGCAGCTTAAGACTAAAGCATAGCTAAAATTAAAGAATGTATAACAAAATGCCCACGGCCTGATATCAAAATCATGCCGCAGGCATTCCAAAAACTCCTAACTTCTAACTCTTACTTCCTAACTCCCTTACAGTCTCACTCCTGCCGAAAGCAGCTCGATGAACTGGCGGGCAACACGGGGGCTGCGGCCGCCGGCACGGATGGCGAAGGCTTCGCCCTTGATGAACAGCTGATCAGACGGCATCTGCACGCCGTACTGCTTGGCAAGATCCAGCAGAATTTCTTCAAACCGAACTTTATCCGGCCGCTGGAAGGTGACCGTCAGGCCGAACCGGGCCGAAAGGCTCATCAATTCCTGGCGGGTATCTGCTTCGTGGATGTCATCACCGGAACGGTCGCTCAAGGTTTCCTTGATGAGATGGCGGCGGTTGGAGGTGGCGTACACCACAACATTCTGGCTGCGGCCGCCCACGCTACCTTCCAAAATGGCTTTCAGCGCGGCAAAGTTGTCGTCGTTGGCAGAAAAGCTCAGGTCGTCAATGAACAAAATGAACTTGAGTGGGTTCTGGGCCAGGCTATCCAGCAGGGCCGGAATCTGATACAGCTGGTTCTTTTTCACTTCCACAAGGCGCAGACCATCCGCCGCAAATTCATTGGCAATGGCTTTCACGCTGCTGGATTTGCCGGTGCCCGCATCGCCGTACAGCAAAACGTTCACGGCAGGCTTGCCGGACAGCAAAGCCTTGGTGTTGGCAATTACCTTTTCGCGCTCGTGCTCGTAACCGGGCAGCTCGCTTAAGCGCTGCGGATCCGGGAAGCGCACCGGGATCAGGCTGCCATCCTCGATGGTGAACATGTGGTGGCGGGCAAACATGCCGTAGCCCTTTTGACCAACTTCAGCCAGGCGCTCAGCGTAAGCGGCGGCAAAATCCACTTCCTCGGTTTCCCAGCGGGGCAGAAAGACAAGGGATTCCTCGCCGCCGGTCAAATCAACCAGCGTAACGCGGCTGAGCTGCTGCAAAAATTCCAGCTCGCTGTCCATGCAGCGGGCAGCGGCCTGCCCGGCGCCGCCGCTGGCAGCTTTGCGGATGCAGATGTTCTCATCCTGCAAAACGGCGTCCAGCAGCACGCGGGTCCAGCTGCCGCCGCGTTCAAACAGCTGGTTTTCAAAATCAGCTGCAGCGCTTACAAAATCCTCGCTCCCCGCAGCGGCCAGCATGGCGCGGAACGCAGGCACAATGTTGGCCTGCAAAATACCGCGGAAAATCACAAGGCCGTCCAGCCGGGTGCGCATGGTATTCAACTTCATCATTCCCAATTCCTCCAGGAGTGCAAAAATGCTTGCTCTGTTTACTCAGTATAGCTTTTTTGCCGCTGTGGTGCAAGTGACAAAATGACCTTGTATTTACGAAAGAACGCAGGACTTTAGCCTGCTAAATTCTCTATTTGTGTAATTTGTTGTTTTTGTGTTGACAAAGGCAAAAAATTGCGGTACAATCAACCACATACTAAATCAAATGTGTCGAAGGAAAGTTAGTAACGGCTTTTGCCGCCCCCAGAGAGCTGCCGGTTGGTGCAAGGCAGCGGGCAGGTACGCCGCGAACTGGTTCCCGAGCAGTTCTGCCGAAAGCAAGGTGAATAGGCGGTTCCGGGGGTGCCCGTTACAGCACAGGGCTTTGTTGGAAGCCTGTTGAGTGGGTATAGTACTATACCAATAAGAGTGGTACCGCAGAGAGCTTTACGCCTTTGTCTCTTGTGAAAACGGAAGCCGTTTGGCATTCCGTGCTACAAGCGGCAGGGGCTTTTTTGTTACTCAAACGCGTTGGATAGAGGCTGCCGCATAAGAAACGGAAAGACTAACTATTAAAAGTCAAGCCCCAAAACAAAATTTTCGAGAGAAATTTTG
>ERZ780162.2953-NODE-2953-length-10124-cov-10.416129_pt1 | contig 10124 bp, 9 predicted proteins | sample MGYA00511474_ERZ780162 | MGnify/ENA primary metagenome ERZ780162 (study PRJEB29588, sample SAMEA2143633) | human gut metagenome | biome: human gut; feature: human-associated habitat; material: faeces | place: Denmark | collected 2008/2010 ...
ATATACCTGTCGGAATACGGCATCCTGACTTGGCCCGTGATAGGGGTTAGGGAAAACTATTGCCTGTTCCAGATTGCGATCCAGCTTCCGAATATCGCGACCCTCCCGCACCAGCGGTTGTCTTTGGTGTTCCACAGGCGGAAGCGTATCTGGTTTACGTAGCTGGTATCCCAACGTTGTGCGGTGTACTCGCCGGCCTGGTCGAAACCAGTGCCGAACGGCCCAATCGTGTAGGCCGCGTAATCGGCTTTCTTCCCGTTTGGGGATTGGACGTTGATGTAGAATGTGCCGTCATCATTCGTGGTGACGGTATGGCCTCCGCACAGAATATACGGCATTCGGGTTAGGGAATCCTATTGCCCGATCAGCGCGCGTTCCCAGATGCTTTGGGCCTCCTTGAGAGACGCGATTTCCGGTCGCAGATAGAATCTGGCGGTCGTCTTGATGTCGGTGTGACCAAGGAACTTGCTGACCACCGCGATGTTGACTCCCGCTTCCAGGGCGTTGGTGGCCCAACTGTGGCGGAGATTCTGCACCGGCACGTAGGGCAGCGACTCCTTTTTGCACCATGAGGCGTAGCGTCGCGCGGCTTGCGATGGAGTCAGGTCACCGATGATACGGCCCTTCCGGCCGTTGCGGATCTCCCGCAATCGCCGGACGGCGAATCGGGGAAGGGGCAGAAACCGGTCGGACAGTTCAGTCTTCGGCGGCACCACCACTTCGTGGCCGGCCACCCATTGCACTCCACGCTGGATATGAGTGATGCCGGAACGCATATCGATATCCGCCCAATCGACTCCGTACCCCTCTTCCGGCCGCAACGCCAGACACGAGTCCACAATCAGCCAAGCCTCAAGCGCATGGCCATAAAAGCCCTGTAGTTGGCGACGAGTCTGCCCGATGGTCAGCAGACGCGGCACATAGAGCGGCTTGGCCGGCAGATCAATCTCCAAACGGGTCACATCGACCTCTAAGTAGCCCCACTTCGCGGCCTTGCGTAGCATCTGCCTCAACACCGCCCAAGCCTTGCGGGCCGCACCTGGACCCGCGAACCCTGACAGCCACAGCTCGATGTCATCCACGCCGATGTCAGCCAACTCCATGCTGCCGAACACCGGCTCCACATGGCACCGCCAAGCCGACTCATAGCCAACGCGCGTGACCTCGCGCAGGCGCTCGCAATAGCCGACATACCGGTCATCCCAAAACTCTTGCAACAACATTTCGACCTCCGAAAACCCACACGCCTCGCGGCCAATCCGCTCGGTATCGCGTGTGGGTTTTCTCACCATAAAGGAGCCCCGCATGTCGCAGTTAATCGAACAACTCGTTGAATGGATGGTGCCCTTCTTATGCGGTGGCGCGGTCACCGTGCTGGGCCTCATGCGGCGATGGGGCAGAGCGATCATCAACGGGATGCGCGAGCTCCTGCTGTGCCAGTTAGAGGACCTGCGACGCGAAATGGTCATCGAGCACGACGGAGTGGCGGACGAGGACCTCAAATCACGCTCCCAACGCCTCTACGACTCCTATCACTCGCTGGGCGGCAACGGCCACGGCACATCCCTCAACGACGACATCCAATCCGCGCCAATCGCGCCGCGCAACAGAACGTGAGCCCCGCAATCCCGCGAGACTCCAAAACATCTCTGAAAGGAGAACACATGATATTTAATCGCGGAAAGCCACGCCACGCCCGTCCCCGCCGACCATGGGCAACCATGCTGGCCACACTGCTGACGACCATCGCCCTGGTGTTCGTGCCGGGCACCGCGCTCGCCGACAGCGGTATGGACGTGAGCAAATGGCAAGGATGTGTCGGCAGCAGTCAGGCCGCAACCGCCAAGGCATCCGGTGTCAACTTCGCTTTCGTGAAAGTCACTGAGGGCAACGGGTACACTGATTCGGTTGCCGACTGCACAATGCAGTCGCTCAAGGCCAACGGCATCCGTCGCGGCGTCTACCATTTTGCTCGGCCTGATCTCGGCAACAGCCCTGAGGCCGAGGCTGACTGGTTTATCGGCCAAACGCGCGGCTATGTCAACGATGGTGTGATTCCAGTATTGGACTGGGAGCCATCGGGCAGCTACGTGACATGGAGCTGGTGGGCGCTCAGGTGGTTGCAGCGTGTCGAATCCGCATGGGGCGTCAAGCCTCTCATCTACACGTCTGCCAGTGTCATCAAAATGACCGACTGGACCGCAGTGGCCAACGCCAACTACGGTTTGTGGGTTGCCGGATATCCGCGTGGATATACCGGAGAGACCCTGCGCAACCCCGGAGCCGTGCCCTACGACGTCAGCCCTTGGCCATTCGCCGCCGCCTGGCAGTATTCCAGCTCGGGTCACGTGCCTGGCGTCGGTTCCAGGATCGACGTCAACTGGTTCTATGGCGATGCCGGAACATGGGCGAAGTACGCGGGTTCTCAGCCCGGCACCTCCGCCAACCCGGCCACGCCCAGCCCGACACCCCAGCAAGGTGCGCCGGTCGGTGACGCACAGTCCTTGGCAACCGCAGTGATTCGCGGCGACTACAGCAACGACCCGCAACGCCGTCAACTGCTCGGCAACCGCTACAGCGAGGTCATGGCAATCGTCAACCAGCGTTTGCGTGGCACGGGAGGCGGTGCAAGTACCAGCGCAAGCTGGTACACCGTGCAACGAGGCGATTATCTGACCTTGATCGGTGCCGGAACCGGCGTGAACTGGGTAAGCATCGCAAACCTCAATGGTTTGCGTGCCCCCTACGTCATCTACCCCGGCCAGCGATTGCGGCTCACCGGTACGACATCCTCCACCTCCGCCGGTGCGGGGCGCTACGTGGTGATCGGTGCCGGTGATTGCCTGTGGAACCATTTCGGCGCCAACAGCGCCAAGGTCGCCGCAGCCAACGGCATCAGCAATCCCAACCAGGTCCGCGCGGGAACGCGCATCTACTACTGATCCAACAGGGCCGCGAATCCAATCGCGGCCCTCCCGGTAAAAGAAGGAATAACAATGTCCGATGAAAACGAACTCAAGAACATCGCCAACCCAATAGGAGTCGACACGTCTGCATGGAGCCCAGCGGCAGATGTGAACCCTGCGGTCCCCGCATGGCTCATCCCCAACAAACTGTATGACATCTTGAAGTGGCTTGCCGCACTCGTGTTTCCGGCCCTTGCCCTCTTCATGGGCACGGTCGGCCCGGCATGGGGACTGCCGTACGTCGATGCCATCGTCACCACGCTCAATGCGCTCGGAGTACTCGCCGGTGCCGTCATCGGAGCCAGCGCACTCAAAGCCAAGTTCACTCTCGCGGCGTGAGCTATATTTTCGGGCGATAGATTGGCTGCAAAGTACCGTGAATAATTCGGTCTTGTCTGGTCTGTGGACTGGGCAAGGCCGAATTTCGCGTATCATCGATCAAACCAGATTTTGCAGGTCGTCGTTTTATTGATATCTTGGCCGTAAGAACTCCTCACATGAGGGATTCGGAAAAAGAAAACCGGTAGCATGACCATAGCATGACTTCGACTGGCGGGATATGCGACAAAGCCTGTGGTGCAAGGCGCGGAAGCGTTCGCGTAATCAGTCTTCCAAACTGATTACGCGGGTTCGATTCCCGTCATCCGCTCCACTATATAGGTTTGTGGCTAGGGTACTACCCACAACATTGCCCGTAACACCACCGCCCGCAACAGAACACGGCCTTGGTGAGTCGTATGTTTGCGTTCACAGAAATTGCATGTAGTATGTCTCCGTGTATGCGTAGCGGTATGTGATACTGCACACATGCGGAGCAGTGGCATACTGACGGTCGTCAGTAACTCCGGCCCCCGCGCAGCGGCGGCAAATCCGCCTCAGTTCCCAGATGGTGGGACCGGCACGCCCCGTCGAGAAGAAAAGTGCGTTATCGCAGGGTGGATGACGAGGGTGCCACTTTTCAAAAATTCCAAGGTTCTTTTCAATGTCGGGTAAAAAATTCCCTCTACCCGGGTGTACGCATTCGTGCTTTTTGCTTAATACCGTAACGCCTTATAAGCGTAACGCCGGGTTTTGGCGTACGTGATCGTAAGAGACAGGCAAGGTTATGAAGAGAATTGCAGAATGGTTCGCAGCGGTAGGGGCCGCGGCGGGCAGGAAAGGCAAACGGTTAGTGGCGATCGTTGCCGCCGTGGCGATGCTCGGTGGCGTCGCCGGTGTGAGCGCGACCGCCATGGCGGACGATGGGAATGCCTCCACGACACAATCGCAGACCACCGATGAGAAGGCGGCCGCCAGCGCGCCTGCTCCTCTTTCCACCGAGGGAACAAACGGCGTGCCGGATGATCCGACGTTGTCTGCTCCGGCCCGCGAGAAGACCGTTACCGCCAATGAAGACGGCACGTACACGGTGGCGTTGAACGTCACCGGTGCGAAGAGCGCGGGTACGGGCGAGATCGTGACGAACCAGCCACTCGACATCGTGCTGGTGTTGGATGTGTCCGGTTCGATGGCCGAAAAGATCGCTAGCGGTTGGAACCAGCCTACGAAGATTGACTCGCTCAAGACCGCGGTCAATAAATTCATCAATGCGACGGCTGCAGAGAACGCGAAGATTACCGACCAGAGCCAGCGGAACCGCATCGCCCTGGTGAAGTTCGCCGGCACCGAGAAGACCAGCGTCGGCAATGACTTTTACCGCGAAGGCTGGTCCTCCTACAACTACACGCAGATCGTCAGCAACCTGACGTACGACGTCTCCGGACTGACGAGCACGGTTAACGGCCTGAGCGCGTCCGGCGCGACCTCCGCCGACTACGCCTTCAACCGCGCCCAGGCGGCGCTAACGTATCAGCCTCGCGCCAACGCGAAGAAGGTCGTCATCTTCTTCACCGACGGCGAGCCGAACCACGGCAGCGGGTTTGACCCCACCGTCGCCGCCACCGCGGTGAACAAGGCGAAGAGCCTGAAGGACGCCGGGACGACCATCTACTCGATCGGCGTCGTCAGCGGTGCCAACCCCGGCGACACCTCGAGCAACCTGAACAAGTACATGCACGGCATCTCCAGCAACTACCCGGATGCCACTGCAACGAGCAGTGAGCATTTGTGGGGAAAGTCTTGGAACGCCAACCTCGGTGACCGCGCCGAGACCAGCAGCTACTACAAGGCCGCCACGGATGCCGGCCAGCTGAACAACATCTTCGAGTCCATTTATCAGGAGATCACCAAGACGGCTGAGTATGCCGACGTGACGATTCACGACAGGCTGTCCAGCTGGGTCGTGAGCTCCGACAGCGCCTCCGAGAATGGAGAGCCCGCGGGCTTCACGTACACGAAGACCCGGAAAGGCCAGACCACGGCGTGGGCTGACGCCCCGGAGGCGACGGTTGCGGCTGATGGCACCGTGTCTTGGCCGGTCACGTCCAACGACGACACGCTTGAGGACGGCGTCACCTACACGGTGAGCTTCAATGTCAAGCCGACGCAGGCTGCGTTCGACGAGGCTGTTAAGAACCACAAGGACGATGCCAATGCCTCCGGCGACAACAACTTCTACACGAACGACAACTCCAGCGCCACTGTCGACTACAAGACCGTGGTGACCTCCTCGCAGGGCGGCACGACGACGAGCGATCCGCAGACCGCCGCCTACCCGCAGAAGCCGACCATCACCCTTCCGGTCTCCAAGATTACGGTGACGAAGACTTGGTCCGACGACAACGAGAATCACGCGAATGATTCCGTGCAGGTCCAGCTCAAGCAGGACGGCGAGGATTATGCCAACGGTTCAGCAACTCTGAATGCCGCCGGCAACTGGACTCACGAGTTCACGGTGCCTGCCGGCCCTGAGGGGCACACATACTCGGTTTCCGAGGTCAAGGTTGAAGGCTATGACTCCAAGGTTGATAAGACTGACCTCAAGCTACAAGGTTTGACCGCACAATCCGGTGCCTTCACGGTAACCAACACGCCTTCTTACGTGACCTTGCCCGCTTCGGATGTCAAGGTGACGAAGGTTGTGCAGGGACATGCTGCTAATTCGGACTTCGGCTTCAACCTGAAGTGTGTGGATAGCACGGATGCGAATGCTGGTAAGTGCGCTGACGTTACCGGCTTGGCCAACAATGGACTGACTACGACTGTGTCCAAGGACGAATTGACTGCTAGCGGCGCGAGCGCGACGGTTGGCTTCGGCAATGGGGACCTGAAGTTCAGGGTTCCGACCGGTGCTGACAATTTGGTCTACACGTTCGAGGCTTCGGAGGACACCGAAAAGCCTGCTGCCGGTTGGAAGTATGACAACGATAAGGTGACCGTCAAGGTCACGGTCTCCAGGACGGATGCCGTTGTCTCTTACGAGTACGGCGAGAACGATTCCGACCGAACGAATACGGAGTCGGCACAGTTCACGAACAAGTATGTGGCTATCTCCAGTCTGCCGCTGACCGGTGGCACGACTGGTCGTGACTGGATGGTGTTCGGCGGTGGCCTGGCCCTGCTGGCCCTGCTGGCTGCTGCGGGCTACACGGTCTGGCGTAAGCGTCAGCTGGTCTGATTTCAAGAAACTTGAGGTGGTTTTGGCTTCCCTCGCTGAGGGGAGCTGGCCGCCGAAGGCGGACTGAGGGGAGTCGATGAAGGCTTCCCTCCCCGAAAAAACAATAAGGATTTGCGGATTGCGGAGGCCTTGCTGTGGGTCTGCAGCCTCCGCGATTGCAAGAAAATCAATCACAATAAGGAAGAGAGGGTTTCTCATGAAGTTGAGGAAGCTTTTCGCGGGTGTCGCTGCTGCGGCCACCCTGCTCGGTGGCATGGCCTTCGGCGCCACCACCGCCAACGCGGCTGAGGCCAACATCTCCAGCACGACTATCACAGTCAACGCCACGGATGCAAACCAGTTCTACACCAAGCCGGTTGACACCGCTGACCTGCAGGCTAACCTGCGCATGTTCAAGTACGTTGAGCTCGCCAAGTATGTGTCTGATGGCAACACTGGCGTTGAGCTGGAGGGTTTGGTCTCCGGTGAGGCAGTGGATGCTGCTTTCGCTGCTGCTGGTTACAACGACCAGACCAAGGGTGATTCCCTGAACGAGTGGGCCTGGCTGGGCAACACTACCCTGACCGCCGCGCAGACCACCGCTTTTGTGAACGCGCTTAAGGATCTGGCTGTCACGGACATTACCCCGACGGCTTCTAACGGTGGCAAGACCCAGACCTTCACCTTCGCTGAGGGTGGTCTGTACTTGATTGTCGACCAGAGTGGAAAGCTGGTCGTCGAAGATAATGACACTCACAAGCTCGTGTGGAATGGCAATGCTCCGATTCTCGCTGGCACTGCTATCACGGGCGCCGCGCCGTCCGTGAACAACGCCACTGGCGTTCTCGCCGCTGCCGGCGTTGTCGACCTGAAGAGCAGCAAGGAAGAAACCACCAAGGCTGGTGCCGTGACTTGGCAGAAAGTCGACAAGAACGCTGCTGCTCTGACTGGTGCTGAGTTCCAAGTGTACGAAGGCGATGTTAGCGGTCTGTCCGCTGACGAGCTCAAAGCGAAGACTCCGCTTAAGTTCAATGGCTCTAACGGTGCGTATTCTCTGCCGACCGCCAATGCTGATGGCACTTACCCTGAAGGCGCCACGGACACACTGCAATCCAACGCTGAGGGTAAGTACACTCTGAACGGTCTTAAGCTCAACACCACCTACACCGTGATTGAGACGAAGGTCCCGACTGGCTACAACGGCACCTTCGTTGGCAAGTTCACGATCACTACCGGTGCAACCGCAGATGCTGCTGCCACCTTCGCTGGTAAGGATGCCTGGAACCTGTCCAAGGACAACAAGGGCACCTTCCAGGTCACCAACGTCAAGAACATCACCCAGCTGCCGCTCACCGGTGCCGCCGGAACCATGCTGTTCTCCGTGATCGGTCTGCTGATCGCGGGTGCCGCGGTGACCGTGTTCGTCAAGTCCCGTTCCACCAAGCGCGCTCTCAACGCGTGAGCTTGACTGCTGCTTATAACTGAGCAGCTATAACAATGGCCGATCTGATTATTCAGATCGGCCATTTGTCATATTGGCGGCATCTCAGACGGATGACTTGTGGACCATCTCCGAATCTTATGGGCAATGTATGGCATTTTGATTTGAATGTAATGGGGCCGGGCATCGAAAATAACTTGTGTTTCACCACAACAAACGTTTCACGCAGGCTCGGTAACAATCGCCAAGCGAACACAATCGTAGGGGAGGTGAAGGATGGGCCTGTATACCCCATTCGTGGGCCGATTATCGTTCAGTTGCCGTCCAGCCACTACTCAGGCTCCACTTAAACGGGGATAAAAACGACCCTACTAGGGGTTAGGCATGTCCGAATTATAAGTATTACTATCCCGAACTATGGCATTCACCCCATAATCAAGGGGGGTGTGCAATGAGCCTTCCAACGAGTGTAAGGGATGAGGATGACCAGTGGTGGAGGGACTTTTAGCCCCGAGGAGATCAAGTATCTGAAGTCGTTGTCGGCAGTGGCGGAAGCCACGGCGAAGCGCATCACCTATACCGATGATTTCAAGCGTTACTGTGTAGTCCACTACAACGAAGGTGCCTCACCCGTGCGCATGTTCCGTGAAGCCGGATTGGATCCGGCTCTAATCGGGTACAAGCGCATCGAACGTTGCCTTGCCCGCTGGCGTGAATCGCAAGACGAAATCCTGAACTCCGGCAATGCCAAAGCCGGCGTGGAAAATAAGCTGGGGTGGGGGGCTTCAGATTCGGAGCTTTTCCGCTCGGGAGCCGCGGGCGCACCAAACATTCCGGAGAGTGCGCGAGCAGCGAGAGCTTGGCGCGACTCGGCGGAATCGTCACTTCCGGCTGGTACCGGCAGCGAATCCGATTTCCACGTATCGCCCGAACGTCGCGCCATCATCTTCCCCGTCTCCCGCAAAGAGCAGAACAATGACCTACGCGACTTGCTGATTTCGCAGCAGGTACGTCGTATCGACGAACTGGAGCGTCAGGTCGACATGCTCGAGGCCCTGCTGCACGGCAGGCGGCGTAAGGAACAGGCTGCCAATACGTTGCCTGAGGAACAGACGGATACAGCGGCGGACAAGTCGCCGGATGCAGACGGGCAGTAGCAGTAGCCTGTCTGTATCCAATCAGCGCGCGAAACCGCAGGGAGCATCAGGTACTTGCCCAACACGCACGCTAAGATAGGCATCGCAATAATCGGCATGGCAATACATGGCAATGAGCAGGTAATCGGCGAGGCGGTGCATGGAGCAGGAACCCAACGAGCAAGAACCTAACGAGGCGACGGAAATCGTAGGCGGCAAAGTAGAGACCGTCGAGGTTTCCAGGCACCCCGAGGCTTCCATACCCGAGACCGATTTGTCTTTGGCTGATATCGAGCGCCGTCGCTCCCATCCGTTGCGTTGGGCGTTGATTATTCTTGCCGTACTGTGCGCCATCATCGCGCCATACTGGTTCGGTCGCTCGCTGGCGGTGAATAATACTGACTCCATTGTGGCCGTGCTCGGGGGAGTGTCTCCGCAAGGTATCGCACTGGTCGGTTGGGTGGCCGTGGTGATCACGTACGTCGGATTGGCGATGGCGGTGGTCGTCTCGCCGTCCTGGCCATGGCTGATCGTGTTCGTGCTCGGGCTGGCCTGTGAGCAGTTCATCGCGGGACTCAGCATGCTCAATCTCAACTTCTGGTATTCCACGTACGTGGTCTACGGCAAGCAGGCCGGTCTGGCGAATGCCGCGAACCTCGGCATTATGGGGGCGGCGATCGGCATCGCCGTATATGCCCTGGTGTTTGTTGGTCTGCTGGTGATTATCCGGAAGACCTCGCCGCTGAACGTACTGACCAAAAGCTGGGCGAGTTTCATTCTGTACTTCGTGATTGAAACCATCGCCCTGCTCGTGGTGTTGTTTGGCGGATTACTCACCACTGTGTGAGCGCACGTGAGTCGCCGTACGTCGCTCAATACTCACCGCTCACTGCTCACCACCGCGCAAACCGTGTGCCCGATGTCTATTTAGAGGTGCAACACCCCCTGTTGGTCCTGCAATTATAGCAGTTCGTCGGCGAATGCCTCGGCGGGCCGGATTCAATTTGTAAGCGCAACGCTTGTGTTCGGGCTGGCTGCCTTCGATT
>ERZ780162.2954-NODE-2954-length-10121-cov-3.799722_pt1 | contig 10121 bp, 6 predicted proteins | sample MGYA00511474_ERZ780162 | MGnify/ENA primary metagenome ERZ780162 (study PRJEB29588, sample SAMEA2143633) | human gut metagenome | biome: human gut; feature: human-associated habitat; material: faeces | place: Denmark | collected 2008/2010 ...
CGACTTCAGAGGCCGTTTCTGCCGATGCCGAGCCCGCCGACGTCCGTCCTGGTCGCAGCCATCGTACTGCTGCTAAGCGCACGTCCAAGGCCAAAGCTGCCAAGAAGGGTGCGTCCGAGGATTCCGCCGAGACGACCGCCGATGCATCGACTGATGCCGCCGAGCCCCAAGACGTCGAACAGCCTGCGTCCGAGAAGCCCAAGCGCGGTCGTAAGAAGTCCGCTAAGGCCAAGGCGTCCGAGCATCAGGCTGATGTCGAAGCGCAGGTCGATTCTGGCGCCGAGGCCAATGAAGCCGCTGCGGTCAATGCCGACGCCGCCGCAACCGATGCTGCCGCGCCCGCCGAGGCCGAAGACGGCACTCGTTCCAACCGTCGCCAGCACAAGCGCAACGAGGAACGCAACGAGCGCAACAACGACCGTCGCAACCGTCAGCGCGACCGCAAGCAGCGCAATAAGGAGCGCAATGCCGCTCCGACTGAGCCCACGCTTTCGCGCGAGGAGCTCGCGGCCATGAAGGTCGCCGAGCTGCGCGAGAAGGCCAAGGAGTTCGAGATTGAGACGACCGGCAAGAAGAAGGCCGAACTCGTCGAAGAGATCTACACCACCGCCGCGAAGGCCGAGGGCTTCCGCGACATCAAGGGCATTCTGCAGATTCGCCCGGACAGCTCCGGCATCATCCACGCCCATGGCTACATGAAGTCCAACGACGACGCCTTCGTGCCCGCCTACCTCATCCGCTCCGCGCGCCTGCGCACGGGCGACGTCATCGAGGGCTCGCTGCGTCCTTCGCGCGGCGGCGACAAGCGCGCCGGCCTCGCCAAAATCACGACCGTCAACGGTCTGGACCCCGAGCAGATTCGCAACCGTCCCAAGTTCGGCGACCTCACCCCGGTCTATCCCAACGAGCCGCTGCGCATGGAGCACGGCAAAGACTCCATTACCGGTCGCGCCATCGACATCGTGTCGCCGATCGGCAAGGGTCAGCGTGGCCTGATCGTGTCCCCGCCGAAGGCCGGCAAGACCACGATCCTCAAGAAGATCTGCCAGTCTATCTCGATTAACAACCCCGAGGTGCACCTCATCTGCCTGCTCGTCGACGAGCGCCCCGAAGAGGTCACCGATATGCAGCGTTCCATCAAGGGTGAGGTTGTGGCGTCGACCTTCGATATGCCCGCCGACAACCACACTCGCGTGGCAGAGCTCGTCATCGAGCGCGCCAAGCGCATCGTGGAGCTGGGCGGCGATGTCGTGGTGGTGCTCGACTCCATTACGCGTCTTGCCCGCGCCTACAACTTGGCGGCGCCCGCCTCGGGCCGCATCCTTTCGGGCGGCGTCGATTCGGCGGCCCTGTATCCTCCCAAGCGCTTCCTGGGCGCAGCCCGCAATATCGAGAACGGTGGCTCGCTCACCATCCTGGCCTCTGCCCTCATCGACACCGGTTCCAAGATGGACGAGGTCATCTTTGAGGAGTTCAAGGGCACCGGCAACATGGAGCTTAAGCTCGACCGCGACCTGGCCGACCGCCGCATCTTCCCGGCTATCGACCCCGTTGCCTCCGGTACGCGCAACGAAGACCTGTTGGTCGACGAGCAGATGCGTCCGTTTGTCTTTGGTCTGCGTCGCATTCTTGCCGGCATGAACAACACCGAGCGCGCAGCCGCATCGTTTATCAAGGGTCTTAAGGGCACCAACACCAACCAGGAGTTCCTGGTGCGTTCGGCCAAAAAGCACAGCGACTACGAGCAGACGTTCTAGGTTGTCATCCACACGCAGCGATAGCCATCAATGCAATAAAGGGTCGGTGCTTTGAGCCTCGGCCCTTTTCCATATCGCCGCTCCGCGCTTATTTTTGACCACAAGACCGACGAGCAGCAGGTTTCCCGTTTCAATCCGACATCGTCGCTTGCAATCGACGGGGCGGTTTCGCATAATAGCTTTTAAGCTTCGCGACGGAAAACGCAGATGAAACGAACCATATACCGTTGCTTTGGGGCATAGCCCCGCTTCATCTTCTCTCGCGCAGCCAACTGAATGATGCGATTTGGGTGCTGGAAGATGGGGAGAGCTCATGGCTTCTTCTGATGCAACACAACGAGCAGTTCTTGCCGGACTTTCGTGCGGGATCGGCCTTGCCGCTCCCGTGGTTATGTATGCCGCGACGCTGCCGTTTTCGTCTGTGAACGAGACGGTCGTGGCGGGTGCGGTTCCCTTCGCCGTGGGCGCGGTGGCGGGCGTGGGTATCTATGCCGCCTCGCTGGGTATCTCCGAGTATCGTACGCAGCGTGAAGAGCGTCTGTTCCAGCCCGATGCCATGGGCGGTGCCGCCAATCTCAATCAGCATCAAAGCGAGTTCAAGACCGCCTCGATTCCAGCTCAGCAGCAGGATGCGACTCCTTACGCTGCGGCTTCTGCTTCTCAGGCTCAGGCGGAGCAGTCTACCTCGGCATTCCTTTCCGGCCTGACCGGTGCGTTCCAGCGCCGTCATGCCGATGATGGTGTCCCTACCATCGCTCGAGCCGCAGATGCTATGGACGAGGACGAGGCTTGGTCTATGATCGACAGCATGCTCGACGACGATTCGCCGGTGAGCTGCGACCCTGCACGCTCGCGCGACGTCTATCAAGTCGCCATCGACGAGCTCACCAACGGCGGGCAGACCGGCTCCTTCAATCGCGACGACATCGCCGCCGCGGCGCGTGCCGTATCGGGCTCCCAGGCCGCCCCTGCGGGCAGCACGGCGGCTTTCGTGGCACTCGTTGCCAACGCGGCATCCAATAACGCCTACAGCGCTACCTCGTCGGACGCGAACGCTTTTGCCGATAATTCGTACGTTGATGAAGCCATGACCGCGGACGAGGAGGCCGTTGCCGCCCGCCGTGCCGCCGAGAGCTCGCTTTGGGGCGCTCCTGCCCAGCAGCAGGCGGCTGAGGCTGCGCCGTACAATGCAAACCTCGCCAGCATGCCTATCATCTCCGGTGCCACGGACATCGATCTCGATGACCTCGATGAGCCTGCAGCCATCACCGCATCGATTGATGCCCAAGATCGCATCGACACCGGAGACCTTCCGGACGCCTCGCTCGAGGTTGATGTCCCCATGGCCGATTACTCGGGCCACGAGGACATGTGGGCCGCCGCCACCGCGATTCTGGATGAGATTGACGAGCCCGCTCCTGTTGTAGCGCCCGCTCCCGTCGCTGCCCCTCAGCCTGCTGCCCCCGCCTATGTCGGCCGTCACAGCGCTGTGTTCCCCGAGGATACCGCCCGCATCTCGCGCGAGAGCATCGAGCGGGCCGAGGCTATTGCCGCCGGCATTATGGAAAACCGTCGTCACGAGCGCGTCAATCAGATCCTCGAGGAGGAGATCGAGCGCCTGCAGTCCTCTACCGCCAAGCGTACGGGCCGTGCCTACCTGAGCGTTATCGAGGGCGGTACCGCCAGCTTCGCGCCGCTCCGCGCGGAGGCATAACTTCTGCATGGTTAAGATCAATCGAAAATGGGCGGTCGTGACCTGCCTGATGGCGCTCTTGATCTGGGGCAATTCGCTGGTTCCCGGCTCGGGGTCGGGCTCGCTGAGCCTAACGGTCATGGAAGCTATCCGCGGTTTCCTGCACGGCGTGGGACTTCCATATGAATGGGTGACCAACTTTGTTGTTCGCAAGTGCGCGCATTTTACCGAGTATATGGTGCTCGGCATCCTGGCAACGCACGCCTTTGATTTTGAGGGCCGGCGCACCTTTGACGTGTTGCTGCCCACGGCGGTGTTCCTGCTGCTGATTCCCTCGATCGACGAGACGATTCAGCTCTTTGTGCCGGGACGCGCCGGCATGATCACCGATGTGATGATCGACTGCTGTGGAGCGGCAACGGGCGTTGTGCTCCGATATCTCTTACGGTCGCTGATGTGCGCCAAAAAGGCCGCCTAGGACGTATTGTTTGGTCCTAGGCGGCCTTTTTTATTTGAGGGCTTATTTGAGGCGTGGTGGCGTCGTTCCGTAGGTTGGATTTGCCGAGCGCGCCACGCCCTGTGGGTGCGTCTGCTACTGAAGCGCCTGTGCGCCCAGGGCCAGGCAGCCCATGATGCCCTGCTTGCCCTCGAGGCTGTTGTTGACGATGTAGTTATCGATGTCGTTGACCTCGGGCGTGACGATATAGCCGTTGAGCATCTCGGCACACTTTTTGCGTGCGAGCGGCACGATGGGGGTGTGGTCGGCCACACCGCCGCCGATGATGATCTTTTGCGGCGCGTAGCACAGCGTGTAGGTCATGAGCGCCTGTGCCAGATAGCCTGCGAGCAGGTCCATGGCCTCCTGGTCATCGGCCATGTCTCCGGCGTTCTTGCCATCCCAGCGCTTTTTAACGCCGGGGCCGGCAATGAGGCCCTCTAGGCAGTTGTCGTGGAAGGGGCAGGCGCTGTGCTCGCCAATGGTGTCGCGCGGGTCGCGCGTGACCAGGATGTGGCCAGCCTCGGGATGCATCATGCCGTGCACGAGCTTACCGCCCGAGAGCACGCCGGCGCCCACGCCGGTGCCGATGGTCAGATACACAACGTCAGTGAGGCCCTGGGCGCAACCAAAGGTGACCTCGCCCAGGCAGGCGACGTTGACGTCGGTATCGTAGCCGCAGGGGATATTGAGCTCGTTTTGGATGGTGCCCAGCAGGTCAAAGTAGCGCCATGCCGTTTTGGGCGTCTCCAGGATCTTGCCGTATTGGGGCGAGGCAGGGTTGACTGCGGTGGGTCCAAAGGCGCCGATGCCCAGCGCGGCGATGCCCTTGTCGGCAAACCATGCATTGACGGCCTCAACGGTCTCCTGCGGGGTCGTGGTCGCGATCTGCTCACGCTCCAGGACCGTACCGTCTGCATAGCCCGTGGCGCAGACCATCTTGGTGCCGCCGGCCTCGAGCGCTCCGATAAGCTGCTGTTCTGCCATAGTATTCCTCTCTGGGACGAGTTGCTCCGTGACTAAAGTATAGAGCTCTAAACCATTTAAGAAAGCGCTATAAAAAGAAGCCTCGCAACGCGGCGGGCGGTGCGGGGCTTCTTTGGTTGCTTTAGTTGCCGGGCCGTCCTTACCCGCGCGGCTTGATTTTATCACGTAGCGACTTGAGGTTCTCCAGTGCCGCGTTAAGCGTCTCGTCCCGCTTGGCAAAGTGGAAACGAATCAGATGGTTGACGGGCTCGCGGAAGAAGCTCGAGCCGGGCACGGCACCCACGCCCACCTTTGAGGCCAGGTCCTCGCAGAACTCGAGGTCGCTGTCGTAGCCAAACTCAGAGATATCCATCATCACGTAGTAGGCGCCCTGCGGTACGTTGTGCTTAAGTCCGATACTATCGAGCCCTTGGCAGAACAGGTCGCGTTTGGCGGTATAGAGGTCAAGGACCTCATCGTAATAGCTGTCGTCGAAGTTGAGGGCGGTGACGACGGCTTCCTGCAGGGGAGCGGCGGCACCCACGGTGAGGAAGTCGTGGACCTTCTTGATGCGCTCGGTGATCTGGGCCGGGGCAATGGTGTAGCCAAGACGCCAGCCGGTGATGGAGTACGTCTTAGACAGCGAACTGCAGCTGATGGTGCGCTCGAACATGCCGGGCAGCGTGGCCATATAGACGTGCTCGTGGGGCGCGTAGACGATGTGCTCGTATACCTCGTCGGTAATGCAGTAGGCGTCGTACTTTTTGCAGAGGTCGGCGATAAAGGTGAGTTCCTCGCGCGTAAAGACCTTGCCGCAGGGGTTGGAAGGGTTGCACAGGACGATGGCCTTGGGGTCGTTGTCGCGGAAGGCCGCCTCGAGTGTCTCGCGGTCAAAGTCGAATGTGGGCGGGTTGAGCGGCACGTAGATGGGCTCGGCACCCGAAAGGATCGTGTCGGCGCCGTAGTTCTCGTAGAACGGCGAGAAGATGACGACCTTATCGCCGGGGTTCGTGACCGTCATCATGGCGGCCATCATGGCCTCGGTGGAGCCGCAGGTGACTACGATATTCTCGTTGGGGTTCACCGGCATGCCCATAAAGTGCTCCTGTTTGGCGGCGAGCGCCTCGCGCATGGCCTGGGAGCCCCAGGTGATGGAGTACTGGTGATAGAGCGGCTTGGGATCGGCGGCGATGGTGCTGAGGCTATCGAGCAGCTGCGCCGGGGGATCGAAGTCAGGGAAGCCCTGCGAGAGATTGATAGCGCCGTACTTATTGGAGATGCGTGTCATGCGGCGGATGACCGAATCGGTAAATCTTGCCGTGCGGTTGGAGAGTTCTTTCATGACGGTCCTTTCGAGGATTTGCAGTGGGGCAAGTTTACTCCTATGAAACCGGTGGGATTTGCTCGAAATGGTCTCGAAAAACTCTTTTCAAAATTCTTGAAAATTGGGGCTTGCATCGCGTGGCGTTCCTTGCAATAATAGTCGAGCGCGAAGCGCACAGGACACGGTGGGTGTAGCTCAGTTGGCTAGAGCGACGGGTTGTGGTCCCGTAGGTCGAGGGTTCGAGTCCCTTTACCCACCCCAGTTCTTGCTTCGTGTTGATATCGGGTCGTTAGCTCAGTTGGTAGAGCAGGGGACTCTTAATCCCAAGGTCCAGGGTTCGACCCCCTGACGGCCCACCAAAGATCGTTAAAGCGACTGGCTCAGGCTGGTCGCTTTTTTGTTGACCTCGCATGGGGTCGAACCCGTTGGGGCGCGAAGTTGGGGAAACTGCACCGTGATTCCCTTAGGGAAACACGGCTAAAGCCCCATAAACGTGCTCTCCTTATGGGAATTATGCTCACGGGGCGCGATGCATGTTGAGAAGTTGTGATCAAACTCAAAGTGAGAATCGATTTAGTCTGCTCGATAGTGCGAACCCAGGCTTTCGGTCCGCTTACGCATGGCTTTGACCATCTCCATCGCCAGCTGAATCTGCGATTGCAGGCGGGCGAGGGCTGCGACTTCGCTGTCCTGGGCTTTCTGTGTGCTCAAGGTCGTTGCCTCTGTCTTCAAGCCCTCAAGCTCGTGTAGTGCCTCGGATAGGCCTGTTTCGGTCCTGTTGATCATGCAAAAGGTGCTCATCGTGTGCCTAAGGCTGTGTGTCAGGCGTCCGGCATCTGTTGTGGCAATGCCGTACTGGGGGAGGGTGATATCCGCCTTCAGGGCCGCCTCAGGCTCTTTCTGCGCTGTGAGGGCTGCCGATGCGCCCGCGATACGTCCGAATACGATGCCGTTGGCGCTTGACAAGCCACCAATGCGGTCGGCGCCGTGCATGCCGCCTGTCGCCTCGCCGCAAGCGTAGAGGCCCTCAACGCCCGTGTGCGCGGTCTTATCGATCTTGATGCCGCCGTTAGCGGCGTGGGCATACATCGCAACGCGCATCTCGTCGGTCGGCGCGATGCCGTGCTCGTCTTGCAGCCAGGTGGCAAAGGTCTGCACAAACTCTGGGACATCCTCGCGGGGGAAGTCGTAGTGGAGTGCCAGGCCTTCGACACCTGCCTGATCGATGACGAGATCGATAGCGCGGGAGGCCAAGCGTGACGTGAAGGGACCATATCCAGAGCGCTGCTCGAGCAGGTCGTCCAGCTTGTCGTCGGCAATATCTACCGGCTGGTCTACATGCACGTAGCGCCAGGTTTTCTCGTTGAAGACCAAGTTACGCCTGGGCTCGATGAAGCCAGGCATCATCTGCATGAACTCTATATTAGTAAGTGTTGCGCCGTGCGCCAGTGCGATGGCCTGCGAGGAGCTGAGCACATCAGCCGACGTAAGGCTGCGCTCGAACAGGCCGCCTGTGCCACCGGCTGCGATGATCGTGGCCTTGGCAGCAAAGGGCACGATTCGATTTTCGGTAAGGTCGTAGAGTACGGTTCCGGTTATTCTGCCGTTCGTGTCCTCAACAAGGTCGATAAGCTCATGGCGGGGGAGCAGGCGAATGCCGAGCGACTCGATCCAGGTCGTCAGAGCGTCCTCAAGGGGCTTGCGGGTGAGGCCGCGCCACATGCGCGTCTTGTGGTCAAAGCAGGGGATAAATTGCTTTTGTTGAGCACTCTTGGCGCTTTGCGGACGCTGGAGCTCAACGCCCAGGTCTTGCTCGAGCCAGTCAATCGCTTGGGGAATGCCGTGGACGAACGTTTGGACGAGTTCGGGGTCGGCAACGCCGCCGCCGACGGCCAGGATGGTGTCGATGAGGTCCTGCTCGTCGTCTTCGTCGACGGGACCGATGAGGCCGAGGCCCCAGGTACCCGGGAAGAAGCTCGATCCACTCATGGTCTTGCCGGCGCTTGCCACAGTGACGGTTGCACCCGTGCGTGCCGCTTCGATGGCGGCACAAAGGCCCGCAATGCCAGATCCAATTACCAGTACATCAGTCGATTCCATCGGATTCCTTTCTCGTCCGGCGCATTGTCGCACGGGTGATCGGCAATGGGGCCGCAAAGACCCGGCAAATCGGTAAAGGGCAAATATGGCAGGTGGGCGTCATGGACGCTCTGACGCTCCATCTCATCACATCTTGCATTTCGCCCCAGCTGATATATCGGCATTAGCTACCCTGCGCCAGCGCAAACAAAAAGAGCCGCTACCCGGGTGGGTAGCGGCTCCAAAGCTCAACTATATGAGCATCGCGCGGGCGCGATTAGGCCTTGAGGGCCTCCTCGACGGCGACAGCGCAGGCGACGGTGGCACCGACCATGGGGTTGTTGCCCATGCCGATGAGACCCATCATGTCGACGTGCGCAGGCACGGAGGAGGAACCGGCGAACTGGGCGTCGGAGTGCATACGGCCCATGGTGTCGGTCATGCCGTAAGAGGCAGGGCCGGCGCCCATGTTGTCCGGGTGCAGGGTACGGCCAGTGCCGCCACCAGAAGCGACGGAGAAGTACTTCTTGCCAGCCTCGAGGCGCTCCTTCTTGTAGGTGCCAGCGACGGGGTGCTGGAAGCGCGTGGGGTTGGTGGAGTTACCGGTGATCGAGATGTCGACGTTCTCGTGCCACATGATGGCAACGCCCTCGCGGACGTCGTCGGCGCCGTAGCAGTTGACGGCGGCGCGGGGACCATCGGAGTAGGGGATGGTCTCGACGACCTTGAGCTCGCCCGTGAAGTAGTCGAACTGGGTCTTTACGTAGGTGAAGCCGTTGATGCGGGCGATGATCTGAGCAGCGTCCTTGCCCAGACCGTTAAGGATAACGCGCAGCGGCTTCTTACGAGCCTTGTTGGCGTTCAGAGCCAGGCCGATAGCGCCCTCAGCGGCAGCGAAGGACTCGTGGCCGGCCAGGAAGGCGAAGCACTCGGTGTCGTCGGAGAGCAGCATAGCGCCCAGGTTGCCGTGGCCCAGACCGACCTTGCGGTCCTCAGCGACGGAGCCGGGAACGGTGAAGGCCTGGATGCCCTCGCCGATGATGGCAGCAGCCTCAGAAGCGGACTTGGCGCCACGCTTGACAGCGAGAGCGCAGCCGAGGGTGTATGCCCACTCAGCGTTCTGGAAGGCGATGGACTGGGTGTTGTTGACGATCTCACGCGGGTTGAAGCCCTTGTCGGTGCAGATCTGCAGAGCTTCCTCGAGGGAGGCGATGCCGTTGTCGGCGAGGCACTTGTTGATCTTGTCAGCGCGGCGCTCGTAACCTTCGAACGTAACAGTCATAGTTATTTCCCTCCCTTTCTACTCGTGAACCGGGAACACGCTGGCGACGGAGTGAGTCTCCTCGTCGGTGCGCGGGTCGATGTACTTGGCAGCGTTCTCCCACTGACCATAGTGGCCCATAGCGCCAGCGATGGCCTCCTCGGGGGTCTTGCCGGCCTTGACGGCGTCGGTGAACTTACCGAGGTTCAGGAACTCGAACGCGATGATCTCGTTCTTGTCGTTGAGAGCCATGCGGGTGACGTAGCCCTGGGCGAGCTCGAGGTAACGAGCGCCCTTGGCCTTGGTGCCGAACATGGTGCCGACCTGGGAGCGAAGGCCCTTGCCGAGGTCGTCGAGGGAGGCGCCCACGGGCAGGCCGCCCTCGGAGAACGCGGTCTGGCTGCGGCCGTAAACGATCTGCAGGAAAATCTCGCGCATAGCAACGTTGATGGCGTCGCAGACGAGGTCGGTGTTGAGGGCCTCGAGGATGGTCTTACCGGGAAGGATCTCGGAAGCCATGGCGGCAGAGTGGGTCATGCCCGAGC
>ERZ780162.2958-NODE-2958-length-10110-cov-2.076877_pt1 | contig 10110 bp, 8 predicted proteins | sample MGYA00511474_ERZ780162 | MGnify/ENA primary metagenome ERZ780162 (study PRJEB29588, sample SAMEA2143633) | human gut metagenome | biome: human gut; feature: human-associated habitat; material: faeces | place: Denmark | collected 2008/2010 ...
ATATAGAGAGAAGTTATCCACAATCGGGATGATTTACATTTAACAATTACCTATAAAAAATTCAAATTAATGTGATGCCGAAACACTTAAATAATATCCGAAAACACTAGCTAACAATCCAGTTAATCCTATTAAAAATAGCAGCGGGAATATACCAATATTTATACCTATTCCTCCCAAAATTATCAATATTTCAATTATTAATACATTCCTCCATTGCCTGGTTTTACCAATTCCAACTAAATAATTTGTCAATACAGTATTTAAACTCAATGCAATAGATATAACGCTATTATAAATAATATAAACCTGCGCGCTTCCGTACTGCTCTCCATAGATCAATTTAATGATTTCGTATCCCCATATATTTATTGGAAGTAGACACACAATACTAAATATCAATAACATTGCCATGCATCTATTTAAAACTTTCTTCTTGTTCTTATTATCATATATAACATTAGGCAACAATATAGATGCTAACGTCGTTGCAAAATAATATATAATTCTTCCAAACAAAATTACTGAACTATATAAACCGCTCTCTACTTCTCCTCCCCTATATCTTATCGATAATACATCCATATTCATATAAATCATTAAACAAATATTGATTAAAAATGTATTAATAGTTTCTGAATCTAATTTTTCCTTCTCAAATAATCTCTTTTCCTTTTTAATTTTTTCCCTTCCTATGACATTTATAGATAAAGCAAATCCTCCTAAAGCAGCACATATTGTTCCTATAATCATAAATGCAAGCAATAAGATTAATTTTGCTTCATCCGTCTCTCCAAATTTCCATCCTGCCCAAACTGCTACTAATTTATATAATGGAATAAACAAAGCATACATTCCTAAAATAATGAAACGCTTTATTCCCGTATAAACTCCCGAAAAAAAAGGATGATAAAAGCTTAATGCTCCTAACAACACAACTTCCAAGGTAACCAAATTATTAGGTAAACGCATTATTCCTTTCAAAACCGGAGATATAATAAACAAAAGGAAAAAAGCAAAAGCAGTAAGAATATTGACAATTTTTAAACCATATAAAAGATAACTATAATTTAAATTAGATTTCGAATCAAAATTCAACTCAGCAAATTTTTTTGAAACCAGCATTGTAAGGGTTGTCCCTGGAACACCTACTATTAATAAATAAGAAAAAATAGTGTTAATCGCTCCAAAACTGCTTACCGACAAAACTTTTGCCATTAAAATCTGGCATATGTAGTTAAGCAGGCTGGCAAGCATATTCATTATAAATAGGCAAAAGCTATCCTTATATAGTGTTTCATTCTTTATCTTCATATTCCTTCTTCCAGTTATTTAAAAGAATTTATGCACGAAATTATATGTTCCATTTCCATTTCATTCAGCCCTGGATATAACGGAATGCTCAATTCATTTTGGCTGATATATTCTGCATTAGGAAAAGAAGCCCCATACCATTCTTCATTTTTATAGGCCGCTTGCTGATGAATAGGAATTGGATAATGAATCAAAGTTTCAATTCCATTATTTTTTAAATAATCTTTCAATTCGTCTCTTTTTTTACAAAATATTGGGAATATATGATATACATTTTCACCATTATCCTCATACTTCGGTAAATATATCATTTCATTTTCTATCTCATCATAATACCTTCGAGCTAACTCCCTTCTTTGCGCTGTCCACTCTCCCAGTTTCCGTAATTTTACCCGGAGAAAAGCTGCCTGCAATTCATCTAATCTGGAATTCACTCCTTTTAAATCATGCCTATATTTGCTTATAGAGCCGTAATTTCCCAGCATTCTAACCCTTTTACTGATTTCTTCATCATTTGTCGTAATTGCGCCGGCGTCCCCCAACGCCCCCAAATTTTTCCCTGGATAAAAGCTGAATCCTGCTGCATCACCACTACTTCCAACCATTTCTCCATCCCGGACCGCTCCGTGAGCTTGGGCGGCATCTTCAATTATCAATAAACCATACCGTTTTGCCAATTCTTTAATTTGTTTCATATGGGCCATACGTCCATATAAATGAACCGGCATTATAGCCTTTGTCCTTTTTGTTATTTTAGACTCTATTCTGGCCACATCAATATTCATGTCTTCCAAACTCGGCTCTACCAATATAGGCGTTGCTCCGGTATAACTTATTGCCAAGCATGTAGCAATAAAAGTATTAGACGGTACTAACACCTCATCTCCTTCTCCTATATTATACGCCAGCAACAATAGCCGTAAAGCGTCGAGACCATTTCCTACTCCAACACAATATTTCACATGACTGTATTCTGCAAACTCTTCTTCAAACCGGCTCACTTCATCCCCATTAATAAACCAATTTTTATTGATAACTCTTTCGTATGCAGCATCAAGTTCTGATCTAATTTTCTCATGCATCTTCTGAAAATTGTTATACAAAATCTTCATATATCTTTCCTCCCTATATACTCCAAAAACTCTTCATAATTTCTAATATAGTCAGATTCATTATAGATATCTGAGGCTATGCATAATAAAACGGCATCCGGAGAAAAATCAAACATTTCTCTCCAAATAGGTCGATCAATATAAATTCCCCTATCATTTTCTTGTAAAAATACAGTTTCCTTTTTATATCCATCATCCAATAAAATTTTGCAGCTTCCATTTAAACATACTAAGACCTGTTTTAATTTTCTATGAGCATGGAATCCTCTTCTTACACCTTCTCTTGTGCCATAAATGTAGTATATCCGCTTAATCACAAATGGAATTTCTTTCAATTCCTCTAATGCAATTAAACTTCCTCTTTCGTCTCCGTGCACTTGAAATTTTATATCCGTATATAACATCATCAATTCCTCACATAATTTTAAAAAATAGCCCAATACATTACATTATCTTTAAATAATATCTGTTCGTCCAGGTTAATTTTATCCCATGTCTTATCCCCAAAAATCTCTATATATTCTTCCATACCCATTTGTTCACCTTCATAATCTGTTCCATTTACAAAATTCAGCAATGATATCGCAGCCCATTCTTCAAAAAATATTCTAGTATTCATATTAACATTATAGTTCGGAAGCAACAATGTCTCTCTATAATAATGTCCTATATAATTCTTTAGAGGATAATATCTGATTTCATTAACTTCCATCCCTGTATTCTGTTCATAATTCTCTATTTTTGTTTCTATGACTCTTGCATATTCAAAATCTAATGCATTAGAAGAATATCTGTCCAAGCACACCTTTTGAACCTGATATGCTGAAATTATTAAGAATACGGCTCCCACTAACCCGACTGCCATTTTTACTTTCTTTTTTTCTTCCAACAGATAAGCTATTATTCCAACACATGATACAGCAAAGAAAAAGGGATAAATTATCCTTGCAGGCAAATACATATTGGCCTGTAAATATGAGATGCAAAAACTGCAAATGAACATAGCGCCAATCACTACTAAAGTCCACAAACAATGAAGATATTTCTTCTTTTTTACCAACGCACACACTATTACTATCAAGGCAAAAGCTACGTATACAAATAAAAGATATTTAGGAAGCATTCCTACGCCGTCTTTAAAAATATTTTTACATAATATTAAAATTTCTTTCGTTCTCACCAAAATATTAGGAATTACAGTTTTTTTGGCCTCGTATGGGAAAATACCAATCCTCACTAATATTTTCAAAGATATCAAATCAAGAGCCGCACTTCCAATTCCTAAAGCCCCTAAAATAACATAGCTTTTTAACTGCTTTATATTTATTACAAATTCATCTTTCAACAGTATATAACACATTCCTAAAATGACATATACAAAAACCCATGACTGATAAGTCGTTATTGAACAAAACAGCAAAAGAAAAGAAATCAAATACCTGGCTTTGATAAAGGCAGTTACAGCTCCTAATACCAACAGCAATCCTATTGCCCAATCGGGAGATACAAACATAAAGGTCTCCACAAAAAAAACATTTACGAATGCTATTAATACAATGCTGTTTAGCCAAATAATTTTATATGGAAATGTACTTCTATCATATCTCGAAAACAGTTTTGTTAAAAAAACAGCTCCAAATGCATAGACAACTAAACGCATTAGTTGAATAGCAAACTGATGTCTCTGGCAATCGATTCCCAATACCTGAAGTATGCCGTAAATCAAGGCCAAAAAATATCTTCCAGTATAACAATACTCTATCGCATGATATCCATCTGAAATGGATATACTATCCGGCGTATAAATATCATTCAACAAAACGGCATGTACAAAAAGCATGAAAAGGAAATCAAAAATATAAACCATTAACCACTCATTTATCCCATTTTTCTTCATTCCCGCACGTATTTTCTCACCATTGTTAATAAAAACTTTAAGTTTATTTTTCATCTTCATCTCCTGGCATATTACTTTCTTTTTCAATATAAATGGGCCTATGTTTTACCTCAAGATAAATTCTGGCCAAGTATTCTCCCAGTACCCCGAGTAAAAAGATAATTACCCCACCAAAAAACAGCAATAGCAATACAATAGTAGAATATCCTGTACGCTCCCCAGGATATTGAATCGCACAATAGAAAACATAAATTGCGTATACAAATGAAATTAAAGTAATGACTAATCCCAAATAGACAACTCCCCGAAGTGGAGCAGTTGCAAATGCCAATATCCCATTAATTGCGTAATGCAACAACGACGCAGTGGACCACTTCGTTGTTCCTGCAGCTCTTTCTACATTCTCATAGTCAATCCAATAGGTAGAAAATCCAACCCATGAAAAAATACCTTTTGAAAATCTATGGTATTCCGGCAAACTTAAAATTGCATCCACAACAGTTCTGCGAAAAGTACGAAAATCAGATGCCCCCGGATAAAATTCAATCTCACTTGTCTTATTAATGATTTTGTAGAACATATTCTTGAGACCGCCAACCATTTTCCCTTCGTGTCGCTCTTCCTGATATGCCGCTACACAATCGTATTCTTCATTCTCAAGTAATATTTTTACCATTTTTACAACAATTTCCGGTCTTTGCTGTAAGTCGGCGTCAATAACGGTCACCAAATCACCAGATGCTTTCTGGAATCCTGCATAGATAGCAGCTTCTTTCCCAAAGTTTCTTGAAAACATTTCTATCACAATATTGGTCTCGTGAAGGTTATATACTTTCTCTAGTTCCTCCTGTGTTTTGTCTCTGCTTCCATCATTGACAAAAATAATTTCATACTCGTAATCTTCTGCATCGAATACCCGCTTTGCTTCTGTATAAAAAGCACGAATATTCCCCTCTTCGTTATAACATGGTACTACTAATGATAATTTCATTTTTTATCCCTCATTTACTCTCGTACGTATCTTATTAGATTATCACATTCCCTGTGGAATTGCCACACTATTCTCCCCTCACCTGCACCAACAATGCATTTTCTGCTACATTATTTGTAATATAACACTGAAATACCTTCTCTGTCAGCATATCTTTTCTACTCTCGTCTGCATTCTCCGCATATACTGCCTGTATATAACTGTTGCCTTCTTCTATCCAGTCAAGAAGCCTGTCACTTTTTTCTCCCCGGATCAACGGACGATTTAAAAAGAGTAAGATTGGCTTTTTCTTCCGCTCCTCACTCTCAATCTTCTTCATAATCTGTTCTGTAATGCCCTGACTTTGATTGTCTATCTTACAAACAATGTAATCTCCATATTCTTTACTATAGAATTCTTCTGATCCATCGCATAGAATCCGGTTCTCTCCAATGTCATTATTAAATTCATCTAATCTTCCATCCCCATAAAAGAGAAACTGCTGTTCCTGTGTAAGTCCTTTGATCATAACATCTTCCACATTGCAAATTCCAGCATCTGTCTTCCAGTCCGAATCATATGTGTGATACAAATCTTCTTTTAATTGTCCCTGATTCACATAATATAATATATAATTATCTGTCTGTCCAACTTCTACACATCCGCCACCATTTAAAGCTGCTTTAGCTCCGGTATACTCTTTTCTCACAACGATATAGTCAATCTTTGCATTTACTAAGATTCCAAGCATCAGATTCCCGCTGGCATTCGAATCATTTTCTGTAATGATATGATAAAGATATTCTCGCTCTCCTTCTGCTGCCAGACAAATATTCGCATCATATTCCCTGATTCCATACATCAATTCATCTTCTGCATATACAATGACCCGCTCCCCTCCTGTCACCTCTTCAATCAGATCTGCCACCTGAATTTTATCTTCAGAAATCTGATAGATGTTCTCTGGCAGAGTCACCCAGTCAGATATTTTTCCTCCAGAATACAGGAATATCAGACAAACCATAACTGCAACACAGATAACTTTCTCCATTTTTGATTTCATTTTTTCGATGAGCCTCAATCCCCCCCATGCGGCGATCAATGAGACCGGGAATATCCATAAAAAGCGATAATACGTATCTCCCTCTCCCAATCGTTCGATAATGCGGTAGGTTAACTGATTTAAAATCAAAAACATAAGAACTGCACAACTGAATGTATAATATCGATATTCTTTTTTTCGTTCCAACAAATAGACAGTCATCAATACCAGCATCAGACCGATTGCTGTGCTATTCCCATAATACCAGGAGATGACATTCCATATTGTTTCTGCTTTAGTCATAATTTTTATCCCGTTTTATTCTTCTTATCAGTTTCTCAAATACAACTGGTATTAATAATACTCCACATGCTGCTCCTGTTACCATAATAGCAGATGACGAAATTGCAATACATGCCCACAATGTCAAGATCAGATAGATACAATTCCATTTATCTCTCTGCCTGATATATAGTATACACAGATAGATTGTAAAAAGCAGCAGCATATTTCGCGGGTTGTTGCATACCATGAAGTCGGACATGCACTGGTTATGGCATTGCAAAAAGAATCAGAACCAGTACAGAAGATCACCATCGTACCTCGTACCATGGGAGCACTTGGATATACAATGCAGCGTCCAGAAGAAGAAAAATACTTAAATAAGAAGGATGAGATGTTAGCAGACCTTGTCTCATTCTTCGGTGGACGTGCGGCAGAAGAAGTGAAGTTTAACTCTGTCACAACAGGAGCATCCAATGATATTGAGCGTGCCACAGCGATCGCAAGAGCGATGGTAACACAGTATGGTATGTCCGATGAATTTGGATTGATCGGTTTAGAGTCTATTACAAACCGATACTTAGATGGACGTGCAGTTATGAACTGTGCAGAGACAACAGCAGCGAAAGTCGATGAAGTTGTCATGAAGATGTTAAAAGAAGCTTACGCCAAAGCAGTCACATACATTCGTGAAAATATGGACATTCTTGACGAAGCAGCAGAGTTTTTGATCCAGCGTGAGACGATCACAGGAAAAGAATTCATGGAAATCTTCAACAAATACAAGAATCCAGTAGAAGAGTCTGATAAAAATGTATCAGAAACAGATGAAAATGATGCAGAAACTCCAGGGCCAGAGGTGAAAACAGATTCTGAGATCAAGACAGAAGAAGAAAATACATCGACATATAATACTGGATATGCCCAGTGGGTGGAAGATGATGACGATGAAGAATAATCTGTCAGAGTCAGTGAACAAAATAAAATAGCGAAAAGCATAAAAATGCGGAGACGATCGATTAAACGAATGTCTCCGCATTTTTCCATATAGCTGATATAATAAAAGGATGCCAAAGGTAAAAAATACATTCTATCCTCAGCAGGTCTTGTTACGGCCTTAATCCCATTCCACCTTCTAAGGTAAGTGTTTCTCCGTTCATATATTTGAAATCAGGCGAAGCTAACTGAACGCATACTCTTCCGATTTCTTTCTCAACATCTCCATAATGTCCTGCAGGAGGCATTTTAACATTAGCTTCAAAGGCTTCAGGATAAGCCTGCTGGAAATTTTCAAGCTGTGCTGTCCATGCGAGTGGACAAATGATATTAGCATTGATGCCGTCAGGACCCCATTCATTTGCGGCAACTCTGGTAAGACCACGGATTCCTTCTTTTGCTGCAGCATAAGCACATTGACCATAGTTTCCAAATAATCCGGCACCGGATGCAAAGTTAATGACAGAGCCTTTTGTCTCTTTCAAATGAGGGTAACATGCTTTCATATAGTAGAATGCAGCATAAAGACCGGAATAAAGTGCGAGATTAAATTGTTCAGTCGTATGATCAGCTAAAGTAACTCCAGAAGCAGATGCCTGTGCATTATTGATCAGGACATCGATTCGTCCGAATTTGGCGATTGTTTCATCAATGACATTCTGCACGACTGTCTCGTTGTCAGCACCGGCACTTACATCGGCTTGGACTGGTAGAACTTCGATATTGTATAATCTCTCGAGTTCCTCTTTGGCATCGGCAAGTTTCTGTTTATTTCTTCCTGTAATAACGAGGTTTGCACCTTCCTTTGCGTATGCAGTTGCAATTCCATAACCAATAGACCCACAGCTTCCATCTTTTAATACAGATCTTCCGCCACCAGTGATGATGGCTGTTTTACCTTTTAAAAATCCCATAAGTTTTACCTCCCAGTATTAAGTGATGAGACAATCATAGCAGACAAATTGTGTGAAATCAAGGAACAATTTCATTAATTATCTGACAATTATGTTAATTTATTAATTAACGAAAAGATTCCGATCCAGAATGAACTAAATTTGGAACAACATAAAAAAATCTGCATTTTACAGAAAAAAGAAAGAAATAAAAAGAAAACCGCAGAAAAACAAATAGAAAACGAGCGATTTCTGACAGAAAATTCACAAAGAATAAATAAAAACTATCGATAATATAAAATTCATAGATGGAATCTTACGATATAAAACTTAAAATTCTGTATACAATATTCAAACATTAGTAAAACTGCACAAAAAACAGACACTTTCTTTGGAAACAAAGCTCAAAATCTGTGAAATAGAACTAAAATGTTTGAAATCAACAAAAAATGATTGACTAAAGCATAACAGTGTATTAAAATAAAGACATCAAATAAAGAAAGCGCTTTTTGATAGAGTAATTAAAAGATAAAAGGTTATTTAAGGAATTATGTAATCAACATTTTGGAGGTAAAAATATGAAGGCGATTGTAAGATATGGACAGGCATTTGGTGGTTATACAATGAGAGACGTTCCAGAACCAACATGCGGACCAGAAGACATCATCTTAGAGATCAAAGCAGCAGCAATTTGTGGAGCTGATATGAAACACTGGAGAGTTGATAATGGATCTGATGAATTCAACTCAATCCGTGGACATGAGTTTGCAGGAGAGATCGTTCAGGTTGGAGAAAAAGTAACAGATTGGAAAGTAGGACAGAGAGTTGTTTCTGATAACAGTGCTCACGTATGTGGTGTCTGCCCAGCTTGCGAAATGGGAGATTTCCTTTGCTGTGAAGAAAAAGTTAACCTTGGATTAGATAATAACACATGGGGTGGAGGATTCTCAAAATACTGCAAGATTCCTGGAGAAATCTTAAGAATCCACAAACATGCGATCTGGGAGATTCCAGAAGGTGTTAAATATGAAGAAGCAGCAGTACTTGATCCTATCTGTAACGCATACAAAGCAGTAGCTCAGCAGTCTCACCTGATCCCAGGACAGGACGTTGTAGTATTCGGTACTGGACCACTTGGATTATTCTCAGTACAGATCGCAAGATTAATGGGAGCTGTAAACATCGTTATGGTAGGCCTTGATGAAGACGTTGATACTCGTTTCCCAGTTGCTTTAGAAGTTGGAGCTACACACGTAGTTAATGGATCTAAAGAAGATGTTGTAAAACGTTGTACAGAAATCTGCGGAAGAGACAACTTAGGATTAGTGATCGAGTGTTCTGGAGCTAACATCGCATTAAAACAGGCAATCGAAATGACAAGACCAAACGCTGAGATCGTTCGTGTAGGTATGGGATTCAAACCATTAGAATTCTCTATCAACGATATCACATCTTGGAATAAGAGTCTGATCGGTCATATGGCTTATGATTCTACATCTTGGAGAAATGCGATCAGATTACTTGAATCTGGACAGATCAAAGTTCAGCCACTGATCACACATAGATTAGGATTATCTGAATATGAAAAAGGTTTCGATGCTATG
>ERZ780162.2960-NODE-2960-length-10105-cov-2.901393_pt1 | contig 10105 bp, 6 predicted proteins | sample MGYA00511474_ERZ780162 | MGnify/ENA primary metagenome ERZ780162 (study PRJEB29588, sample SAMEA2143633) | human gut metagenome | biome: human gut; feature: human-associated habitat; material: faeces | place: Denmark | collected 2008/2010 ...
CATCTTACATCTTCTCCGGTGCTTCAAATCCAAGCATATCAATGCAGGTCTCCAGTACCCGTCTGGTCAGTAGAAGAAGGCTGATCCATGAAGACTGTGCTTCCATATCATCTGTTGCAAGGATCTTGGTCTCATGATAGAACTTATTGAAAGCATTGGCAAGATCATAAATATAAGCACAGATCTTATGAGGTGCGCACTCTTCAAATGCCATTTCCATCACGCTGTTGAATTTGGACAACTCCAGCTGCAGTGCTTTCTCACTGTCGCTTCTGCCTGCTCCGATTTTTCCTTCGCCCGCCTTCTTGCCGGACTCCTCATATTTTCTCAGGATGGATTTGATTCTTACAATCGTATACAGGATGTAAGGACCAGTATTTCCTTCTGAAGAAGTGAAACGCTCCACATCAAAAATATAATCCTTGGTAGCCTGATTGGAAAGGTCACCGTATTTGATCGCGGAAAGCCCTACGATCTCTGCAGTTTCTTTCGCATCTTTATCTTTCACGCTGCGATTCTCAACAATCTTGGTAAACATCTCTTCGTTGATGTCTTTAATGAGAGTTTCCAGACGCATAACGCCGCCCTCTCTTGTCTTGAACGGTTTTCCGTCTTTTCCGTTCATGGTACCAAAGCCGATAAAGGAAAGAACGGTATCATCATTCACCAGTTTTGCTTTTCTTGCACAACGGAAACACTGTACGAAGTGAAGCTCCTGACGTTTGTCTGCCAGATAGCAGATCTCGTCCGGCTTGTACAGTTTCATACGCTGGATGATGGTTGCCAGGTCTGTCGTATCATACAGAGCTGCTCCATCGGATTTTAAGATCATGCACGGCGGGATCTCTTTTGTGTCTGTCTCTTCTTTGACATCAACAACGAGTGCGCCCTGGTCATAATGTGCATAACCATTGTCTTTCAGGTAATCTACCATGTCCGGAATGTACTCCTGTGCATCGGACTCACCCATCCACAGATCGAAATGAACGTCGAGGTTTCCATAGTTCTTTTTCAGATCGGCAACAGAAACGTTCATAATGTGTTTCCAGATCGCACGATATCCTCTTCTGCCCTGCTGCAGCTCTCTCGTTGCCTCGAGTGCACGTTTCTTATAGTCCTCGTCCTCTTTCGATTTGCCGCTTGCGCAAGGATAAATCTCCTCGAGCTCGCTGATCGTAAACGGTGCTTCCTCCGGGTAATCTCCCGTAAAAGACTCATCAAAATAAACAAGCTCCGGATGGCGCTCCTGCAGCTCGGTGATGATCAGTCCCATCTGCAGACCCCAGTCTCCAAGATGAACGTCACCGATCATGTTGTGGCCCATGAAGCGTCCCATACGCTTGATGCTCTCGCCGATGATCGCGGAACGGAGATGGCCGACGTGAAGCGGTTTTGCCACGTTTGCTCCGCCGTAATCTACGATGATGGTTTTCGGATTTTTTGCTTTCTCTACAGAAAGATCTTCATCGTTCTGCATTTTGGAAAGATAATCTGCCAGAAATTCCGGGTTGATTTTCAGGTTGATGAATCCCGGTTTTACGGCTTCAATTTCACCGATCACGCTGTGATCGGTCACTTTTTCTACAACTGCTTCAGCCAGCTGGATCGGTGCTTTGTGGTATGCTTTTGCAGCTGCCATTGCACCGTTGCACTGGTATTCGCACAGATCCGGGCGGTTGGAAACGGAAACCCTTGCATAGGACGGGTCCATCTCCGCAGCGGTAAAGGCTTTTACCAGCTCTTCCTGGATAAGATCGATCAGTTTTTTCATAATGTTTCCCTCATTTTCTTCTTTACTGCAGAATCATCTGTTCTGCGTTTTGTTTCCGCGCGCTGCGCCGGGCTTCTTCCTCTTCTTTGATGCCGCTTTTCTGATAACAGTACTGGATGATATCTCTTCTTCGGATGATGCCGATGAAGATTCCCTCGTCATCCACAACTGGAACGAAATTCTGCCGCATGGACATCTCGATCAGGTCCTCGATGTTGCTGTTGATGTTGACGGACTCATAATTCCACCGTTTCGGAACCTGCCAGAGCGGGATATCCTCTGCTTCATGGTAATTCAGCAGATACCGTTCTTTTATGATGCGGAGCAGATCTCCTTCCGTCAGTGTTCCCACGTAGCAGCCCTTTTTGTTCAGTACCGGAACCGCCGTGTATTTATGATATTCGATCTTCTCGATGGCCTGCCGAAGTGAGCAGTCGTCATACAGATAAGCCGTTTCACTTTTCGGTGTGATAAAAAACAAAATATTCATTCGCGTATACTCCTTTTCGTTGGTCATACTCTTGTTTGATTATACCATAAACGAATGTGAAATGTCTTTGAATCTTTCTTATATTTTCATAAACATACCGAATCCGAAACTCGAATGCCTCTTTGCTGCGCCGCAAATTGCGCTTATTTTCCAGTATAACCGACTTTCCGCAAAAAGTAAAGATCTTAAGTTTCATCCGCACACGCCGCACAAAAAATCCGCACGGATCCAGCACCTACGCTGTACCCGCACGGATTTTTCAACTCTTTTTTGTTCTATTCTCTTCGCAGCGCATCGATCGGATTCAGGTTCGCTGCTTTTACCGACGGCAGCAGTCCGAATACGATACCGATCACCATGGAGAAGACCACGGAGAAAATGATTGCCGGAATACTGATCGCCACAGGCGTCTGCGATACCCTCGAAATCACCTGTGCCATGATAATGCCGCCCAGCACGCCGAGCAGTCCGCCGATGCTGGTGAGCACCGCCGCCTCGGTCAGGAACTGGAACAGAATTCTGCGTTTTCTTGCTCCGATCGCCTTTTTCAGGCCGATCTCGCTTGTACGTTCCGTTACAGATACCAGCATAATATTCATAACACCGATACCGCCGACCAGAAGCGAAATGCTCGCGATCCAGATCAGCTGCTGGTTCGTGCTCTGGCCTAACTCCTGCAGACTCTTTGCTTTCTCCAGCAGATCCTCTGCCTGATAGGAAAGAGAATCAGTTGTATTGGTCACGGATTCGTTCATGATATCCGCTGTTGTCTTTCCCACCGTGCTCATATCCTCGGTCGTTTTTGCCATCACAACGGCATTTTCCGGTTCATCATACTGGAATACGATCGGCCAGCAGACATCCGGCATCAGCACCAGCGGATAGGATTCCTGATTGTACGTATAGTAGTCATCTCTGGAATTGATGACCGGCTGGAACGAATCGGCTTTTTTGATCACGCCGATCACCGTGAACGGCTCTCCCATGATCTCGATCGTTTTGCCGACCGGCGACTCATCCGGGAAGAGTGTCAGCACTGCGGTATCGTCGAGGAGGACAACTTTGTGGGTCTTCGAGAAATCGCTCTCCACAAAGCCGCGTCCCTGATAAATCTGATATCCGCACGTCGACAGATAATTTTCATCCACTCCAAGCGCCTTCGCACTGTCCAGTGTTGTGTTTCCTTTTGCGATGCCGCTCACATACGTTCTTTCGGTGTAAAACGATGCATTTTCCACCTGATCCTGCTCGCGGATCCGCTTTTTCTGATCACCGGACAGTTTCGACACGCCGCTTGGCAGTCCGTTGTCCATCCAGTAATCACCGTCGCCCTGCTTTAAGCTGACGGTCACGTTGTTGTTTCCAGCTCCGATCAGGTTCTGTTTGATCTGCTCATTCGTTCCCTTGATCGTGGAGACAATTGAGATGATCGACGCAATTCCGATGATAATACCCAGCATCGTCAGGAAGGAACGCATTTTGTGTGACCAGATTCCCTGAAAGGAAAGTCTTACATTTTCTAACATAATGCGCCTCCTTAACTGTTGTAATAATCCGATGAACTGGATTCCTTCGTGTCTGCGCCTTCCACCACGGTTTTGCCGTACGGAAATGCAATGTAATCCTCTTCGGAAAGACCGCTCTTCACTTCGTAATAACTGCCCCACAGAAGTTTTCCGGTTACCACATTCTGTTTCTTTAATTTATCATTTTCATCCCGGATATAAACGAATTTCTGTCCGTTTTCCTCGCGGATGAATTCTTTGCTGACGTACAGGCCGTTGCCGTTTTCTACATCGTTTCCGACAGTGATTGCAATCTCGATCCAGTCACCGTTTTCAAAACCTTCTCCGCCTTCCGGGATAACGGCTGTGAACGGATAGAAGGAGGCTGGTGTCTCGCTGTACGACATGTAGCTTGTTGTCGGGTACGGAGAAATCTCGGTTACGGTTGCCGCTGCAAAAGCACCCGAAGACCAAGAAGTCACGTTGAGTTCATCGCCGACTTTTACCTGATCGAGATACGTCTCGCTTAAGTAGCCGCGCACGTACAGACCTTCGTTTCCACTGACCTGGATAAAGGCGCTTCCGTCGTTGGACGGGTTTTCTGCATTTCCAACCTTCTTTACCACACCGCTGATCGTCGCTTTTACGGTCTGGGAATCCAGGGATTTCTGCGTATTTTTGACTTTGAGTTCCTCTTCCTTCTGATCCAGCTTCAGATTACGGATCTGGCTTTCTTTTTCGCTGATGGCTTTTTTCAATTCATCTTTTGTGTAGGTCATCTGGGTATCATCACCGGAAGAAGTATTGTTATTTGCGCTGCTTCCTGTGGATGATGTAAAGAGGGACTGTACCGATGCTTTTTCACCGTAGAATACGGTTTTTGCTGTCGTCTGCACTGCTTCCGGCGCATCTTCGCTCTGCGGTTCCGCTTCCGGTTCTGCCGGGGCTTCGGTCGGCGTCGGCGTTTCCGTCGGAACTGGGGTCTCGCTCGGCACCGGAGTTTCTGTTGGAACCGGCTCTGTGGTCGGAATCGGTGTTGTACTTGGTTCCGGGCTGACGGTCGGCTCTGGAGTTACACTCGGTCCCGGCGTAACGCTCGGGGTCGGAGTTACACTTGGTGTCGGGGTAATCGTTCCTTCTTTTACCGCCACATTTGCAGTGCTGACTGCCATGGAAGTACCCTTGTCATTTTTCGCTGTCACTTCTACTGTATAGATTCCGGCATCCTCTTTTGTGATGTTTTCTTTTGTGTAAGTATCCTTAAAATCTCCGTCGATTGTCTTTCCGTTGTGTTTCCAGACGTATGTGTAAGTGACATCCGTTTCGGTGTTTTCCGTGGAATCGTCTGCCTCACCGCTTCCATTTCCGGCTTCACCCGGCTGTGTCACATCGTCCTCGGACGGACTCTCGGTTCTATCATCCGTTTTATCGTCGGCTTTCTCATCCGGCTTCTCTTCGGTATCTTTCTTCTCATTGATTCCGATTTTCAGCTTCAGCTCGCCGCCCTCTGCCACCTCTGTGTTGGCAAGCGGCGTGGTGATTTTTATTTCCGGTGCATCCGCCGATTCGGATTCTTTCAGACTCAGGACTGCTTCATACGAAGTCTCGTATGCTTTCGCAATCTTCGTTCCATCCTGCTCCCACACGGTTTCCAGCGCCTCTGCGGCTTTGTTTTCCTCATGAATCTCCAGGCGAAACCAGTATCCTTCGCTGTCCTCTTCTTTTTTCGTTCCCTTTTCATCCGCGTATCCTGCCATCTGATTCAGGAATCCGCCTGTTAGGACTGTTCCCGGTGCGCAGAGATAGGTGTATGGGTCTTCCTGCGTTCCTTCTCCTTTGTATGGTTTGGAACCAAATACAAGCTTATTCGTACTGCTGTACAGAACAGCATCCTCGTACGTCGGCTCCGGTTCTGGGGTCGGAATCGGTTCGTCCGGGAAATCCGGATCGATGGGTTCATCTGGAAAATCCGGGAAATCCGGGAAATCCGGCTCCACCGGATTCAGCGGCGTATCCGATACCGGTTTTGTCTTTTTCAGCTTTTCCAGTTCTTTTTCACTCTGCTGGATTTTCAGCTTTGTCTGTGCAAGCTGTAACTGCTGCGTTTCCAGATCCAGCTTGATCATGCTGGTATCGTATGTCATCAGCGTGTCTCCGGCATTTACCACATCGCCCTCTTTGACGAGAACCTGGGAAATGGTCTGGCTGTCGGAAAGATAGATGTTCTGGGAAGCCGTCGAGGTGATCTGGCCTTCCATGTTCATGCTGTCTCCCCAGTAACCACTCGTAAAGTCACTGACCGGATACACTTTTACGGTCGTCTTCTGCGCCTGGCGGATGCCGTAATAACCGCCGACACTGACACCGCCCACGGCAACTGCGGTCACAACTGCAATCGCGGCTTTCTTTGCTGCTTTTCCTTTTTTCATGTTTCAGCCACCTCCTTCGATTTCATCATTCCGTCGCGGATCTCCACGGTGCGCTGTGCCATCGATGCGATCTCCGCGTCATGTGTAATCATCAAGATGCTGACGCCCTCGTCGTTCAGGCTCTGGAACAGCTCCATGACCTGCTCGCCGGAATGGGAGTCGAGTGCTCCGGTCGGCTCATCAGCCAGCAGAATTTTCGGATGGTTGACAATCGCTCTTGCAATCGCCACACGCTGTTTCTGTCCGCCGGAGAGCTGGGTCGGTTTGAAACTCATACGGTCGCCGAGCCCCACCCGCTCGAGGGCAATCGCTGCCCGCTCTCTTCTCTCTTTTTTCGGCACGCCCGCGTACGTCAACGGCAGGCATACATTTTCCATTGCGCTCTGTCTTGCAAGGAGTTGGAAGTTCTGGAAGACAAAGCCGATTTTCTGCAGGCGGATGTCCGACATCTGATTGTCACTGCATTTGCTGATGTCCTGTCCGTCGAGGATCAACCGTCCGCTCGTCGCCTGGTCGAGGCAGCCGACAATATTCATCAGTGTTGTTTTTCCGGAACCGGAAGGACCCATGATCGCAACGTACTCGCCTTCTTCCATGGAGAAGTTGATGTTTTTCAGAACCGGAACCGGGATTTTGCCCTGCATATATTCTTTACAGATATTCTCTAATTCCAGAATCACGGCTGCACCTCCCCGTCATCTGCTGATCCGGCTTCCTGTGTGTCTGCCGGTTCTGCCTCACCATTGTCGGCGCCGCCGATCACGTTCGTTGTATCTTCCTCACCGCTGTACTCTGCGCCGTCCATGGTATTGTCGACCATGCCGTTTTCATCCTGCGTCATACCGTCGTCGACCATTCCATCGTCGTTGTCAAGCATACCGTCATCCTCGCCGCCGGCCGGATTGCTCTGTCCCAGCGAACCATCGGTACTAACGACGGTCTTCATGCCCTCTTCCAGTCCATCCTCCGGGAAGGTGATGGCATCCTCCTCTTTGAGACCATCAGTGATCTGATATTCCATCATATTTTCATCGTATGTTCCCAGCGTTACGCTTCGTTTTTCCAGTTTGCCGTTTCCATCATCGGCCCAGACGTAAGGGTTGCTGTCGACATCGTTGATAAAGTAATCGGACAGCCAGATTCCTGTTTTGACTTCCTGCTGGCCGATATCCGGCTCTACGTAAACGTGCTGGCCGAGCATCAGGCCGTTCGTTCCGTCGAGCTGCACATAAAACGGATAGTTGCTTGACTGCGTCATACCGTCTCCTGAACTGCTGTAAACGTTATTGCTTCCTGTCCGTGCATTTTCCCGATCAATCTTTGTCACAGTTCCAGTCCAGGTCTGATTCTCATCTACACGAGAATGCACGATCACCTGGCTTCCTTCAGTAATCGAACCGTCGCTCATATTCTGTTCATTGATCTGGCCTTTTACACGGAAATCTCCCGTTGCAAGAACGGTCAGGAAGGAATTGTCGGAGTTGTCACCGGAGTAAGCGCCGGCGCTGCTGTCATCGTTGTTGATTGATTTTACAACACCTGCGATTTCGCTGATCACGGTCGCATTGGTGATGTTATTGTTTAATTTATCAATCTCCGCCTGTTTTGATTTTCCTTCATATTCTTTTTTCTTTAAATCCAGCTCCGCTTCCTGAATTTCCAGTGTGATGCTTGCCTGCTGGTCTTTTGATGCCTGCTTTTTGTCTTTGTAAAGCTGGTCGATATTGGTATTCATACTTGAAAGTTCATTGTTTATGCGTTCCAGATCCAGCTGCGCCTGCTCGAGGTCACTCTGGAATTTCTCGGTATCGTAGGAGAACAGCGGTGTTCCGACCTGAACCTCCTGACCGACTTCCACATAAACTTCCTTTACCTTTTTCTCGCTGTTTTTCTCTACCTTCCAGGTATTTTCCGACTCCACAACACCGGCATAGCGGTTTTCCATTCCATTTCCGGTTCCCAGATTGGTCAGGGCTTTTACAGTATTGACATAGACGACGTTATCGTCCTCTTTTGTACCGTTTCCAAGGAAATGCCATGTCACTCCCCCTCCGGCTGCCGCAAGCACTGCGACTGCACACACAATCGCGATTACTTTTTTCTTCATATGCTTCCTCCCACTTTTCTATTTTACAAATTAATTTTCTGCTTTCCCAAGTTAGTTCTATCGTATCACATTTTGTTTTTTGTTTTCTTACTTTTTCCTTACTCTTTTTTTAGCAAATACTGGCTTTTTCTGAAAATAGATTTTTGTTTTTGTCATTAAAAACCTGCCTCCGTGTTTATGACGGAAAGCAGGTTTTCTTTCGAATCTGTTAGATTTTATTTTTTATGCTACAAGTTTCATCTCCCGCAGAATGCGGTATACGAGATAACAGATCAGCGCTGCACAGACCAGTTTGAACAGAAGCGGAACGACGGCGAACACGATTTTAAATCCAAGCCAGATCACGCCGATCGGGAGAAGAATAGTGGCGCATGCGCCGAGGACTTTTCCTCCAAATTTCAGCAGCAGTCCGACGATCCCAAATAAAATTCCAATTCCGCAGAGCAGACCAAAACAGGTTGCCAGCATGACTAATGTAACTAACATCGTGATCCCTCCTTGTCTTTTTCTCTATGTGTTCCACTTGCTGTGGATGTTTCCGTATCTTTCTTACAAACCATATTGTAGCACTTTTTTCCAGCAAAACAACGGGGAAGACGTGGAAGAATTTCTTAAGTTTTTCTTTACACCGATCGAGTGAAACCTAAAAAAGGACAGACAACGCTGCACTTCTGCAAAATTGTCTGTCCTGTAAATTACAAAATTTTCTTTACTCTTCTATTGTCTCTTCCTCAGCCTGCGGCTCAACCTCAAGACCAAGCTCTTCCAGCTGTACTGCGTCAACCGGTGACGGAGCCTCGGTCATCAGACAGGAAGCATCTTTTACCTTCGGGAATGCGATGACGTCGCGGATGCTGTCCTCTTTTGCCATCAGCATAACGAGACGGTCCAGTCCGTAAGCCAGTCCGGCGTGAGGCGGAACTCCGTATTTGAAAGCATCCAGAAGGAAACCAAATCGCTCATGTGCCTGTTCCTTTGTGAAACCAAGCATCTCAAACATCTTCTCCTGCACATCGTTCTGGTGAATACGAACGCTTCCTCCTCCGATCTCAGTGCCGTTCAGGACGATATCGTAAGCTTTTGCACGAACTGCGCCCGGATCGGTGTCCAGAAGCGGCAGATCCTCGTCCATCGGCATGGTGAACGGGTGATGCATTGCGGTGAAACGGTTCTCCTCATCGGACCACTCCAGAAGCGGGAACTCGGTAATCCATACGAAACGGTACTCGTTCTTGTCGAGCAGTCCCATCTGCTCTGCCAGTTCCAGTTTTTTCTCGATCTTTCCCAGATCTTCCCCCTCTGTGCTCAACCAGGTAAAGGTTCCCTCTGCCTCCAGCAGTACGTTTTCTTTCACTCCTCCTGCAACTTTCATCTCAGGAAGAGGTATTTTTTCTTTGTCCTCATAAAGCCTGCATCTGGCATAACCATAGCTTAAAAGATTTCTGGCATCAGAAAAACGTGCTTTATAATCCGGCGCTGCCATGATCACGGCGATCAGGCGGATCCCGTCTTTTTGTGCAGTAGCGGAAAGACAGTATTTTGCCCTGGAGGTGGAACCTGTTTTTAAACCGGTTACCTGGAAATCTGCTGCCATTTTCAGAAGCTTATTTGTATTTGCAAGGCCAAATTCCTTGGTTCCCTGCTTCGTCACATGAGTGATATTTTCCATCCAGATGGTGGAATAATTATGGATCTCAGGATAGCAGTTGATCAGTTCCCTGGTCATAAGGGCAATGTCCCTGGCTGTGGTCAGATGATCCGGATCTTCTGTCAGGCCACAGCAGTCCGAAAAATGGGTATTGG
>ERZ780162.2965-NODE-2965-length-10088-cov-3.252666_pt1 | contig 10088 bp, 10 predicted proteins | sample MGYA00511474_ERZ780162 | MGnify/ENA primary metagenome ERZ780162 (study PRJEB29588, sample SAMEA2143633) | human gut metagenome | biome: human gut; feature: human-associated habitat; material: faeces | place: Denmark | collected 2008/2010 ...
ATTAGGGCTATGCCCGAAAAAGAAAAACCACCCGCTATGCGGGTGGATATTTATTCTTATACTGACATCCGTTCAGCATCCCGTCTGTGACAGAATAAAATTTTCATCAGGTCGTACTTTTCATTGCTATTTGGACATAATTATGCTATGATTATGTCGGAGAAAGGAGTGAAGCATTATGCCGCTTATTATGCCTATTAAAGAATTGCGCAATACAAACGAGATTTCCAACATCGCACACAAGGAACAGGAGCCTATTTTCATTACCAAAAACGGATATAGTGATCTGGTTGTGATGAGCAGTGAATTATATGATAAATTTGCGAAAATAAATCGCATCGATCAAGCCATTTTTGAATCTGAGCAGGAAATTGCTGAAGGAGCAAAAGCGATTGACGCAGAAACAGTTTTTGCGGAATTGGAGAAAAAACATTTTGGATAAATACAAAGTAATGGTCAACCCCAGAGCAATCCATGAATTAGACCACATTTACGAATATATCGCAAATGAGAAATTGGCTCCTGAAAATGCAAAAGGACAGGTTGACAGAATTAAGAAGGCTGTTCTGAGCCTGGACACATTTCCACAGTCCCATCAAGAGCGTAACGAAGGCAGATATGCCGGAAAAGGCTACCGACAGTTACTGACTGATAATTATATCGTCATTTTCCGCATTGATGAACCACACAAAACCGTTTATGTGGTAACAATACAATATCAAAGGCGGAATCTATAAAATCTTTCGTGGATCAGTATATACACTCGACTTCTTTTCTGCAAAAGCCTGTACGCGGAAAAAAATCTGAGCTGACTCAGAGTAGTCCATAAACGGCTGTCAGAGGTTTTCTTTGACGGCCGTTTTCGACCGCAGCCTTTCCTCCGCAATCGGAAAATACTCCCGCAGAATCGGATAGGTCAGTTCCTCCGGCAGGGAAGCGAAGAGGCCGATTTCCCCCATTTCGCTGTAGGAAGGAATTTCTTCCAGCCTGTGTACCATCGCCAGATAAACCTGGCCGTTTCCCTTAAAATGATAGCCGTTCAGCGTCCCGTCTATGGAATAGTCGCACAGCGGCTCCAATTCAAAGTCTACCGCTCCCGTTTCTTCAAAAAGCTCCCGTTTTGCCGCTTCCAGAGGCGTTTCCCCTTCCTCAATCCATCCGCTGGGATGCTCCCAGGTGGTTCGTTCTTTGTGCCTGCAGAAAATCCATTTTCCCTGATATACGGCAAAAACATCTGCTGAAAAATAGCTGTCAAAAGAACCGAAAGGACTGGTCTTAAATTCCATATTTCTCATATCTCCTGATTTTTGTTTTCCTAAATTATACTATTCATGATAATATGAGAGCAAGGGAAGAACGGGAAATAACTCAAGCTTTATAATTCCTCCAAAAGATGATATACTTTATTCTATGCAGAAAAACAGCAATGAAAAGCAAACTGTATGGAGGCAGATATGAAGCTGGAAGAACTGACAAGCTATCGAATTCTTGAAATGAGGCGGATTGAGGATCTGAATTCCTTAAGCTGCCTGCTGGAGCATAAGAAGAGCGGGGCAAGGATCGCCCTTTTGTCCAATGAGGATGAAAACAAGGTGTTTTATATCGGATTCCGCACACCGCCGAAGAACAGCACTGGCGTCGCCCACATCATCGAACATTCCGTGCTGGAGGGAAGCAGGGATTTCCCGGTGAAGGATCCCTTCATCGAGCTGGCGAAGGGCAGCCTGAATACCTTTTTAAATGCCATGACCTATCCGGATAAAACCGTATATCCGATTGCGAGCTGCAACGACACGGATTTCCAGAACCTGATGCACGTCTATCTGGACGCGGTGTTCTATCCCAATATTTATAAAGAAAAAAAGATATTTGAGCAGGAAGGCTGGCATTACGAGCTGGAGAACCCGGAGGATGCGCTCACCATCAACGGCGTGGTTTACAATGAAATGAAGGGCGCTTTTTCCTCTCCGGACGATGTGCTGGAACGCAAAATTTCCGAGACCCTGTATCCCGATACGCCCTATGCCATGGAATCCGGCGGCGATCCGGATGTGATCCCGGAGCTGACCTATGAGGAATTCCTAAATTTCCACCGGAAATTCTATCATCCTTCCAACAGCTATATTTATCTGTACGGAAATATGGATATGGCGGAAAAGCTGGACTATCTGGACCGGGAATATCTGTCCCACTTTGACCGGATCGAAGTGGATTCGGAAATCCGTGTCCAGCCTCCGTTTACGGAGAAAAAAGAGGCTGCCGCCCAGTATCCCATCACGGACAGCGAGCCGGAACAGGACAACACTTATCTGTCCTATAACATTGTGGTGGGGGACAACCTGGACAGAGAGCGTTACATCGCCTTCCAGGTGCTTGACTATGTCCTCTGCAGCGCGCCGGGCGCGCCCTTAAAGCAGGCACTGCTGGATAAAAAGATCGGAAAGGACGTTTACAGCTACTATGAAAACGGTCTGCGCCAGCCCTATTTCAGCATCATCGCAAAGAACGCGAACCTTTCCGACAGGGAAGAATTCGTGAATACGATTGAAGAGACGCTTTCCCGCATCGTACGGGATGGAATCGATAAAAAAGCGCTGAAGGCCGGACTGAATTATTATGAGTTCCGTTACCGGGAAGCGGATTTCGGCTCCTGGCCGGCAGGACTGATGTATGGTCTGCAGGTGATGGACAGCTGGCTGTACGACGACAGGAAGCCCTTCATCCATATCGAAGCGGGGGATACCTACAGAAGTCTGCGCGAAAAGGCGGATACGGACTATTTTGAAAAGCTGATCAGCACCTATATGATTGACAACACACACAAGAGCGTGCTTACCCTGGAGCCGAAGAAGGGACTTTCCAGAGAGCATGACGAGCTGCTGAAGCAGAAGCTGGCAGATTATAAGGCAGGATTGTCGGCAGAAGAGCTCGAGAGCATCATCCGGGAAACCGAAGCGCTGCGGGAATATCAGGAAACGCCGGATACAAAGGAGGCGCTTGCCTGCATCCCCCTTCTGAAGAGAGAGGACATCCGGAAGGAGGCGGAGCCTCTGGTCAATGAGATCGGATCTTTAAGCGGCAGCACGGTGATGTACCACGAGCTGTTCACCAACCACATCAGCTATTTCCGCTTCCTGTTCGATCTGAAGGCGGTGCCGGAGGAGCTGTTTTCCTATATCGGCATCCTGAAGGCGGTGCTGGGCTATGTGGATACCGAAAACCATTCCTATGACGAGCTGTTCCATGAGATCAACATGGAGACGGGCGGCATCACAGCGGTAACCAACCTGTTTACCAACGCGAAGAACCTGGAGGAATGCAGGGTAACCTTTGAGATCAAGGTGAAAACTCTGGAGAATAACCTGCCTAAAGCGGTGGATCTGGCGCAGGAAATCATGCTTCATTCTTGCTTTGACGATGACAAGCGGCTCTATGAGATTCTGGCGGAGCTGAAGTCCCATCTGCAGTCCGCGCTGATTTCCGCCGGTCACAGCGTGGCGGCAGGACGCGCCATGTCCTATTTCTCCAGACCTGCGGCCATTCAGGAACGTTTAAGCGGCATGCCCTTTTACCGTCTGGTGGATGATCTGGAGAAGAACTTTGAAAGCAGAAAGGATGATCTGAAGGAAAAGCTGAACCGTCTTGTACACAGCATTTTCCGCCCGGAAAACCTGCTGCTTGACTATATCGGAACCAGAGATCATTATGAGCAATTTCTTCCTCTGGCAGAAGGCGTGAAGGCCTCCCTTTTCACAGAAGCCACACAGGGCGAGCCCTTCACCATTCTGCCTGAAAAGAGAAACGAAGGCTTCCTGTCCGCTTCTCAGGTGCAGTATGTCTGCCGGGCCGGAAACTTCATCAGCAAAGGCCTTTCCTATACCGGCGCACTGCGCGTGCTGAAGGTGCTGATGAGCTACGAATATCTGTGGCAGGAGGTCCGCGTCAAGGGCGGCGCCTACGGCTGCATGTGCTCCTTTGGGAAAAGCGGAGACAGCTACTTCGTTTCCTACCGGGATCCCAATCTGAAGGGAACGGTGGAGGTTTATGAAAAGGCTGCGGACTTCGTGGAAGCCTTTGACGGGGATGAGCGCACCATGACTCAGTACATCATCGGCGCTGTCAGCGAAATGGACACGCCCTTAAATCCTGCGGCAAAGGGCCTGCGTTCCATGAGCGCCTGGCTGACCAATCAGTCGCTTGCCGATCTGCAGAAGGAAAGGGATGAGGTGCTTTCCGCCACGCAGGAGGACATCCGCGCCCTGGCAGCCCATATACGGGCATTCATGAAAGATGACTGCCTCTGTGTGGTGGGAAATGAGGAAAAGCTCAGGGAAGAGGAGGATATGTTCCTGCATCTGGAAAATCTGTATTAAATGAAGTTACGGGGAGGGTTTTTTATGAATGGAAAAATGGCTCTGTTTGCCGCGGCATTTCTGATCATGCTCACCATTCCGGCCTGCGGTTCCGGCTCAGGCTCTTCGGATTCTGCATCCATCGGCACCATGTCGTCGGGTGCGGGAGCCGCACTGGAGAACGGAATCTACGAAGAAGCCGCCGAAGCGGATATGGGGGCGGCTTCTTCCGCAGAAATGTCCGCAGAGGAAGCCGCTGCGATTGACGAAAACGAAGCTTCCGACCGGAAGCTGATCAAGAACGTGACCATGACGGTGGAAACGGAAGATTATTCCGGACTGGTTTCCGGCGTACAGAGCCGTGTGGAGGAGCTTGGAGGCTATACGGAGAGCTATGAATCCTACAATGAAAGCACGGTGGGAAGCCGCAGCGCCTATCTGACCCTGCGGATCCCGGCAGACCGGCTGGATGAATTCATCTCACGGGTGGAGGAGCTTTCCAATATCGTATCCCGTCAGGAAACGGTGGAGGATGTGACCCTTTCCTATGTGGATCTGGAAAGCCGCAGGCGCATGTATGAAGAAGAAGAGGACCGACTTCTTTCCCTGCTGGATCAGGCCGAAACGCTGGAGGAGATCATCGCCCTGGAAAACCGTCTCACGGAGGTGCGCTATCAGCTGGAAAGCATGGAATCCCAGCTTCGCACCATGGACAATCAGGTGAGTTACAGCACGGTTTATCTTTCCATTGATGAGGTGGAACGCTACACGCCGCCCGTCGAAAAGGGAACCTGGGAGCGCATCCGTGTCGGCTTTGCGGAAAACGTGTACCGCGTTGGGAACGGAATCCGGGAATTTTTCATCGGCTTCGTCATCTCCCTGCCCATCCTGATTACGCTCGCCGTCGTCATTCTGATTGTGGTGCTCCTGATCCGTCTGCTTCTGCGCATTTCGGAACAGAGCAACGCGAAAAGAGCTGCGCGGCGCAGGAATGCCGGACCCTTTTACGGTCCCGGCGGCCCATCCGGCGGACCTGCTGCAGGACCTGCCCCCTTTGGCGGGCCGGGCGGCCCTTCTGCAGGATGTGCAGCCTCTGGCGGCCCCGGAGGACAGCCGGCAGGAAGCGGCCCTGTGCCGCCCACACCCGCACCGCAGCAGACACAAACGGCAGTTCCTTCTTCATCTCCGTCCCCTGCTCCAACAGGAACGACAGGACCGGGCGGAGATGAGACCGGAAAAAGCAGGCAGTCTGACAGTAACCTGAAGAAAGGGCCGGATACGCCGAAGCCCCCTCAGGGATAAAAATGGAAGTGGTGTAAAAAATAAGCCCGATGGCTTATTGTTTTACAGCAAAGCGAAGCTTTGCAGCAATTATGTGCCGGAGCGTCACAAATTGCTCTTAGGCATCAGAGAAATCGCATTCGCGATTTCTCTTCGCCTCGTCGCTTACGCTCCGGAATGAGGTTTAAAATGGATCTTGACGCATATTTTGCAAAACATGGAAGCGGCGGAAAGCCGCAGGTGCCGGGAGAGGGTGCGGAAGCGGCTGCCGGGACGGGAGAGCACTTCCGCTCCGGCTTCGCCACGCTGATCGGCAGGCCCAATGTGGGGAAATCCACCCTCATTAACCGTCTGGTGGGGCAGAAGATTTCCATCACTTCCCGAAAGCCCCAGACCACCAGAAACCGTATTCAGGCGGTTTATACGGGAACGGACGGTCAGATTGTATTCCTGGATACACCGGGAATCAACCGCGCCAAAAACAAACTCGGAAACTACATGCTGCGCGCCGCGGAAGGGACGCTGCGCGATGTGGATGTGATCCTGTGGCTGGTGGAACCCACAACCTTTATCGGAGCCGGAGAGCGTTATATCATCGAGCAGCTGAAAAAGGCCCAAATACATACGCCGATCATCCTTGTGATCAACAAAACCGATACGGTGAAAAAGGACGAAGTCTATCCGGCCATAGACGCCTACCGGAAGGAACTGGATTTTGCCGAAATCGTTCCCGTTTCCGCAAGAACGGGCGCGAATACGGACGAGCTGATCCGATGCATTCTGAAATATCTCCCCTACGGGGATCCCTTTTATGACGAGGATACCGTCACTGACCAGCCGGAGCGCCAGATCGTGGCAGAACTGATCCGGGAAAAAGCGCTCCGCTGCCTGGGTGACGAGGTGCCGCACGGCATCGCCGTCGCGGTGGAAAGTATGAAGCAGCGCGGCCAGATCACGGACATCGAAGCCACCATCATCTGTGAAAAGGATTCCCACAAGGGCATCATCATCGGCAAAGGCGGCGCGATGCTGAAGACCATCGGCTCCAAAGCCCGTGTCGATATTGAGGAAATGCTGGGAGGCCGCGTCAACCTCCAGCTTTGGGTGAAGGTAAAAAAAGACTGGCGTGACAGTGATTTCCTGTTGAAAAATTTCGGCTACAATCCCAAAGATACGGTATAGAAGAACCCGAAACGGCAGAACCTAATATCATCCGTTTTTGAAAACAGAAGAGAATCTGAGCGCACGGGCGCGGACTATGCATCTGCGGATGCATAGTCCGGAATGGAGGAAAAATGGAGGATAGGAGCGAATGGAACAGGTTTTGTCTGTCGGGAAAGGTGGAGGATTATCTGAAATACGCCGAAAAGGCAAAAAAAGGGAAAGAAAGACAGGAAAGACACAGGGAAGCGGGAACGGATACTTATGCAGGATTTACTTACGATGACAGGCCTCGTCCTGAAGGCAGAGCCGGTCGGTGAATATGACAAAAGAGTGGTCATCCTGACAAGGGAAAGGGGCAAGCTTGCGGCTTTTGCCAGAGGTGCAAGGAAGCAGAACAGCCGCCTGCTCGCCCCTACCTGCCCTTTTTCCTTCGGGCAGTTCGGGCTGTATGCGGGGAGGAATTCCTATACCCTGACGGAGGCATCCATTTCCAATTATTTTGAGGCCCTTCGAAAGGATTTTGAAGGCGCATGCTACGGGATGTATTTTCTGGAAATCTGTGACTACTGTGCAAGAGAAAACAACGACGAGAGGGAGCTTCTGAAGCTCCTTTATCAGTCTCTGCGGGCGCTGTCGGCAGCCAGTATTCCAAAGGAGCTGGTACGCTACATATTTGAGATTCGGACTATAGTGATTAACGGCGAATTCCCGGGCCTGCCTGATGAATCGAAATGGCAGGATTCCACGCGTTATGCCATTCATTATATGACGACTGCTCCCGTGGAAAAGCTGTACACCTTTACGGTCAGCCCACAGGTGCTGGGGGAGCTGAAGCGGCTTGCGTCCTTTTATCGAAAACGTTTCCTGAACGAGCCTTTTCACAGTCTGGAAATTCTGAATACGCTTTAGATGCGGAACCCGATACTGCGTCAGGGCATGCACCGCCGGAGTCTGCCCCTGCCGCTTCGGAGCCTGTCGGATGCTTCCGCCGAAAATTTGTGTTGAAAAACAAAAAAAGGTCAGATATAATGGGGAAGATGTATTCATGAATGATGGGGAAGATATGCGATAAAATGTGAGGTTTTCTATATGCGAAAAACAGTTTTGCTTCTTCTGGCCGCGGCTCTGCTGCTTGCCGGATGCGGTGGGAACAAAAGCACGGAAGATGTGACATCCCTGGAATTTCGGAAAAACGGGGAAGTCATTCATACCATTGTGGAAGATTTCTCGGCGTCCTATTACAGTCTGGATGAACTGGAAGCCCAGGTGCAGGAACAGGTTGACGCCTATAACGAGAGCGCCGGAAGCAACCGGATTTCCGTTGATTCCGCAGAGGTTACGGATGGCGTTATCACCATGGTAATGACCTTCCGGGGTGCGGAGGATTATTCTTCTTTTTACAGGCAGGCGCTTTTCTGCGGAACGGTTCTGGAAGCCTTCAACGCCGGTTATGATCTGGATATTGAGCTTGTAAGCGCACAGGAGGAAGGAACAACGATCAGCAGACCGGATATTCTGGAAATGGGCGACAGGCATATCATTGTTGTCCGCGAGCCCATTGTGGTGAAGCCCTATGCGGATATCCTGTACGCCAGTGCAGGTGTAGAGGTGACCGGAAGCAGAGAAGCGGCGGTTACGGATTCCCAGGCGCTTTCCTATATCATTTTCAGGTAAGGGTGCTGAAAGAGGCTTCGCCTTTTTCAGAGAAACATAATGCCGCCGGCGCGGCAGGAAAAAGAGGCGGGAAGAATCAAGGATTTTTCCCCGGAAAAAAGGCACTGCCTTTTTTCTATAGAATAAAATGCCGCTGATACGGCAGGAAAAGAGGAAGTTATGGAAAAAACGATGGAAAAGATTGTGGCGCTTGCAAAGGCGAGAGGCTTTGTGTATCCGGGCTCCGAAATCTACGGCGGTCTTGCGAACACCTGGGATTACGGCAACCTTGGCGTGGAGCTGAAGAATAATGTGAAGAAGGCATGGTGGCAGAAATTTATTACAGGAAACCGCTACAATGTGGGCGTGGACTGCGCCATTCTGATGAATCCGCAGACCTGGGTGGCAAGCGGTCATCTGGGCGGCTTCTCCGATCCTCTGATGGACTGCCGTGAGTGTCATGAACGTTTCCGTGCGGATAAGCTGATCGAGGATTACGCGGAAGAAAACGGCATTCAGCTGGATGGTTCCGTTGATGGCTGGAGCCAGGAAAAGATGATGGATTTCATCAACGAACATAATATTCCCTGTCCGACCTGCGGGAAGCATAACTTCACGGAAATCCGTCAGTTCAACCTGATGTTCAAGACATTCCAGGGAGTAACTGAAGATGCGAAGAATACCGTGTATCTGCGTCCGGAAACCGCACAGGGCATTTTTGTCAACTTCAAGAACGTGCAGCGTACCTCCCGGAAGAAGATCCCGTTCGGCATCGGTCAGATCGGAAAATCCTTCCGTAACGAGATCACACCCGGTAACTTCACCTTCCGTACCCGCGAATTTGAACAGATGGAGCTGGAATTTTTCTGTGAACCGGATACCGACCTGGAATGGTTTGCTTACTGGAAGCAGTTCTGTATTGACTGGCTGAAGTCTCTCGGCATGAAGGATGAGGAAATGCGCGTGAGGGATCATGAGAAGGAGGAGCTTTCCTTCTATTCCAAAGCCACGACGGATATTGAATTCCTGTTCCCGTTTGGATGGGGCGAGCTGTGGGGCATTGCGGACAGAACCGACTATGATCTGAGCCGTCACGCCGAGGTATCCGGACAGGATCTGAGCTATTTTGACGATCAGAAGAACGTGAGGTATATTCCTTACGTCATCGAGCCTTCCCTGGGCGCTGACCGCGTGGTTCTCGCCTTCCTCTGCTCCGCCTATGATGAGGAGGAAATCGGAGAGGGCGATGTGAGAACTGTGCTGCATTTCCATCCGGCTCTTGCACCTGTAAAGATCGGTGTTCTCCCGCTTTCCAAGAAGCTGAATGAGGGCGCGGAAAAGATTTACGACAGACTGTCTCAGAAATATAACTGCGAGTTTGACGACAGAGGCAATATCGGTAAGCGTTACCGCCGCCAGGACGAAATCGGAACGCCCTTCTGCGTGACCTACGATTTTGATTCCGAGACAGACGGCTGCGTGACCATTCGTTTCCGTGATTCCATGGAACAGGAGAGAGTGCCGATCGATGGTCTCGAGGCCTGGTTCGCGGATAAGTTTGATTTTTAAAGGTTTCTATTAATAAACCGGGGTATTAGAGCCCCGGTTTTTTTATACGATAGGAAATTTCATTTCCTA
>ERZ780162.2972-NODE-2972-length-10070-cov-2.870095_pt1 | contig 10070 bp, 6 predicted proteins | sample MGYA00511474_ERZ780162 | MGnify/ENA primary metagenome ERZ780162 (study PRJEB29588, sample SAMEA2143633) | human gut metagenome | biome: human gut; feature: human-associated habitat; material: faeces | place: Denmark | collected 2008/2010 ...
CAACTATTTTGTTGCTTTATTTTTTCCTAAATGTACTTTCATCACATACCACAACTCGGTTGCAATGCAGATAGATGAATATGCACCGCAGATCATACCTGCCATCAGCGGCAGCGCAAATTCACGAATACTTGCTACACCAAGAAGGAACAGCATAAATACCATAATAAATGTTGTTATGGATGTGTTGATGCTTCGTGATAATGTCTGTGTCAGGCTTCGGTTTGCTACTTCCATCAGATCTTCCCTTGTCTGTTTACCATGCTTTAATGCAAGGTTCTCACGGATACGGTCAAAGATAACGATCGTATCGTTGACAGAATAACCAATGATCGTCAGCATACATGCGATAAATGTATTGCCGACTGAAATACGCATCAGCGCATATACGGTAAGTACAACCAGTACGTCGTGGATCAGGGCAATGATCGCACTGGCACCGAAACGGATATCTTTAAAACGGAACCAGATATAGATCAGCATACAGATTGTTGAGATAATAACCGCCTTGACTGCATCCGCACGCATCTCACCACTGATCGTGGAACTGATACTCTGGAATGTAATGGTGGATTCATCTACATCAAAACTGTCTGCCAGCTTATTATTCAGATCATCACGCTCTTCTTTGGATAAAGTACGTGTCTTGATCGTAATCTGAGTTGTTCCCTCTACTTTGTTTGCCTGAATATTGCTGTCTCCAGTTACTTCTTTTACAACCGGGATAATATCATTTTCAATATCTTCGATCGTATATTCTTTGCCGAAATCAGCAGTAGTGGAAGTTCCTCCCATGAAGTCAAGTCCATAATTCAGGGAGTTCTGACCAGATGCCTTATGTACTCCCATACCGATAAATCCGGCAGCTATAACTGCAATAGAAATTGCAAAGAATACATATCTCTTCTGCAGGAAATTGATCGTCCTTCTCTCTTTTGCACGTCCGTAGAATTTTTCATCTCTCATTCCTAACCAGTAGAAAGAATAAAGGATCCATCTTGTGACAACAAGTGCTGTAAACATGGAAAGGATAATACCGATCATCAGTGTATATGCAAATCCTTTTACAGTACCGGAACCTAATCCCATAAGAACAATCGCTGCAATCAATGTTGTGATATTACCATCTAAGATTGCAGACATCGCTTTGTGGAAACCATTCTTCATTGCAGTAATCACGGATTTTCCTGATGCAATTTCTTCACGGATACGTGCAAAGATGATAACGTTCGCATCCACTGCCATACCAATACTTAAGATAATACCGGCAATACCAGGTAATGTTAATGTGATCTCGAATAAGTATAAAGTTGCAATCACAAGTGCTGTATAAATTGCAAGTGCTAAAGCTGCTGCGACACCCGGAACTGCATATACAATGATCATAAATACCATTACGATCACAAGACCGATTGCTGCCGCTTTTAAACTGGAGGAGATTGCCTGGCTTCCAAGCTGTGCTCCTACCACACTGGACTCTAACTCTGATAACTGCAGGGAAAGAGAACCGATTCTGATCTGTGTTGCTAAAGTCTGTGCCTCTTCAAAGGTGCTCTGACCGGAAATCTGTGCAGTACCTCCGGTAATTGCCTCCTGAACAGTCGGATAACTGATAACTTCTCCATCGTATACGATTGGAAGTGCTTTCCCGACGTTTTCAGAAGTAACTTCTCCGAAAGTCTTTGCTCCCTCATCTGTCAGTGTAAGCTGTACCACATACTGCTTGTTTCCATACTGATCTGTGGTTGTTGCAGCCTGTGCATCTGCCACCTGGTCACCCGTCATAAATACGGTACCATCTGAAAGCTGGAACTCTAAGGAACCCGGATTACCAAGTTCTTCCAAAATCTTGCTTGCATCCGTAACACCCGGGATCTCAACGGCGATACGATCATCTCCAACCTGATATACGGATGCCTCTGTACTGTAACTTTCCACACGCTTCTGGAGTTTGTAAATCGTATCACTCATATCCTCTGCACTCGGATTTTCATCCATGACCTGATAGGTGATCGATACACCACCGGACAGATCAAGTCCAAGCGGAATACTCATTTCTTCCCCAATACCGGTCGATGAAAGAATAATAGATGCATAATAGGCAAGTCCCGCAAATGCAGCGAGAATCGCAACTAATATGACTGCTGCTTTACTCTTTTTCATTTTCTTTTTCCTTCCTGTTTCTTATTTATTCACAATCGGCCTCGGCAGCCTTGATCATGATCGCGCACTCAATACGTTTTTTCTGCAATTCACATCCGATATCATATGCCCCACAGATGTCACCGCTGAAATTATACGCATTTGCTGCACATCCGCCGCTGCAGTAGAATCTTGCGAAACATTTTCTGCATTTTTCTTTTGCATAGACATTACAGCACTTAAACTCATCACGGATCTCTGTATTTTTTATACCTTCATCCACATTGCCAAGTAAAAACTTTTCATTGCCGACAAACTGGTGACATGGATAAAAATCTCCCCATGGTGTCACTGCAAGGTACTCGGTTCCTGAACCACAGCCGGACAGACGTTTTGCCACACATGGACCGCCCTCAAGATCAATCATAAAATGGAAGAAATTAAAATCATCTCCCTCTTTGTGACGTCTTACCATCTCCGCTGCAAGTTTGTCATATTCCTCAAACAGCTGTGGAAGATCTTCCTCTGTGATCGCATACGGTTCACTCGGTTCTGCAACTACCGGCTCCACGGAGATCTGTTTGAAACCAAGATCCGCAAGATGAAGTACATCTGCTGCAAAATCAGGATTGTAGTGTGTGAATGTACCACGCACATAATATTTGTCCTGATGTCTGCTCTCTGCAAATTTCTGAAACTTTGGAACGATCAGATCATAACTTCCTGCCCCTTTGCGGAACGGACGCATCTTATCATGAACTTCCTTTCTTCCATCGATACTTAAGACCACATTTGCCATCTCTTTGTTGCAGAATTCCATGATCTCGTCATTTAAAAGCACACCATTTGTGGTCAGTGTAAAACGGAAATTCTTGTCATGCAGCTTTTCCTGCTCTCTTCCATAGGCAACTAAGTCTTTTACGACCTGCCAGTTCATAAGCGGCTCGCCGCCAAAGAAATCCACCTCAAGATTTCGTCTGTTACCTGAATTGGCAATTAAGAAATCCAGTGCTTTCTTTCCAACTTCAAAGGACATCAGTGCCCTTCTTCCATGGTACTCTCCCTCCTCAGCAAAGCAGTACTGACATGCCAGGTTGCAGTCATGTGCTATATGCAGGCAGAGTGCCTTGACAACCGTCGGGCGTTTTTTGAAATCCATGATATAGTTTTCGTAAGTGTCCTTTGTAAAAAGTGACTCCTCATCGATCAATGTCTGGACTTCATCGATTGCTTCCTCCACTTCCTCTTTGCCGTATTTTCCGGACAGTGCAGATACGATCTCATCCCTTGCATACGATTCCGGCTGGCTCTGATCGATCATCTCAATGACATCATAAGTCACGTCATCCACCACATGAATCGCTCCGCTGTTTACATCTAAAACAATATCATAGCCGTTGTTCTTATACTGATGAACCACTATAATATTTCCTCTCTTTCTATCTGATTTTACAGCAAAACATTTAAAGTTTTCTGCAAATCAATATATTTTTTTCAAGTATTACGGCATTTTAATGTTGCCGATAAAACGTACAAATGACCGCACGCTATGCGAACGGTCGTTTGCAGATTTCACTTATATCCGACCGTATGATTTTCATCGTTGTATCACACAGTCATTTTGTATGATGCCATAATGGCATATCCGGCACTCATATGCACAATTTTTACCATGCTATGCATGCCCGGCCGTACCAGCTCAAATCTTATTTGTGCTCGCAGCTCTGGTTTCCTACTGTACAGGATGTTTTGCATGCAGACTGGCAGGATGTCTGGCACTCGCCGCAGCCGCCTTTTTTGATTGTGTTCTGTAATCTCTTGGTATTTAATGTCTTTACATGTTTCATGATGCTTCTCTCCTTTTTTGTAATTTCCGCACACATGGGATACGCCATTTGCCCGCTCCCCGTAATACTATGTATTTATTCGCTTTCGCGCGGAGTTCTGTTAACTTATACAGTATAACATAACTTTTTTCATATGGGAAGTTTTTTTTATTCCGCATCCTTCGGCAGGATAATATTAAAGATGATCGCAACAATGGCTGCCGGAACAATACCGGAACCGCCAAAGATCAGCTGGATGCCCTGCGGCAGATGTGCAAGGATGCCGCTGCTGGATCCGATTCCATAGCCAAGTCCCAATGCGACGGAGACGATCGTGATATTGCGCATCGTCATCGGTTCTTTGGTAATAAGCTGGATTCCGCTGATCACGATGGATGAAAACATCATAACGGCAGCTCCTCCAAGTACACTCTGCGGCATGATTGAAATCAGTGCTGCAAGTTTCGGGAATAAACCACATAAAATCAGGAATACGGCTCCGGATGCAAGCGCCATACGGTTTACGATTTTCGTCATTGTGACAAGTCCTACATTCTGACTGAAAGAAGTATTCGGCAGAACACCAAAAAGTGCTGCAAGCGAAGAACCAATTCCATCACAGATGACACCGCCGGAAAGTTCTTTGTCGGTAGCTTCTCTGCCCATTCCACCTTCCATAACACCGGAGATATCTCCGACTGTTTCAACCGCGGTAACAACAAACATGATCAGAACCGGAATGATTGCTCTCCAGTCAAATACCAGTTTGACCGGCATTAATTTCGGAACGGAAAACCAGGCTGCATTTGCAACCTTATCCCAGTTTAACACCCAGGCTTTTGTGTATTCCACACCATCCGCATTGACTGCTGTTGTCGGCAGTACCAGTCCCATGATCGCAGCAATGATATAGCCTGCCACAATACCGATCAGCACGTAGAATACAGCAACGATACTCGTGGAAAGCACGATAACCTTTGGAATCGTGCGGGACGGCTCCACGATATCATCACCGTTCTCCGCAACGAATTTTGCGCCTCCGCACGCAAAACTCAAAAGTGCTACACCTGTGAAAAAGTTCTTCGGGCCGTTCGGCATCAGGTTGGATACCGTCGGTGTCAGAGCATCCCAGCTCACTTTGGGCAGTCCGAATACAATAAATAAGAACAGGCTCAAAAGCAGCAGCACAACCATGCCCTTTTGCACCAGTGCGCTCGATTTCAGTCCGATAAGATTGATGGCGGTGCAGATAACAAGTGCTGCCATTGCGACAGCCGACTCGCCAAACAGCGGAAAAATCGAACAGAAATAGCTTGCAAAGCCTTTCGCGTACGTTGCGATCAAAACCTGGCTTAAGACAAACATCGCAATGTACATAAATCCGGCTTTTTCGCCCAGCAAACGTCGGATATAGGTAAATCCGGCGCCTGATGACGGGATTGCGGACGTCAGGATAATAAACGGTACACAGGTGATAATGGCAAGCACTGCGCCTAAAATAAACGCTGCGGCAATGCCGTGTCCTGTCAGACCGATGACGATTCCCGTCAGTACCATGATGCCCGAACCGATGATCTGTCCGATCGCAAGTCCCATACAATCGGAAAAATTCAGTTTTTTATGACCTTCCCCCATACATTTTCCTTCCTTTCTCTCCCGTTTCTATTGGCGGATCCCAACAGAAACGCATAGCATCCTATTTTTTTATTCTACCGAAATCTCATCGTTTGTCAATTTGCAAAATGCGCAAGGTTTAACGCTTTACCTGTACAGAATAGACAATATTATAATTGAACTTGTTTCGCTTTAATTTTGAACTTTTCAACATTTTTACAATTTTCAGTTTTTCTATTGAACTTTTTTCTTGTCCATGCTACAATAAGCACAGTTTTGAACTTTTTTTTATTTTGTATTCTATCTTAAGGAGATTTTCTATGACAAACGAAACCTTTTCCGACCGTCTGAAACTAGCCATGCAGGCGAAACAGTTCAAGCAGGTCGATTTGATCCGAGCGGCCCAGCGGCGCGGTGTGAAGCTTGGAAAAAGCCATGTCAGCCAGTATGTCAGCGGAAAAACGGTTCCGCGCTCCGACATTCTTCACTTTCTGGCCGATGTGCTCCAGGTCGATCCCGACTGGCTGCTTGCAAAAGATTCCACAGTAAACTATACGGCAGATACGGTTTCTGATTCGACAGAATCTTGTTCTGATCCATCTGCCGCTTCTCTTTCCCAGAAAAAAACAGGAGGTTCCCCTATGCGAGAATTTAAAAAATCATCAAAACTCGACAATGTCTTATATGATGTCCGCGGACCTGTCGTAGAAGAAGCCAACCGCATGGAAGCGTGCGGCACGCAGGTTCTGAAGCTGAACATTGGAAATCCGGCTCCTTTTGGTTTCCGTACCCCGGATGAGGTCATCTACGACATGAGTCATCAGCTTACCGACTGTGAGGGCTACTCTCCTTCCCAGGGACTTTTCTCCGCAAGAAAAGCAATCATGCAATACGCACAGTTAAAGAAACTGCCAAATGTTTCTATTGATGATATTTATACAGGAAACGGCGTCAGTGAGCTGATCAACCTCTGTATGTCCGCTCTTCTGGATGACGGGGATGAAATCCTCATCCCATCCCCGGATTACCCTCTCTGGACTGCCTGCGCAACGCTGGCCGGCGGAAAAGCCGTCCACTACATCTGCGACGAACAGTCCGAATGGTATCCGGACATCGATGATATGCGAAAGAAGATCACCGACCGCACAAAAGCGATTGTTATCATCAATCCGAATAACCCGACCGGTGCACTCTATCCGAAAGAGGTACTGCAGCAGATTGTCGAGCTTGCCAGAGAACATCAGCTGATCATCTTTTCCGATGAAATTTATGACCGGCTCGTCATGGACGGTCTCGAGCATGTTTCTATTGCATCCCTCGCACCGGATCTGTTCTGTGTCACCTTCAGTGGTCTTTCCAAATCGCACATGATCGCAGGCTTCCGTATCGGCTGGATGATCTTAAGTGGAAATAAAGCTATCGCAAAGGACTATATTGAAGGGCTCAAAATGCTCTCCAACATGCGTCTCTGCTCCAATGTTCCGGCACAGTCCGTTGTCCAGACCGCTCTTGGCGGCCACCAGAGTGTCAACGACTACATCATTCCGGGCGGACGGATTTACGAGCAGCGCGAATACGTTTACAAGGCATTCTGCGATATTCCGGGTATCACCGCAGTCAAACCAAAAGCTGCGTTCTACATGTTCCCGAAAATTGACACGAAAAAGTTCAATATCACAAACGACGAAAAATTTGCTCTCGATCTGCTGCGCGACAAAAAACTTCTGATCGTCCACGGCGGCGGCTTCAACTGGGGACAGCCGGATCACTTCCGCGTTGTTTACCTGCCGCGAATTGAAGTTTTAAAGGATGCGGTTGAAAAGATCACCGACTTCCTCTCTTATTATCATCAGTAAAATTCTGATCACTTTTTTCACAGAGCTCCACCGGAAATACCACCTTTTTTCCGGCGGAGCTTTTTTCCTTTACCGGATTCTTTCCTGCTGCATTACACTTCACCGGTACCCGGCAAACAACAGGTAACTTTTCGTTACTGTTCACTCAGCAGTGAAACACTTGCTGTTTCGCTGCGTAAGAAAGTGATTCAGGCGTGAGCAGCCCTCCTTTTGCGAAGCAAAACTTTAAATGAGGGCTGCGAATGTTACAGTTCGCTGGGAACCAGTGAACTGTAACAACTTTTCTGTTCCACGGCTTAATTTCGATTGCGGCTCCTGTTCCTTTATGTTATAATTCTTTCAAATCAAGTCACAACCTTTCTTTTGAGTTCTGTTCTCGCTGTATCGCTTCTTGGCGGATGCCGCGCCTCCGACAAACCCGTTACGCTGACCGTATGGACGTATTACAACGGAGATCAGTTAGCTTCCTTTGAACGTCTTGTTGAGGAATTCAATACAACGATCGGAAAAAAAGAGCATATTACGGTCGAAGCCTCCAGTCAGGGCAGCATCAATGACCTGGGAAAAAATGTTCTCGATGCCGCCAAAGGAAGGATTGGTGCCCTTGCCATGCCAAATATTTTTTCCGCCTACGCCGATACCGCCTATACGCTTGAGCAGATGGGACAGGTCGTTGATCTTTCCCCTTATCTTACAGAGAAAGAAAAGGCTGCCTATCTTCCCAATTACCTGGAAGAAGGTGACTTTTCCGATGACGGCAGTATCCACATTATTCTGACAACCTCCACAAAATTCCTGCGTATCATGGAAATGGCAAGTATTGAACTGGGTGGCTATGAGATGCGTTTTGATCTCAACACGGTCTATGTCACAAAGAACTTTTTTCCCATGCTCAACCTTCCATCTGAAGATGTTTCCGGGCTTTCCACCCGGTATTTCCAGCAGATGCTGCGTGAATTTGACCAGACACATTCTCATACCGTATGGGTCGGGCATTCCAAGGTGTATGAAATTTCATTTTCTGACGGAACAATCCGCTACATCCGTATGGAGACCTCCCGCGAGGGCTATGCGCAGATCGGACTTGTCGAAGATTTTACCTCCGTTATGCTGGAACGGCAGCGCATAGAGCACGAGCGTGATTACGATGCATTGACCGGTCTCTACAATCGACGCGCGTTTCAGCGGGAAAGTGAAGCTCTTTTTGAGCATTCGGAAGTTCTCGGTCACGCTGCCCTTCTGATGATCGACCTTGACAATCTAAAACGCACCAACGACACCTTCGGCCACGACTGGGGCGATGCCTATATCCGGCAGGCAGGACAGTGTTTTATCTCCTCTGTGCCGGCTAAAACGCTCTGTGCCCGTATTTCCGGCGATGAATTTAATCTTCTGTTCTACGGCTACCAATCGCAGGAAGAAATTCGAGCACTTCTGCAGAATCTTTCCCTTGCGGTTTCAAATACAGCCCTGGAGCTGCCAAGTGGTCGTAAACTGCCCCTTCGCCTTTCCGGCGGAGTTTCCTGGTATCCGGAAAACAGTACAGATCTGTCTACGCTGAAAAAATATGCGGATTTCGCAATGTACCAGGTAAAGAAAGCAGAAAAAGGGTACATTACCGAATTCGATCTGGAGCTTTTTACAAAAAACGCAAAGGAAACCGAGATGCGCCGCCTGTTCCATAAAATGTTGAATGAAGAGCTGTTTACGTATTACTTCCAGCCAATTGTTTCCGCTGCGGACGGCAGTATCTACGCCTACGAGGCGCTGATGCGCGGAAATCTCCCGGCACTTACTCGTCCGGATCAGATCCTGCAGCTGGCTCACGAGGAAGAGTGCCTGCATGAAATAGAACGTCTGACTATGTTTCTCTCTGCAAAATCCTATGCCACATTCCTCTCCACCCATCAGATACGCGGTGATGAGCTTCTCTTTGTCAATTCGATTGCAAGCCAATACATGAATCACGATGAGTCAGTGGCTTACGTCGAACAATACAGCTTTCTTCAGGATCGGATTGTCATCGAGATCACAGAGGAGGATTCACAGGATCTTACAGCTCTGTTGAAAAAACGTGAGATGCCGGGATTTTCCAGTGTATTTGCCCTGGATGACTCCGGCAGCGGCTACAGCAATGAAAAAACGCTTCTGGAGCTTGCACCGGCGTATATCAAGCTGGATCTTTCCATCATCCGCGATATCGACTCCGATCCGGACAAGCAGCAGATCGTAGAAAATATTGTTTCCTATGCACATCAAAGAGGCATGAAAATCATTTCCGAGGGTCTGGAAACTCCAGCTGAACTTTTGAAGGTACTGGAACTGGATGTTGATCTCCTGCAGGGCTATTTTCTTGCAAAACCGTCCGCTGTTCCGAAACCTGTCAGTGCAGAATCCGTTGCTGTCATAGAACACTTCCGGAAGCATCTTGCGTAATTCCACCTCTTCCTGCAGCATCATTTCAAATCACAGCATCTATGTCTGATCTGCTGCTTCGAAACAGGTACCAGTCAGCGACCCGGAGCGTATCTGAGCAATCATCCCTCAAAAAACATCCATAGCAAACCCTGCAAAAGCACAATGTCATTAACTTTAGCAAAGAGCAGAAATCGTAAGCATTTATAAAACTATG